>Ga0099797_100107_pt1 | contig 51819 bp, 37 predicted proteins | sample Uncmet_Sort48C_1_FD_89871 | JGI IMG/M metagenome (GOLD analysis project Ga0099797, IMG submission 89871) | Marine eukaryotic communities from CALCOFI LINE 67, Pacific Ocean - C012_Sort48C_1 | ecosystem: Environmental > Aquatic > Marine > Oceanic | place: Pacific Ocean: Monterey Bay | collected...
CTTTCATCCAAGTCATCAATGTCGTCGTGCAGGGGCGTGAAGGTAGTGCTGTTGCCGGTGGCATTGAAGCTGGTTGACCGGTTCGGCCCCCCGCTGGCAGTGGAGAATGAGCTGTTCCCGAAGGGTTGCTGCGAGCCGTCTTTGCTCAAACTGCGGGTCTTAGTAAACTGCGAGTTCGACTGATTGAACTGGGAGTTCGACTTGAACTGGCTCTGGCTCTGCGCGAGCGCAACAGGTTTGCCTGCCGAACCGAAGGCACTGTCCGGAACGCTGCCGAAGGGGTTGCTGGCGCCGTTCCGGGGGCCGGAAGGTGCGTTACGCACTGATGCAAACTGATTCGTCGGGGCGGAACTCTTGCTGTTAAGTGATGAATGATTGGGAGCTGCCGGTGGGGCGAGACCTCCGAAGCTGGCGGCACCGCTCTGCGACTGCTGATTATTCGAGAACTGGTTGTCCGATACGGTCTTCGTTAGACCGCCAGCTCCAGAATTGGTGGGAACTTGTCCAGCGTTCGGGGCCGCCCCGACAGCACTTGAGGGAAAATCAGCAGGGCTGCCGTGGCCCTGGCTGAGGCTACCGCTGGTGGCGTCGTTGGTCAGATTTGCGAACTGCTTCTGAAAGAACTGCCGGCGTGCTTCCGGCAGCACACCCGCGTTGTCAAGCGTGCCCGCCACTTCCAGGCTGGTCTGCAACAGAACTTCGACCGTGCGCGCCTGGGCGGCCGGGCCCGTGTTCAAGAGATTCAGCGTCTGCTGCGCCAGTTTCAGAAAGTGCTTCGCCAACTCTTCCGACACGAGCGCGGCTTCGTTCTGCTCCTCGCGGCGACTGCATGTCGACATATTGCTGCCTGAGGGGAACGTCGGTGGCAGCCCGTTCGCGGCCGTTGGCTTGTTAATACTTCCCCCTGCACTGCTGCTAGCACTGCCAAGCCTGCCGATGTCGCAGGAGGCGGGAGCAGGACGCTTGGACGACATCGGGATAGCGGTGCTACTCATATTCCCGATTGAATTATTCGCCCCCTGCTGCTGATTCGTCTCCATTTCGATGTCAACATCATCATTGTCGGGTGCAGCATCAGTAGCGGCTCTTGCATCGGCGTTCTTGCTCTCAATACGGCTGGTAGCGTCTGACGGGCGCAGCGTTCGTGGTGACGGGGTGTCGACGATTGTCGTAGCGACCGAAACGCGGTTGTTAGAGCGGGAACGGAGTCGCTCGAGCAGCGGACGGGTCGTTCCGCCCGCCACCTGAGCGCCTGAAACGGCGCTTCTGGCGGCTTTTTCCGGAAGCACGTCGCCGCTTCCCGCTGTCGCTTGCGCGCCCGCAACGAGGTGAAGGGACGTCGACCCCGTCGAAAACGCTGCACCCTGGGGTTCAGTTCTACTGCTCATATCGGTCGGTATAATTCTGCCTTCTGCGCAACTGGCGCCGCTGCTGGGTCGGACGTCCTCCGCAGATGACGACAACGCACCGAACGCCGCCGCGTCAGTCGCCGCTGGCGCCAACGCTCCGAAGGCGCCTGCGCTCGAGGACGCGCTGTCCTGTAGAGTGGGGGCCTGGAGTGCAGTGCCACTAGCCGCGGCAGTTGGCTTTTCCCCGCTATCCGCGCCATCGAGTTCGTTGTCTGAAGCGGGAGCGTCCGAAAGCTGTATTTGTTTTTCTAGGCCTGTATTATATAGGTTGTTTGTGCGTTTTCAAACAGTAACACCAAGAATGGAAACTACTGACATAGATTCTACATCACGATATTCATATTCGCGTAGACACAGCGATGAATGCATGTAAGTACCTCGTCCCAGAAGCCATCGACATCCACCGCGCCCTCGTCGCTGTCCACGTCAGAGTCCGAGAGAACGATTACCTTATCACCGTCCGCCATCGCTTTGCAGACCCGACTGCCGGAGGGCCGCTTACTGGCGCTCGACGCGGACGCGGTGCTTCTAGCACCGAACGTTGTCAATTGTCGAGCACAACATTACGCCGCGCCAGCTTGTTCCATCTTTACTCAAACAAAAAAGATATTTACAACGTCTAGCCACAACTAAAGAGGGGGTCGAGTTACCTTGCTAAAAAAAAATAGAAAATCATTTCTGCGATGTTGTTTCGATGATAATGGTTGAAAGAATGTCCCATTCTAAATCCATGAGCCCACGGTAAGGAAACTACAAACATGTTTGGAAAGGGATCAACAATTGGTTGGAATGGATTCTATAATGTAGCCGCCCCGCCTACAGTCCATGCATTACCTACGCATAGTTCCTTTGGTTTTTACGTCTAGCCTACGAGTGATGTTTTGTACGGCCCTCAATGCGCGCCGCTGACTTCCCGGAGCTCAGACACGAACACATACACGTAACATGTGTATATCATAATAGACTGTTTGCATATCATCCAATTTTTTTCAGTATAAAATACAAAACGTTTTTTTTGTGTTTTTTTTTTTTGATGCAAGGGGGAATGGAAATTACGCTTCCTCTTCATAAAAAAATGATGATCGCCTCAATGATCCGTCTCTCCATAATACGCGAAGACGCCTTCAATCGCTGGGTTCAATATTTTTTACATTAACAATTAATACAGAAAAATTATCTGAAAATGAATCTTGTGTACAAGGAACAACTCAACATGGACAATCAAACCGCACGGTACCATATGGCACATGCAACACAACAATCATGTGATCACAAAGATATTCAACAAATTCAGAACGGCGTAACTCCCCAGCCCAAGCCTACAATTCGAAGGAAGGGTCCACCGAGATTATCTATTTAAGAAATGTTGACAACGAAGCTAAGACAAACATACCGTTCATCAACAAATTGAAAAAAACACAATCTAATAGTAGGTGATTCTTGAAAATGAACGAGCAGAGAGCCACAGGCGCCAAGCTCAATTATAGCTTGTCACGCGTGCTGACATTCTCTACTCATGTAATGTACAGGATCAACAAATATCTGTATCAAAGAATCTTGTAGCCAAACTCAGAGACTAACTTTGGTTCCAGTCACGAATGGGATCTGATTGGGCGGGCCGATTTCGGTTTGTGTTTTGGATACTCTGCTTTGCCCGCTTGCTTGCGTCGCGGATGAAGAGGACGTCCACGATGTACCCGACGTACAGGTTGAGGCCGTCTCGGTAAATGAATCGTCCCGCTTGATTTTCATACCGGCGTTTAAGTCGTCGCACAATTGTCGCGTTTGCTTCTCGCCTTGCTGGTTCCAAATCGGTATCCCCACCTCGTCTTCCACCTCGAAGGCCTCTAAGAACGGTTTGAACTGCGCTACGGGCGCGTCTTCCTCCAGCGTTTTCCAAAACGGGTGCACCCCGAGCTTGCTCAGAATGGTGGACGCCTCCCGTGCGGCGTTGCGCTTGTCTTGACCGATCCGGTTCCAGAATTTTTCGGCGGTCGCTTCGGGGAGGTTCTCTAAACGCGCACGGAGCTCCTCCGGCAGCGTGCGCACCACGTTCCTCTTCAACCTGAACGAGCAGGAGACGCCACTTCGGGCTGTCTCGAGCTGTTCGAGTAGGGGCTGCCGCTGCCGCACCGCGGAAAGAGGTGTTATTGTTGATGGCTCCGGGTCCTCCACCACTGCTTGCATCTTCTCGGTGAACCGTTGCAGCTTGAGCGCCCTTTGCGTGCGCATGTGGTTGGGAATTCGGGAGTCGTACATGTCGCTGTCATACAACAAAGAATCTTCCGTCAGCAGCGGCGGCCGCTCGTTACCGTAGAGCAACCGATCGGAATCTGCCCCGAATGTGTCGGACCTGGCGTCAGCCATCAGGAAATTTCGCTGAAGAATGTCTGCTACCCAGCGAATGTCTTCCCCGGGGTCCACGCCGAAGGGCGAATGCTTTTGTGATTGATGATCTTTTCCAATGCAAGAGTTTTTTCAAAAATTCTCAATACAACATCATCGGCGACTGAACATAGAAATCTATATGAAAAAGGTACGGACGAAGACGCCGCCGCGGTGGCCCCGGCCAATCGTGTCGCCAACGTCCGCATCACCATCATCTCAAAAACACTGTACTTAACCAAAGAACTTCCGCCTCCTAGATGGATTTTCTGTTCACGTGACTTACATTCGGGCGTGTCCGGTGATCATCTCCTATTCAACTTGTGCTCCCACATTGCCGTTCCCGGGATTCTAAATAGATAGCTTGGTTGCACGCCAATGAGCCGAGACGCCGCGAGAATTCAAGAGAACACCGGTTCAAATCTCTTAACGCTTTGGCCTGTAATTCAAGGATTATAGCGCATCGAAGACTTAATGCCACACTTCATCACCCTTAAGACATGATGCGGCACACCACAGTACGCCACATGACTAAAAAAATCAGAGAGGGGCCATCGCTGCCACGGAGACCGTACTCTCATTATCAAACATCATCCACTACCATTCTCAAAAACATGCAGAGCTCAAGTTTTCTTTTGATAAATTCCAATTCCTTTTTTCATCGTATATCGTAAAATCGCAATTGTTGAAATTTCTCTGATCGTTCTACACCAGTCAATATAATGATTTGTGGTCATCTGGTTTCAATCACCTGAACTTTTCAGGCTGATGTATCATTTGTAGGCACTTATGATGATATCCTGAATGGCTTCGATTGCTGCTTTGCGCCCCGGCTTACGGCTTATGACGTACTCACAGGACTGCAACCAGAGCCCTTTGGACCAACCGAGGCGCCCAAAAAACTCGACGAAAAGCGAGACGGAAGGTAGGTCCACCGCTCCGTCGACAGTCTTTTTTTGTCAATGTGCATATTGTACGTCAAACACTTCTATTTATGTCACTATTCGATATGACACTGATCATGAACCTACCCATAAATAGAGGGAATACAGACCTTGATGTAGAGGTACAGCAGTTTGCAACACACTTTGGAGAGCCATCGCGCCCGCTCGTCTTTGTTCGGATAGATGAGCGCGCAGCGGCACAGCGTCTGCCCGGCGCGTCGCTTGAGGAGATCGCGGTCCTGTGGCGATTGCGAACGGCTGGAAGCGAGAAACAGGCTGACCATGAGGATGATACAGACGGCGTGGTGCATGCTGGTCTCCTTCCGCACGGTCTTTTTGCTGATTAACCACAGCAGCTCCGGCTCGAAGAAGGCCGAATCCCGCACATTCGCGCGCGCCTGCTGCAGCAAAAAGCAGGCGGCGCGCTCCATCAACTCGGAAGCTTGCGCGTCCACGAGCGCCTCGTCGCGCTTGCTACTCTGGCGATTGTTGAGCGCAACGGCCTGGTCGATCGCTTTCGTGGTCTGGTGTTGCACCTCGTTCAGGCGCAACACGCCACCCGCGAGCGCCGTGGACTCACCGAGACAGACACTGTAGAAGCACTGCAGAGTGGCGTGCAGGTGACGGCGCGCCTGGAGTTGGTGCGTCTTGTCGTGTGGCCCGCTCTCGTGTTTTGCGCAAGCCTTCAGAGCCGCGCACACGCGAGCCGCGTTCCCCAACTGCGCCAATAGACTGAGGCGGGCGTCGGCCAATTTTGTGCTGGTCTTCGTCTTCGACGCGGTTCGCCCCGTGGCGTCCTTCGCGCGCGCTCCGCCGTGCCCGCGCGGGTTTGGGGGCGGCGACACGAACACCAGATCTGTGCTGCTGCTGCTGCTCGCGGCCGCGGTGCGCCCCCCGCCGCCAGCGGCGTCCACGTCGAGCGGCACCAACGCGGTTTCTGTGCTGATGCCGGGTTGTGCAGCGATAGTGCCACTGTTCTTGCCAGTGTCGGGCGGCGCCAGCGCGTCCGCCTCGGCCAGGAGTTCGTCCCAATTCTTGCGGTACTTAACGTAAGTCTCTCGAGGGAAGACTACCGCGTGCCGGCGGAGGAACTTAACGCAGCCCGCGGCCAGCCACAGCCGCTGTTCCAGCAGCTGCTGCGGGTCCGGCGGATTAGACTCGCCTTTGCGGGTTTGCCGCCTTCTGGCGGACTTGGGGCCCTCGTCATCCTCGCCGAAAATAGCATCGTCCTCCTGCGGGGCTTTCTGTTTCATTTTCGTGCCGGAAGCCGCCCCGCTGTGGAGATCCGCCTTTTCGGTTGAAGAGCTTGCCGGTGTGGTGGTAACGTACTGAATCACCGTGTGCAGGGCGCCGCGAAAGAGCTCCTTGGGCGCCAGCCCCTGCACAAGTTTGAGCAGCTTCGTGACCAGCTGCGGCTGCGTCTTCATCACGGTAAGCAGCCTCGCGACGGTGGCCTCCTTCAGTCGTGCGGAAGCGGGGAGTAGTGCCTGATTGGCGGCGGAGGACGGGCTCTTGTTACGGGACTTGCTTCCGGTACTGCTACTACTCAGGGAGCTGCCCAGCTGGAGGCTGTGGAACTTTCCAACGCGTCCGAACGCGCGCAACAGGCTGGCCGTGCGCTGGCGGTTGCCCTTCGTTGGCAGCAGTTCATCGAGCGCTGCATCCGCCTCGCGGCCCAGAGTTTTTGGGGCAATTTTGGAAAGCACCAGCTCCGCGAAATCCAAATCGTTCTTCCACCACAGCGCTGCGGGCTGCTCGAACATCGTGCCACAAGTGGTGCAGCCGTGAGGTTCGTCTTGGGCGGCCGCAGAAGAGCTGCTGCTGCTACTACTGGAGCCGCTGCCGGTCTTTGGATTCTTTGGAGCTCCGCACAACTGACAAAACGCGCGAACATCAGCGTTCTTCATGGCCTTCGGTGTTTTGCTGCCCTTGGTGACTTCTTCCTCGCAGACCGCTCGACCAAACTGTTCCGCGGAACGGGCCATTTCCACCACGTTGAGGAGCGGCATCAGCTCGCCGTACTTTTGCGCCAGCTCCGCGGGGGGAGGCGGGTTTCCGCCGCCCCAGATGGTCTGTCCCGCCAACACGTCGCGCAAGAACTTACGCGTCGCGGGCTGTAGTTGGCTGATGAGGGCGAACACCGCGTCAGGCAGGATCTTCTCCGGAGGCTCCTCCATTTTGGCGCTGCTGGAAGCGGCCTCTTGCTTTTTCGCTGCAGCCTTGGCACTACTTTCGGTGAACGCCTCCCGGAGCTCCTCCAGCACGCGTCGCTTGCGGTGTGCGTAAATCAGCAGCGCGTTAGAATGTGCGTCGTCGTTTCGCACCGCCACCAGGCCCTTTTGGAAGCTGGGCAACGCGCGCTCGATAGCAAGTAGAACGCCCTCCACGTTGGCTTTCTCGGTCTTAACGTCGTTCTCCATCTCGGAGGCCTTCTGCTGACGCACATTTGCAGCGGCCCCGCCCAACGGCGCCGAAAAGAGCGAGCCGTAAAGTGCGAGAGCCGTCACCGGAAATTTGTCGGCGCACTGCTCCGGTAATTTCCGGCCTCTCTGCAGATACTTCACCAAGAACTCCAGCGCTAGCGCCCGCACCGGACCGTGCTTGTCTACGAGCCGGCCGACGATGCGCCCCAGGAGCGTCTCGGGCACGGTTTGCGCGTGGTCGAGCGCTAACCGGCTACACACGCGCAGCGCCTCCACCCGCACTTCCTCGGCGCGATCGGTGACGTGGGTCTCCAGACGGCCGTGCAGCAACGTCAGCGCCACGGAACCCATTTTCTTTTCGATGTGAATTTCGACCCCGGCAGTGCTGCTGGGCGAAGTCGCCAACACCTCGCACAGACTTACCGCGCGCGCGCGAACGACGGGATTAGGATCAGAAAATCGCGCCAGGAATGCGTCCTCAAGCACGTTCTCGGCGTCACCCAATCCCTGCGCGAGCAATCTCGCAGCCACTTCCAGCATGCAGAAACGCACCGAGGCGGTTTGCGAAACGGCGGTGTCCGGAGATTTCAGCAACCCCGCCACTAGACGGGCCAAGGGGGCCTGCTTGTGACGCTCTTCGGCCAGTAAGCGGTACGCCTCGTAGACGACGGCGAACACCGACTCATCGAACGTGCCGTCCTCCGTCTCGTGCGCGGCGCGGTCGCGGAGCAAATCAAAAAAGTTCGAGAGCGTCTCGCTCCGCAAGTTCTTCAGGATGAAGCCGAAGGTTTTCCGTACCGTAGTGCTGGCGTGCGTCGCGATAATGCCGTCTGCGATTCTACCCAAGATTTCGCGGTCGCTGCTCAGTTCTTCGCTCTCCGCTAGAAGAGAGACCACGGTACTTGCGAGGGCCGGCTCGGCACCACCGATGCCGGCCGGTTTGTCTGGAGGCTCCTTCTTTGCGCGTTTCTTCTTTGGCGCGGCCTTCTTCTTCGGCTGCTCCTCTAGATTGTCGTTGCACAACGTCTCGAGTAGGGCCACCAGCCACTCTCTGGCCAGCGCGGGCTCGTCCAGCAATAACAACGCGACGTCCGAATCGGCCAGTCGCTGCGGCACGGCTGCGCTCGCGTACGGCGGCAGGAACAGCCTGAAGATAGCGCGAAGGAGCTCCTTAGGCACGTCTTCTGGGGGGACATCTTCGTCGACAACAACGGAGCTGCTGCTGCTACTTGCGGCGCCGGACACCAGTTTCAGACGCTTGGCACCCTTCGCGGCGAAACGGGCCTTCTTCTTCGTACTTTTCTTCTTGGTTTTCCCCTTTTTGTCATCGTCCGCAAACAGATCGTCTTCTTCCTCCTCCTCACTAGCCTCCGCCTCACTTTCTGCAGCCCCCGAGGTCGCGTCCGGCTCGACGCGGAACTGTGCCAAAATCGCTTTCAGATCGCCGGTGAGTCCGCAGAGTTGCAACAGCTTCGCCCACAGCAGCTTGTCGCTCTCCGGGACCTTCGCTGCGTCCATATACTCGATGCTGAGCACTCTGGGACCGCTGGGCGGCCGTTTCGCACCCGCTGCGGGGGAGTTATGCGCGTTCCCATTTTCTGCGATGTCCGGGTTGCCGGCGACGACGCTCACGTGAGCGCTCAATTTTGGCAATACGTGGGCGGAGCAAAACCTGAATGCATACGATGCTTCTTCGAGATATGTCATTAGCTGGGTGTACAACTCTTCTAATCTCAAAACTTCTACGCGGGATCAACTTCTACTAGCAGATAGACTTGAAAAAAAACTACTCTTCGACTTCCGCGGCTCCAGGGAGCTCCTCTCCATCGACTTTTGCCAAAAAATTCGCGCCCGCTTCGTCAAACATACTTACGGTTCCACCGACGTTTAGACACGGTTCGACACGGCATGTTGTGGCGATGTCTAAAACTTCAAGATCAGATTTGAAGTCTATATAGTACAGGTGTTTAGGAATGATAATCGACTCCTCCAATCAAAGATGCCGCACTCAAGAGTATATATCGCGGGGTCACATCTTCACGAACACGCCGTTTTGTTCGCCGTAAGGTGCATGATGCAAACTGGTTCCGTCTTTTCCTAATTCTTATGATATACGATGCCAGTCACAAAGAACTGATTTTCTGATTACACCAATTCCTGATTCCCATCGTCACAACCACCCATCCTCCTGCTTGACTCAAAATTGATATTATTGATTCTGATCCACCTCGATATTCTTCTCTTCTGCCTATTTAAACCACCTCGAAATCTTTTCTCCCATCATGTCCAAGCCAATCATCGGACTTGCCGTGAAGGGCCCGATGGTGTTCCCGTCCCCTTCGCTGCCTGTGGGCGGGGTCTCCTTGCACATCCGCCCGTAGAAATTCACCTCGTACTTGGGGGCGATTTCACACCCACCCGCCCGGACCACGGGGTCGAAACCGTGCGCCGTGATCATCGCGGAACAAACCTCGACGGCCTTCGCGTCGCCCATAACCTCGATTCCCTTGCGCTCGCCCGTGCGCTCGTTCGGGCCGGTCGGATGAATTAACGCCCAGAAAACATGCCGGTAACACATGCACCAAGAGGAGGTGGGGTCGTCGAACTTGGCTTTGTGGTACAAAACCGAGGCCTGGGGCTGGTCCCTGGGAATCGGCTCCACCGGATTGCCGTCTTCGCCCACGGGTGCGGAACTATTTAAAAACGGATTCGTCAAATCCAGGAAGATTTTGCCCTGGCCGCGCAACTGGTCCACAACTGGCTCCAAAGTGCTCCACATCACGTGGAAGGGCGAACAGAGGAGGACCACATCGGCACGTGGGACATCGTTCAGGTCCCCAGCAGCGAGTTTCCACGGTGCGCCAGCCTTCGTCCTGGCTGCGCACGGCGGTACCATGATGTCTCCCTCAGACCAACCATTACCGGCCATCAGAGCGTCCACGATGGTCTGCGCGGACTCTTTCTTGCGAGAGCACAGGATGACATTCATTCCTGCGTAAGCATAAGCTGCTGCAAGATGCACCCCCATGCGACCTGTTCCGGAGATCAGGGCAACTGTTAGTTTTGTAACGTCGGTCATTTTGAGGTGTCTTTGAAGTAGGTTTATTTGATCGAAGAGTTTTCTCGTCTAGAATCGATCTTCTGCGCGGTTGATAGATGTTTCGAGCAACAAAATAGGACTGTGTGAGTTTATTACGGGGTTGGAGAATGGCTACCACCCCTCCGCTAACTAAACCACACTCAATAATCTTTAAACTCTCGTCACATAATTGACGAACAACTTTTTGCATGATAATGCCATGTCAATTGGCAGTCACAGAAGATAATATCCGCTTGTCTCAGCAATATCCTGGTCAACACCCAAGGTACGTTCTTTTCACCAGTACCGCAGACGCTCTGATACCATCAATATTACCAATATCATATCACCCCCCTAGGGCTAGGCCAACATCACCACTTTCACCAATATCACCCCCTACTCCTAGGCCAACGGCACTGGCTTGGCGTCGTCGGTGTTCGCCAACTGTTTCGACACGTTGGCGTAACTCACGTCGGGTTTGACGCCGAGGGACAACAGGATCAACACCACGCCGAGCGCTATAAGGGCTACGCCGATGGGGAAGAACAGGCAGAACATGCACTGGGTGGCCGCTAGCGTACCGATGAAGATGTAAAACCTTTTGGGATTTTGCATCGTAATACTGAACAAGTGTTATCGTATTAAGAAAATCACGAATAGAAATTAATAACGATGACACAATGAATACCCTATTCAACGATAGTTTTTTTCTGTGAACACCAATATTACCCTCCTCTTCCGCGCAGGCTCGTGAGGAACTTCGCGTTTTCAAATAACCACTTCTGCGCTGCGTAGATGTTCGTACTAAACGCACCCAGGACCGGAATGGTGTCGATTTTTTCTGCGTCGGATTCCAGCACCACACTGACTAAACCGCCGCCGACCTGATTAATTTCGTTTCAAATAGTTATATAAACTGCGTTGTTGTACGAGGTGAAAATTCCACGCCGAAATACTTTGTGGTTTCCATGTACCAATAAGATTGAAATGAAAACGTAGTACCAGGTACATGTCCAGTACGAACATGAAGGGGTCGGAGACCACCTCCAGCGTCATTAGGCCCGCGACCAGCTTGAAGGACGCGTATATCACCGTCGCCAGTCCTACGAAGAAACACAGGACGCTCACACCCACCGGGCCAGCCTGTTTGAGAAGATCATTGAAACTTGGATTTCTTAATGGCTCCATCAGCGTCAATTCTCACGATCAAAGATTGGACCCTCTCGTGTCATTAAAACCACGGAAAACTATTTCGGTAAGTACCTGTATGTAGGTGTTGACGGTGTCCAAGCCCTGCTCCAGGCTGTTCCGGGCCATTGTCTGCGCTCTGTCGGCCAGCGGCTGAGCCGCCTCTTGCTTGTCCTGCGGCCTCATATTCTCTTTAATAGGCCGCTCCCGCGCAGTTTTTCTTCTCGCTCGGCAGGCGCACTTCCCGATCAAAACCAGCCTGGCGCGATGCGAAGGCTTGGCCTCTCGAGAGGGCAAGACACCGGCGGTCGGACTTTCAGGCGCTACAACATGGTCATAGGGTTACGTTTTGGGCGACTATCGAGGAAAACTGTATTCGTTTACAGATCTTTTCAAAAATATTCCGATAATGCGCCAGTACGGTGCCAGGCTCCGGGGTCATGCATCATTCCAGGTACGATCCTCCCCGCTGCGACCACACGAACACTAGCAATCGTTGACGAACCATACTTGTTCAAGCCTTTCTCTTCCTGTTTTCGCGCTGCATATTACTTTTAGCCGTCACTGGCTGTGTATCGACGCCTCCCACAACCAATGAACAAAATTTGTACGTATAATAGCTCCTTTGCGACAAAAAATGTAATCCAGAATATTCGAGATACGTGCTCAATTCTAATATTTCTGAAGGAACAAAAAACACCTCACGGATTAGTTGAACAAAAACGCCTAAACGCCTTAATCGACACGTTAATACGTCAAAAAACCTATACTGATACTCCTTGAAAAAATCGGCTAATACAAAATTTGTAAACCTAGTACTGGATCTGTACGCCGACAAGACCTACGGCGACTATTTTGAACGGAAATCTTCAATGTAGAGCCGTAGATGATGTGAATTGAATTGTAGAAGACGAAAATATTGCGACGAGAATTTGAGAATGATAGATAAGACGGAATAATCACAGAATTGCAATACTGAAAACATCATGTATTTGGTATATCCGAGTCCTGACATCAGAAAGGGATGCCAACGTTTCTTTTTGAGAGCTCTTTACCTGAGGCTCAATTACACAGCCCATTTACACCTTGTTGCCGCAGCAGCCACCGCCCTTCTTCTTGGGATCCCTCAAAAACGGTTTCAAGTTCTCCGGTGTGTGCTCGCCGAAGCCACCGTTGAGCTCCTCGTCGATGACGAAGCACTGGAGAATGGTGTCCACGGCCAGACTGTAGACGTTCATGAACAATTGGCCGATGACGTAGCCCAGGAAGCAGAAGAGGAAGACCAAGACCCACGGCGTGCTGATCTTCATGTCCGGATCGGTGTCCTCCTGGTTCCAGCCCGCCTCCAAGATGAAATAGCCGAGCACGCCGGTGCACACCACGATAAAGATGATGCCGATCCAGCGAATCACACCGCCCAACATGCCCAAAACGCCGATACGGGCAGCATTTCTCAGGATCAGGCAGAACGCGTTCCAGGCGGACTTGCAGAAGCCCTTTCCGAGTAGAGCGATCTGAATGTAGGCGTTCTTGTTCAAAAATTTGATAAAGCGCTCGAAGCACGCCACGCAGTACTTTAACACGCAAGCGATCTTCGCCATCACGTAGTTCTTCTGGGCCTCCGAGCACTTCTGGATGTAGTACATGGTCCACTTGATCATCTGGACGACCGCGAGAACGAAGCTACCGAACGCTAGAGAGCCCAAGTGGTACCGCCAGCAAATTTTGAAAGAAGGCCGGCAGACGGAGACCTTCCCCTTTTGCGCCTTGACCGTAAAATACCAGATGCCGACCGCGCCCGCCAGGGTGGTGATAAGAATGGCGACGAACCAGGCGGAGGTCCACAGCATGCTGAAGAACGCGTATGCGAACTGCACGGTGAACACAAAACGCGGCAGCACGCACCGCCAACACTTTGCGACTTGCGGCACGCCGTTCAAGAAGCCGCTGCATTCTGGCATCAAGACGCCGTCCTTAAAGGGCGCGAAATAGGCGGAGCCCTCATGCACACCAGTCGCACACTCGCCTGCGGTGCTGTCGGTCCCGACCTATTATTTGTTGGTGCTTTAACTTATACGGTTTTTCATTAGCATAATGATGGAAATGATTGAGATTTTTTTGCCTTAATAAGGTTTCACGGAATGTTATGTAGTGTGTGATAAACTCTAAAACTTTCTACCGCTTCAGTTTGCGTGAAGGGGCCTTCTGGGAGCAGGTTGTCCGACACTTGCGAAACCAGGAACAGGGCGACCACGCACCAGATGGTGAAGTAGGCGACCATGGTCAACGCGGTGACCAGTGGCACCATGAGGGGCGTCTTGGTTTGCGCAACGAAGATCGCAGCGACCTTATTGATAGCAATTGCGAGGCGGATCTGCCGGCACAGGCACAAAATAAACAGCCCGTAAAGCGCGGCAATGCAGCAAATGATCACGCCGAACCAGAAGTACACCTGGCGCTGGTCCTGACTGGCGATCTTGTACCTCATCAAATTTGCAGGTCATTACATCGTGTAGTATTGTCGGGCCATGGTGTTTTAATAAGCAGATGATATGGAGTTATCCTCATAATGAAGAATTAGTACATACCCGAGCTCGCAGGTAGCCTCGCCGGCCGGCTTCAACATGCGGTGATGCGAGTCCATCATAAGCATGCGGCTGGCGTTCGGAAGCGCGTTTTCGTCGCCCTTCACACAGGCGCGGGACTCGACGATGAAATACAGACCCAGCGCCATCAGGAGCCCGAAGATGGCACCCACCGTAGACCACACCTTTTGCATTGGAAATTACATGTATATTAATCTACAGTTGTGAGACTCTCCATAAGAAGTGATTCCGAACTTGGACGAGAACATTAATGGCAACTCTATACGACTCAAATCCGTAATAATTCTGATTTAATAAGAACCAACACGCCGACGCAGAAGCGCAGAATAATCATGTAGATGAAGCCCACGACGATGGCGATCACCACCACGATCAGCAAGCAGGCCCAGGCTTTTTGGATGTCGCCAACGGCGGTACCGAAGCTACGCTCCAAGTTCTCGGAAGAAGCGTCTTGTGCCTTTGCGTTGAACGCCTCCGTGGCGCCCGTGCTCAGCGCATTTCCGGCGGCCGGCGTCAGCTTCATGATGCACGCGTGCGCGATGTCGTTGTAGGCGGTGCCCGCGTAGGGCACGCAATAGCGCAAATCGCTGTTGCCGCACATAGAGGGGGGTAAAGCTTTGAACTTCAAATTACTAAAAGCGGCCGCGATCTTAGGGTAGGTGGCCGCGGATAACGTGTTGGCGTCGATTTCACTCCAAATGGCGTCTGCGAGCAGGTACCAGCTCGAGTCCTCTGGCGGTTTATATTTGTATTCGCGGGTGCTCGGGTAGAGCGTCATCAGGTCTGCGGGGGGAGCGGTAGCCCACGCGCTCACTTCGGCGCAGTCGGAAACGCACGTCTGGTGAAAATACTTGCCCATATTTTCCAGCATGGACTCGCCGCCGCCCCCACCTGTGATCTTGTCCGCTGCCTTGGACGGGTCCGAATATTCGGCCATGGTGGCCGAAACATCGATCGGGGCGGCCGGGTTGGCGCCACACATCTCCGTGAAGGTGGGCATCTTCATTTGATGTAGGATTGGTTCATGGGAGCTCTTAATAAAACTTAACTATATACAAGCCTAATAGTATACCAGGCCGCTCATAGTTACGATGAATTCATTCCGAAAATCATGACTACATAACTAATAAGGCTCCCCCAACAACAAAAAAACAAACCACGGTCGGGGCCACACCGTGCTTAGCCTCCCAATAAGCCTGACCTTCCGTACTGCACGCAACGGACTTGGCGAGCCCGCCCACGATCGAGTCGCTGTTCTGCGCGGGCAGCATCTTCTTGTAGCCTCGTTATAATGTGAGTTTTGTCACTTCCGCGACTGTACTACCTGATCGTACTGCACCACAGCTCTCAGTCTCTCTTGATGAATCCATACTTGAGCGTCTCTACGTTTTCTACATTTCAGTTCAGATAGTATAAACGGCTCGTACCAGATTAAATATACCTTTGCGGTCCAGACGCCTGTCGTCGGTGTTCCAGGGGTTCCAGTTTTTGTTATAGCCACAGTACGCGCCGGCGTGGTCGCGCATCGCCGTGAGGCGGTACCTTTTTTTATAGAGTGACAATCTGGTTTCCTATAGGTCTATTTTAGCGTGTTTCGGAGTCAATGACGCTGCTCATACAACACCACATTGCTTGTGGCCTCTATCACCACACATACTGACGCGAACAGAAAAAGAAAAACGGGTTTCCAGTGCCGAAGGCCCAGCCCGCTAGGGCCACGAAGACCACCACGTGCACCAGGAAGAAGATCAAACATAAAACGTCCGTGCATTTTCGCTTTTTCACGGGCCCGCTAGAGATATCCTGATCGGGGTCGTCTTTAGGTTTTTTTGTTGCACTCAGGTTGAGCAACTGACAGACGCTCGGTACTAACCTTATGATACGTTTACGTGTGAATACTGCCTATTCTGCTGTGTCACTATGAAAACGTTCCGGAAAAGCGAAAACGAAAGAATTTACTTTTGTCCATGGGTTCGGTGTCATACTTGACGTCGCTCTCCTTCACGGGCGAGTCGCTCGATTTTTCTGTATTTTTTTTTTTCAAATGGCTGTTACAAATGATATGAATCTGTAATGGTACCTCTGTTCATGACTACCGCTGCAATACACGATTGAATATGCCTGTACAAAAGAGGATTTTCAAACTCGAGGTATAGGGGCCTTTTATGTCACCATCAAATAGATACAACACGTAATTTCGTAAATTACCACCTTTCGGCGAGGCCACCGTCATATTTATGCAGTTCCCTCCCTACAATCAAGAATCAAGGCTGACAACACCAATAATACGCTATTCACGCCCTCTGACGAAGGCGGTGCGATACAAAACTATGCAGGTTTGCATGTTTGTAGAATCCGGAATTGGACAACTAAAATATTATTTTACGGCTTTGCACATAAGTCTTTCACAATAATTTCTCTCACAAATCCAGGCGCTTTGCACGTTGCAGTACCATTCCAGCACGATTTGGAACTTTCATTCGGACATTTCAGGCTATTACGATTCATCTGCATATAATGACAATACCATCCGGTGAATCCGCGTTCATGTTTAACAGGTTCGTCGCACCCATAAATGGGCACAAATTCCAGGCGCGTCAAATTCCAGGCACTGCCGCGAGAGTTGGTGCGAGGGGCCCCTTTTGCCTTAGACGCTCCGCATCTGATATCACTTCTGTCGACGACGGATACTCTGCTCAAATATAATATGCGGTGTCGCGTATCGTGGTTTCGTCAATATGCGAGATGCAAGACCTTCTGATGTAAGGCTCTTTTCCCGGATCGTATGCGGAATATTCGATGGCTCCCCAGACTAGATTCGAACACTGCAACTCGAACAAACTAAAATAATCAAATCTTTGGAGCAGCCTAGGAAGAGGCTAGCCGGTAAATTTTTTTTTTTCTGTTTTTCAGAATGCCTTAGGAGTTAGCAATCAAATATAAGAGGTGGGTCGTGTGCGGAGGTGGTCGTGGAAAGACAACCATGCGAATCAGAACATGGGTCGGACCAAGACAGGAAACGGTATAAAGATGATACTCGAAAAGGGTATTTTGATGCAGCAACGTCTCTACGTATTATGTGTTGTTGAAACATCCTCTACGTGTATAGACCCAATGTCCCGTACAACTACAGGATCGTCGTCTGGAGCTTTGTCAATAATTGTGGTGTGTCGTTTTTCTCGCTGGATATGCATTTTGGCGCAACTAAACGCTATATACGTAATCTGTGCATTTTAACATAAGGTCGTGTGGTGTACCAATAACTTAAGGCTCAATTCTTCGAATCAGATGGGCATGTGATACCTCTCTAGGCACTACCTATCAGCCCTCTACAATCAAAATGTGTCATGTGATACCCTTTGTTTGATGGTCTCGTAAAGCTAGCATGCAATTCATTGGCGTAAGAGAATGTTCAATAGAAGACGTCAAACAAGAACTACGATGGTGCTAACTGCTTTGCAATCTAAATGTCGATAAAATTCGTTTCTGCAGTATACAATCCCAAACTATAAAAACAATCGGCAATTAACAACAACTTTTCTTTCGACTTTTCAACTTGCGTTTATGTACTGTCATTTACTTCGCCGCCGGCGCGCCGGCGCCCACGACCTGCTCTTCGGGCTTCTTGTTCCAGTAGTTCTTGTAGTAGTAATAACCGATCCCCAGCGTGAAGATGTTGCCCGTACCCAGAATAAAGAGGCCCACGCTCGCATACCCGATGGTCTTCCCGAGCGGCCCGAAGTCCTTCCACGTCGTGGTTCGAACGTTCTCGCTCATGACCGCCCAGATTTCCGGCGCGAACAACTTGTGGCACAACCGATCCCACAGGAACGCCCCAAAGACGCTGCCGCACAATAGGCCCATCATCTGGCCTCGCAGCTCTTCGGGAACGACTTCCAGTTTCAGCATTTCGTTGACCTGCGGGAACAGGCCGGACGCGCAAGTCCAAACTAATACGAGAGCGAGGAAGAGACTGAGGAACAAAGCCTGGTTCTCCAGCATGCCGCGCATCCACGGCCGCCCCTTGTAGTTCACGAACATCACACTGACCTGCTGGGAGACCTCCACCAGCCACACCATGGTATTGAGCAAATTCGGCTTGAAGGGAACCTTTGTTATTAATGTTTGTTTTGATCATTCGAGCTTATGCTGTAGAGTTGTTCTTATAGGACTTAAGTGGCTGGTTTAATCGAGCTGTCGCGATCGTCAACTAAATGTGTTACATACGCATAAATCTTTAGTAGTTACCTTCAGGAACCACCAGATGTCGTCGAACTCGCCTTCGTCCATGTAATTAATGTGCTCGTTGCGCTCTTTCTCGAAGCGCATAATCTCCTTCAGTTTCTCCTCGCCCATGTACTCTTTAGCGGAGTTGGCCACCAGAATCATGCACCCGAGGTGCAGGGCCATCTGCCCGAGCAAACTGATGAAGAGCGCGGGGTGGAACACCGATTGCAGCGGCCGCACCGGGTGCATGCGGTCCAGCGGCCGCGCAAAGTTAAAACTGATCGCGGCGATGGCCATCAGTGTGCCTGTTTGATTGACAATTTTTTATGATTTGAGAAGAAAGCCCACGTGTAGCGCTTTGAATAAGTTTCATAACCGAAGAAAGCGACGCAATACGTCGATACGACAACTATAGAAAACATGAAGGAGGATACCTGACGCCATCATCTGTTGCTCACTGGGTCTGGTGCCGTCTGCACTCATCGCGGACAAACTGTAGGCGGAGATCATGGAATCGAGCATCATGATTTGCATTTGCTGAACTGCACTCAACAGGGTGCAGCGGCCTTGGCGGATGATGTCCACCACACTGCAAATGGAGGGTGTGCGACTGGTGAAGGGTGCGGCCATACTGGCGTCGCCCAATTTGACGGCGACCTGCTCTTCTTGGGATTGCTCGAGCCCCTCGATCCAGCTTTGGGCGCCCGTCGCAAACCCGCTGCCGTGCATCTTCTGCAGGTTGTCGCGCTCGTCCCGCAGCTCCTGCTGCAAGCGGGCCATGACCTCCTTCATGACCTGCATCTGCACCATCACCCCGCAGTCCAGGCCCTGTTCCTCGCGGCGCTTCATTTCGGCCGCCACGTACTCCGTCTGCTTCTTGTACATTCCCATCTGCTTGCGCTTCAGGTCGTCCATCATCTTCTTCTGCACGCCCTTACTGCGCTCCTGCTCGATGTTCCGCAATTTTTGAAGTTCGTCTTCGGCGTTGTCCAAATCCTCCTGCTTCAGGCGCTCCAGCGCCGTCGAAGAAGAAGAGTCGCCCTGCTCTTCCTCTTCCTCGTTACCAAATAAGCCTTCCAAGAAGCCGGTAGGCTGCTTCTCCTTCTTCTCCTTGATGTCCACGTTGGCATTCCCAAAACCACTGAGCAACGCGACGCCGACATCGGCCTGTTTCAGTGCACCAACGTCGTTACCGCCATCGCCGCACATGAGAGTGTGCTGCCGAGACTTCTGGTTCTTGTTGTCGTACCCCTTCGTTTCAGAGTCATAATGGTGTCCGCCAATAGCATGGATGATCTCTTCCTTCTGCTGCGGTGACAACCGCGCGAACACGCAGACATGCTTGATGTGGTCCCAGAATTCGTGGCCGAAGCGCTCCGTCGCCGCCAGCAGGGCTTTGCCCGTCATAACGATATCACGATCTTCCTCTGTGACCAAACGGGTCAGCTGCTCGCCGCCCGTGCACTTAAACGAGCCGTCGGTCTGCCCCTGGCCCTCACGGTGGATGACCGGGTTCCAGGCGGTGGCGTCGTCGCTCAAAACCACGGCCTTGCTGGCCGGGCGGCGCGCGATGTCGACTTCCTTCGCGACCGAGTAGGCGGTCAGCGCGGCGTCGCCGGTCACCATAATGCTGGTGTGCGCGCTGTCGTTCAGGGACTGGATCACCAACTTGGAGTCGCGCCGCGTCTCGCACTTGTAGGAGGCAAAGCCCGCGAAGAACAGGTCCTTTTCGACCTCGTCGCGACTCATTTCCTTCTTGTGGTCCGCCACGGGCCGGTACGCCAAAGCCAGGACGCGGTGACCCAGCTCGGCTAAAGACCGGTAGATGTTGTTGTAGTTCTGTTCGAAGTCCTTTTCCAAATTCGATTTTTTCAACAATTTCAAGATCATCTCCGGCGAGCCCTTGACGAACGCGTAGGACCCGGTGAGGATGGCCTTCCGGTCGGAGATAGACTTGTCGTTCACCTTGACCTCACAGATGGTGCTCATGCGCTGCAGGGCACTGGCGAAATGGAAGCGCTGGTGCACGACCACCGAGCAGTGTTTGGACTTCTCCTCCTCATCTTTTAAAGCGTTCACCAGCCGGTTCACGTCGTTCGTCAGCTGTTTCTTCTTGGCGTCGTCCGGCTCCCGGTCCAGGATCTTGCGCGCCTCCGCCAAGGCGCGGCGCTTCAGCAGCCACTGCCCGGGCGTCACGGTCTTCTTGGCAGAGTCGTAGGACCACTCGATGCCCTTCAGCGCGGCGATCTCGATGGGGTCACCGCACAGCCGCTCGTTCACTTCGATCAAGGCGTTGCACCCGGCCAGAACGAACGCGCACGGGTTGTTCTTGTGGTTCCTCATGGGGCGGGCGCACTTGTCCTTGTACTCGTCACTGGTCAAACTGGGGAACTTGCCGTTCTGGTCCTGCGGCATCACAATGCCGGTGGGCATCATGCTGTCACTCGTGATGGTACCGGTCTTGTCGAAGAAGCAGTACTTGATCTTACCGGCCTCGGGCACGCGGAAGGGCTCGGTACAATAAACGCCGGCCTTCATCAGGCTCATCAGGGCGGTGTGAACTGCGAAGGCCATCTGCATGGGCAGCGAGGGCGGTACGACCTGTGTGATGATCAACACGCACCTCAACAGGACCTTGTAGGTGGGGCGTTCCGGGTCCTCCAGACCTTTCTTCAAGACGTAGGCAGCGGCGCAGAGCGCGAAGCAGAACAGGAACAGCAACTGCAGACAGGTCTCCTTCTTGTCGGCGGTCACGTTCTGCTGCGAAAACTCGATCATGCGCATCAGCTCCCCCTGCGAACTCGAGAAACCGGTGCGCAGCACGTAGCACACGATGCCCTGGTCCGGCGGGGACAGCCGGTCCGTGTGCAGTTCGTCCTCGTCGGCCGACCCAGCCTGGCCGTCTTCTTTGCTGTTGGTGGCCTGGATTAGCGTGGTACCCGAGTACAGCGTGTGCACCTTATCCTGCTGCATGTCGTACGGCAGCTTGTCATCGCTCACCACGGGCGGCACGGCGTCCTTCATCTGCGGTACTGATTCACCTGTTAACGAGGCCTCGTTCACCACCGCCGAGCCATGCAGGATGACGCAGTCGCAGGGTACCTGCAATTCTTGCGCCACCTTCGGGGCCGACGGGGCGCCGGCAGCCTTCGCCTTTTCCAGCTCCTCCTTTTTCTTCAAATCGATGGCCTCGCCCGGTTGCAAACTAATGATATCTCCGGGCAACAGTTCAGCGATGCCCACGCCGCTCACCCAACGGTTGCGCCGGTACACCCACACGTCGAAGCTCTTCGCGGACATCCCGCGCAGCTGTGACATGCTCTTCAGCCGCTGGAACGCGGTGGAAGCCTCGAAGCCCAGAATCGTCATCAGGGTGAACATGGTGTACTTCCAGTACGTGTCTAGTGCCCACAGGAAAGCGCACAACAGCTGGAAAATCACGATGGGCGAAGCTAGCTGTTCGCGGAAGATTTGTAAAAACGTGGGGTAGGGCAGTTCGAAGACGTTCGCACCGTAGAGGTCGAAATTCTTCTCCACGGCCTCCTCGGACTGTAAGCCGGTCTGCTTGCGGTACCAGGCCTTGTTGAAATCGGTGGGACTCTGGATCAGGCGGCACGCGTATTCGGAGTCCTCGTCGTACGTAACCATGTTCTCGTCGCCGCCGGAAGGCTCCACGTAGTCGTCCAAGATCTCGTAGCGGATGTGTTGGAACTCGAAGGTGTAGTTGTTCGCGGAGTTCGGCTCCTGCACCGGCTGCAGCTCAGGGTGGCCTTTTTTGTATTATAGAAATTACTGATGCACTAAGTGTTTTCATCACCATCTCATTTCACACTGTGCAAACCTCTCTATAAATGCTACATACAGGCCGAACAAAACTTCGGAAGACCTTTCTGCTTGTGCGGCAGGATGAGCATCTTGCTGGTGGAATCGATCCTGTCGTACGCGTCGTAGGTAAACTTGACCTTGAACTGAAGGCTCCAGTGGCACAGTAGGTGAAACAGCACGTGCAGGACCACTGTCAAGAAGATGCACAGACAGGCCCAGGCGTTCGGCAAATAAGGTGAGGGAAGTTCGTCCTCATCGATGGAGAGCTCGGCCTTCTTCTTCTTCAGCGCCGAGCCGGCATCATCGCCCACCACGATGCCCTGCGGTTTTTGTTGCATCATTCAATTCAACTACAAATCATCTTTGGGCCTCATTGTGCAAATCTCATCTACAGCAGCAGCTCGCAATTCTATTCTGTTCGAACCGCACAGACATTTTTTTTTTTTAAAAGCTTCTTCGCGCATGTAAATCGCATAAAAATCACCTTCTCCTTTGCATCCTGCGCCTTCTTGCGCACGATGCGTTTCTGTTCGTTCAACGCCCATTCGCGAGGTTCTCCGATCGTGGAGACGGAGAACTGCAAGCAAATGCCATAAAGCGCCACGAAGATCTGAGTTTTATTTTTCGTAGTTTGGGGCCTATTCACCGGATTGTATCATTGGAATTTAGTATTTACAGATCAACTTTCTGCAGCTACAACTTCACTGTTCGCTTCAGTTCATGAGTTCAAAAGAAAAAGAATACCGACGCAATCGCGATGCGTTTCCAGTTACACGGCCTATGCACCGAGACGCTCTGGAGCGTCTTCGGATGGCGCACTTGCATCTTGGCGAACTATGTATTAAGGTCTCTTTGTATTCGAAAAATGATCGTGCTACTTTTGAATGCAACTATTTCGGTACAAACAAATATTGGCCCCTTGGATAAATTGACCGCTACAAATCAGAGTTGACGAAGGGGACCAATACTAACTATGAATGAAACCCATTCTTCGGAAAACACAGTCACTTGTGCACATCATCCTCACTGCATCAATTTTCTTGGATAATATCGCATTCTCCATGAGAAAGAAAATGTATCAAGTTCGTGACCTGAAACGAGCAACAATTGTTGTCTGGATGAATCGAATAATGCAACACACACGATATATCATAATTGAAACACAACAACTGCATAAAATTGAATGGCAGATTTTGGAGAACCTTTCACATTTATCTAGTCACAACAAGAATAGAAATGGCTTGCCGAAATTACAACGCGGGATAGAGAGAAAATCCAAAGTCACAGAGTACGCAGAAATGGCCACATAGAGTCGATTTAGATGTTTGCATCGAACTTTATCACATGCATATAATGTGAATCTGCCATATAATGCGACAATAACTCGTTTTTCCGGAATTTGCATCAGCAACGCAGTGCCCACGCGAACCCCGCAGCGGCGGCGAATGAAAAACCCATTCTTACGGTGTTCCAGAACGTCCAGGGGTTACTGTACCTGTTTGATATTTTTGGTCTTAACCAGCGATTGGCCCACAGAATATGCCAATAATTATTGGGAACAAAATCCGCAACGAGAAGAAGAAAAAAGACTAACCCCTGCCACACTTCCGCCAGATGCCGCGCGTCCTTGCCTAGTTTCACCTTTGCTAGCTCATCGTTCAGCGGCACGTTCAAGCTAGCCGTCACGCCGAACTCGCCCAGGAGCAGGCACAACGCCGCTCCGATGACTAGAAAACGACGGCAGTTGTTATTCGAGGAGAAGCTGCTCTGACCCAGTTTTCCGGATGCGCGCAGACACAAGACGCAACAGAGCAACGGGATCCCCATAAAAAGGCCGAGAAAAAAGTTGTTCAAAATCACGACGTTGATCGTTTGCATGGTGCGGATCGCGCCGGCCGGATCTTTATCGCGTGCAGCGATTTGGTCCAGGGAGGGCATAACGCATACGGAAAAGATGAAATACAGGCCCGCAAGCGCGCCCGAGCCGACGCTAGCGAATACTAACAAAGCGTCATCTAGGCAGTTACCGCCTCGTTTAGGCAGCAACGGCTCGGAATCACCGGCCATATTTTTTTCCTCTAAGCTGCCTGGAGCATATGGTATTCATCACTCATTGCGATAGCTGGTCGCGCCCTGTCCTTGATATTAGTTATGCTACGTCTACAAAAGGCCGACGAACACGATTAGGTGCGCCTCAAGAACATTTTCAACGAATATGTATGGCTTTATCAACTGAAAATCACGATTTCACTTCGCAAGAAAGTTTTTGTATTTGCTATCGAGCCTTGCTCCCGCAAATATGATAAAGCAAAACTTGAATCAAATGGCACTATGCACCTTTCGTACTTTTCCAAGGGCCAATAAGGCCCTGATATGTTAAATTCAATGTCTTTGTGGAGGGCCCGTGACGTACAGGGTGATCCTTTGTGTAGAGTGCACCACACGGTCGGATCACCACACGGCCGACCCCCCACATCAATGTTGCATTTGAAGCTCCCGTTTCCGTCCGGGTAACAAATTTAATGTTTCTAAATTCATAACATCAACTACACATTAAGTCTGCCGGGTTTTCCGGCTTCGTTGCTCGTGCAATATATTATATCGAGGAGCCGCTATCACCGTCTCTTCCAAGAGGGGCGCGCTCTTTACTACGATTTTGCTTTGAGGATGTGGGAACTATACAAAATTTTCATTTTTTTTTTTAGTTTGAACATAATTCCGATGAATTATTCATCGGACATATATTTTTATTCATAATATGTGTTTTTAAATATGTCCGAGCAAAAAATCAAAACTCATGCCAAGAATGTTGGTTCCTGTGTACACTGATATTAATGTTTCCGTGCCCATACGCGTGTCGGCCTAATCATACGTGGCTCCGATCGCAGTCACGGTGCCTTCCTCCCAATTGCGGCGCACATCAGCCCATTGTTCCTCGCCGCCGAGAAAGGCCACCATGCGTTGGATCCGCTGAAGCAAGAGGCGATCGTTCCGTGGTGGCTCGCGCACAGGGTAGGACTTCCAGAAGCCCCTGTTTGCGTTTTTAATATCGTAAGCTTCCTGAGAGACACGCTCTACCACGCACAACAACGAGCCACACTGGCGCCACGAGTCCGCCGCGTGCCAGTCGGGTTCGAAAAGCTCCGAGAGCACGTGGACGCTGTCCATGTACCGCTGCAAGGAGGTCAGGTAGATGGCAACATAGGTCTGTGCCCTTCCTTTTCTGGCCCGCTTGACTCTTGCGGCGTCAGCATTTGATTCCGAAGAAGAATCAAGAAGAGCATTGGGGCTGTTCCATACTTCCTCATAAGTGAGCAGTTCCATCCAAGAGGTGGCTAGAAGTACGTGGTACAAATGCTGACGATGTTTGATAAAAAATGGGTAGAGGAAGCTTTCTAGCGCACCCTTTTTGTCCGCCTGCACAGCGAATGCGCGTGTCTCACGATAATGCGGTTCCTCTTCCACCGTCCAGGGCAGGCGGCCGACCCCGGCCAGCTCTTTGGACCTTTTCCTGATGCCTTGCATGCCATCTCGCAAGGAGGCATCCAACGCTCTTAGGCCCGCGAGAACGAATTTCGGCCGCACCTGCAGAAGCAGGAGGCTCAGAAGCCGATCTGTCGCGTCCAGTCGCCGCGGATCAGGGGTGCAGTTGCACGCTTGCAGTTCCGGGAAAAAAAGGCCACCGCTGGTGCGCTCCCCTATTTTTTTTTCTTTTGCATGATTATCTAAGTTTGGAATTCTTTAGCATAATACCATCATTCAAGAAACACACTTCGCGAAACATATAGTCTATAGACATGAAGACTATCATATCGTTCTGCAAAATATCTTGCTGGATAAAGACAGACAAATAAAAACCTGGGACGGGATCAAACTTGCAGGATCTGCGCAGCATGCACTGTAGTTTGCTCCACAGCTCGACTGCAGCCTTAACTTCGCGGACATCTGTATCCCGATCCTCCGCAAGCGGTTTCAAGGGTTGCGGAGCCGCAACATCTTCCCAACACCCGATGGCGTGGTTGAACTGATGCGCGTGTCGCGTCAGTGGCATTCGAAGAAAGTCCAGGTCACTATCAGGGTCTTCCTGCCGTCGGGCGAACATGCTCTCTTTATCTTCCTCGAGCTGCGCCTCCAGCCTGCTCACGGTAGCGGCATACTGGAAGTGCGTCTCCGTGGTCCACAGGGGGCTTTCAGTCTCTTCACCAGAGGGTTTCTTTTCGGGGAGCCCCAAAAAGCGCCGCTCCTTCGGCCGATCCAACTTAACCTCTCCCAACAGTCCTGCATGCCCCCCCCGCGCAAAAAGAAATGTGCACACAAACAGGGCGTACCGAATGAGATTTTTCATCCTTGTAATGTATACAATACGTAAAATCCGTCTGAAAATAGAACTACTTCCGCGCGTCAGCTTACAATCTGAAACTAATGCTATCCTTAGGTTTGTATTTCCTGTCAACTACTTATCCCAAATTTGTAATTACTAATTACAAACGATCACCAATTAATTCGACTGCGGATTATTTTGAAATTTGAGATCATACACAATGCATAGAGAAAGAATTTGTTTCCAGAAGTCACGAAAGATTAACTCAAACCGGGAAGCGTCAGGTGAAAACGAAAGAATCGGATTTGAAACAATCGGGAAAACAATCCAAACACATCATCGGGATTTCGCTTGATATTGATTCTGATGACCCTCTTATCATCTGAATTGTTGTGCCTGCAAATATGATAAATCCAGCATTAAATGGTAATGCATAGTTTTGCGTTCCACATAGGGACCAATGGGGCCTTCCTATGTAATTCAATGTCTTTGTGGGAAGGCCTCAATCAGTGTGCGTGATGATCGTCCTACTGTGCATACTAGAATGCACCACACCGCTGAATCAAATCAGAATCACTGCACAGCTGAGAGACCCCCCCAAAGATAAAAAAAAATCAAAGTTCACGTTTCAATTCTGGTTGGCAACAAATACTTTCCCGATTGGGAGTTAGTTACACTAACAGATGCTCCCGTGCTGATATACGGGTCGTCCTAATCATACGTAGCTCCGATCGCGGTGCCTTCCTCCCAATTCCGGCGCACGGGAGCCCATTTTTCCTCGCCGCCCAAAAAGGCCACCATGCGTTCGATCCGCTGGGACAACAAGAGCTCGTTCCGTGGGGCCTTACGTACGGGGTAGGACTGCCAGAAACGCCCGTAGGTCATGTCTTCAGGTCCGTAGCCTTCCTCGGATATCAGCGCCACCGCACACAGCAGCGAGCCACACCGGCGCCATGGATGCTGTGACTTCGCGTTCCAGTCGGCCTCGAACAACTCCGAGAGAACGTGGACGCTATCAATGTACCGCTGCAGCGCCGTCAGGTAGCTGGCAACGTAGAACTGCGCCGTCTCTTTTCTGATCCGCGTCACGCTTTCCGCGTCAGAATTTGATTCCGAAGAAGCAGGAAGAAGAAGATCGGGGCTGTTCCAAACTTCTTCGCGGGCGAGGAGTTCCATCCAGGAGGTGTTCAGCAACACGTGATACAAGTGCTGGCGATGTTTGATAAAATACAGGTAGAGGAAAAGTTGTAGAGAATGCTTTTTGTCCACCTGCGCCAAGAATTCGCGTGTCGTCCGGTAATGTGGCTCCTCGTGCACAGTCCACGAAAGACCACCGACCGCACCACCACGTGCTTTCGACTGTCTCCGGATGGGTTCCAGGGATCGTCGCAAACACTTGTCAACCGCTTGGAGGCCCGAAATGACGGTTTTGGGCCGCACTTGCAAAAGCAGGAGGGTCGTGAGCCGATCAATGGCGTGGATTCGCTGCGGATCCGGTTCACAATTGCACGCGCTCAGCTCCTGAAAGTAAAGCCCGCCGCGGGTACGCTGGCCTGGTTTTATTTTATTTTTTTTGCATCACAAGTTACTCAATTTACCATTACCACTAATACCGTCAAGAAAACCTCCAAATTGTAGACACCGAACGATTTCATATCAAAATTATTGTGTCTGAAATGTCTTGCTGGTCTGTAAATATCAAAGAAAAACCTTTGACGGCATCAAGCTCACAGGCCCTGCGCAGCATGCCCTGTAATGTGCACCACAGCTTGGCAGCAGCCTTGACTTCGCGGAGATCTGTGACCCGATCCTCCGCAAGTGGTTTTAAGGGTTGCGGAACCTCAACATCTTGATCTTCCCAGCACCGGATTCTCGGGTTGTACTCGTGGACGTGCCATCTCGCCGGCATTGGAAGAAATTCCAGCTCACTGTCAGGGTGTGCCTGGCTTCGGGCAAAGATGCTTTCTTTGTCCTCCTCGAGCTGCGCTTCCAGCCTGCTCACGGTAGCGGCGTAGGTCACTTGCGTCTCTGCATCCCAAAGCGGCCGTTCACTTTCTTCCGCAGTGGACTTCTTCTCGGTGAACCCCGAGAGCCGCCGCTGCCTCGCCCCGTCGCCAGCCACTCCTCCCAGCATGTCCGGAACCCCAGCCCATGCAAAAGGAAACACGCAGAGGAACAAGGCGTGCTGGACGAGATGCGTCATGTTATTCTTAATCTTCCTAGTATTTAGGGTGAACGTACCTTGTCTGTCCGGGAACACAACTACTTTCGCATACAAGAAGACAATCTGAAAGTTTTCCTCTCCTTGCTTGACCGAATCTTCCCTACCAATCAACGAAATACGCAAGAAATCCCCCCCACTGCGTATTTTTCTCACGGCATGTCAACGTGGAGCAAGAATTAATAGTCCATTTCATGAAAGATGATCGCGACCAATGATGTGCGCATTGAAAACAAGAGGATCGAAAAGAATGAGGAGAAAAATGCAAATGAAACATCATGTCGTCGGATACAATACAGCTCAGTGTGCGTGGTATGGGTTACATATAGGCGGTCCACTGATTGTTAGGGGCACAGAAATGCGCGAACAGAAGCGGAAGGATCCACGAACACAGTGCGCTCACAAAGAGATACTGCTGGCCTTCCCTCCTACTCTAGCCCCATTTCCTAAACGTCTTATTTTCTCATTCATTTTACCGCCGCTCTTTGGCGTTGGACGCGCTAGGGTTGCCTCGCTCATAGAAGTTATCACAATTTGATCCAGATAAGCGCATAAGATCGGTTTCAAATCAACGGCAATATACACAGCAGAAACGTCAAGAGAGGCACGATACTTACTGCTAAAGCTCCGTACTCCGACGTGATACCCCGCTGCTTATTATCGCTGACCGCCCCATTTCCTTATCATTTTCCGAGTTCGATTATTATAGATACAATTTGCAGAGTAGAAGTAATGTACAAGATGGAGAAGGTTCGTATTTACTGTTTATGGTTCAGCTCGAAGAAAGAATATCAACATCGTATTTGCTATCGTCCGAGAGGGGGATGAATCCCTCCTGCTTCTCCTCACGCGTTTTGGACACAGGCATCTTGCCATCCTCCTCTGCTCATCAAATTATTGATGTCATTTCACTTTTTGTGCCCAGGAAGCTCCCGGACACCTCATGCAGGCGTGACACTTTGGCCACTGAGAAGCTTGCCAACTTCTACTGCAGAAAACTCCGTACTTCGACTGGATGAATGCTACGGTTTTGTCGGCCGCCCCTTCATACTCATATTGTCATTTTCGAATTCGGTATCCACAAGTTCTCACTGACGAGAAGGTTCGTATTTAGCTCCAAGAAAGATTATATGTAATACATTAGACGGAGCCCACTATTATGAACCAAGATCTATCCTGGACTCCCAACGCCACTGTCACAAGTTTTGGCACCCGCACATGCCATTATATCATTTGCTCCGCATTCTTACTTTCTCCACCAAGGCCTCGACCAGATCAGGTACCGTCTGACCCTTCTTATTTCGCTTGTTCCAGTCGGCTCCGAGCTTCGCCAGCGTTTCGACCACCTCTGGTTTGCGTGCTCCTGCTGCATAGTGCAGCGCTGTCGAACCGTCCAGATCTTGTTTATCCTTGTCAGCGCCGCTTGCGACCAGTTTTTCCACGATCGCCACATGGCCTAGTCCGGCCGCCAAATGCAGAGCCGTGTGGCCCTTCACCGCTTGCTTATCCGGGTCGGCGCCGCTTTCGAGGAGTTTTTCCACCACACCCAAATGACCCCACCCTGCTGCCTTCTGCAGGGCCGTTTCACCGCGTTCATAAGTTTGTTTCTCCAAGTCGGCGCCCCTTTTGAGAAGTTTTTCGACCACATCCAAATGTCCTTCGTGCGCGGCATTGTGGAGAGGCGTGTCGCCGAACATATCTTGTTTGTCCGTGTCGGCGCCGCTTTCGAGGAGTTTTTCCACCACATCCGAATGACCTGTTCTTGCAGCAAAATGAAGGGCCGTCGCGCCTTCAACTAATCGCATGTCAGCTCCTGCTTCGGCTGCCGTTTGCAGGTTCGGATCGGCGCCAAGCTGGATGAGTTCCTGGACCATGGCCACAGACCCCATGTTCGCGGCGACATGAAGGGCCGTCACCTTGATTCCCTCAGCAATCGGGGTCGTCATCACGCCGAAGACGGCGTAAATTTTCCTCAGTTCGGACTGCATCAGAAGGCTCTTCTCCGCGTTTGCATCCGCCTCGTTCTTCTGTACCTTCTTGCCAGGGATCGACAAGGGCAGGTCACGCCAGGCCGCCAGGAACTGCTGGAATGGTTTGTTGCTACTCAGCTCAGGCTGACCGAGCTGCGCAGGGCACCTTTTTTTCCTATTCCTTTTCAACCTCTACTAGCTGTTTCTGGTATGTACGCCACTACCTTGAATGTATATTTAGAAAAGGACATTAAGAAATATTCGGTGACTAATATTAATATGGAAAAAAAGGATTCATACTTCGCGATCCACGGTTCGGCACCATCGTTTTTCTTGGTTGGACGAGGAATCCCCAGCATCTCATAAGCACTAAGATTTTCTTCTATCACGGACCCATTCGAGAACTCTTTCGTCACTACCCATTCGGGTTCTAAATCTAAATTGCAATGGCCGCCGTTGCCCTTTTTTGTCTCCGTCAAACAGCTGCGATGCATTTTCTTCAATGCCGCGGCAGATTGCAGTTTCTGCACCGCTGTGTTCGCTTCTGCCAGGAAGGTTTGGATTTCTCGCAGCAGCTCAGCCGCCGCGCCCACCAGACTCCCACGCCCCGTGTCATTCATAGACTGCAGCTGCGCCAGCATGGACCTATTTCTTATTTTTTTTTCAATCCGCTTAAGGCTCTTTATTATTGCCTGTCGCGAATAATTGCTGGACGATTCCGCTCCTGTACAATTTAGATGTTATTCGAAAGTTATGGACCGTTTCGTTTTCGTCGCCACTTCCTTCCAAAGGCGGCACGCGCTCTGTAGAACGGGATTTTTTTCAACCAGGTTCTTGTCGGGATCCAGGTTTTCGAATTTTTCGCCGGTCATCGGCGACACCCCCGGGGCCTTCCGGAGAGCGCGCTGGAGAGCCGTGCGCTCGTACGCGAAGCCGTCCGCGAACGTCACGGGGTCCTACGAATGTTCAATGGTAATATGAAATTCATTCAATGGCCATGCACATTCTGTACTGAATTTTTCACTAGAAGTGACACAATATGCTAATGTGTTTCCGACTTAGATATTTTTTGTCAAACTATAATGTTCAATTCATTCAGACAACTGCTATATAGCTCCATATATACTATGAAACACTAATTACTGATATTATTTATCTCATTGAGGTCTATCTATCTTTCACGATCTATTGAGCTGTACGCAAGCACGGGTAAATACCTCCATCAGCTCGTGCCTGATAGGGCACTCCAAGGTTTTCTGGATCTGTGCTAGTTGCTTAGCCATTGGCTTGAACTTCTCGGTACTGAGGACGCGGAACAATGCTGCTACTATAACAAGGAGGAATGCTAAAAGGACGCGGAGCATTGCAATCTTTAAACTACATGAATTGCAAAATGCTAGTAGGTCAGACACGAGTATTTAAATCTTATCAGACAATGATCGTATTAAAGGGATGCTCTGCGGAATTCGAAGTCTCGTATCAACCAAATACGGAAGCCAATCCCTCAACTGCGGATCGTTTTAACGCGGAATGGAGCACGAAGTTGTTTTCACCATTTCATGAAAAATGATCACGAACGGGGATGCATCAGAAAAAATCGAAAGCTCGAATTTGAAACCAATCAAATGGGATGCACTAACACGTTATCGAACATCGCTTGCCATTGGAATTGACGATCCAATCATGGTCCGTGGGTCTGCAAATCACGACCACAAAAAAAAATGGACGCCAGGGACCCTACGCCCCAAGGAGGGTTATAGTAAAACATCATTGGCATTTCACGAGCATCCCTCACCGGAGTCGAGCATAGCACAATGCTGATAATTCACATTCCTCACATTATATTGTTTCTCTTCGTTTTTTGCGAATCCGCCCCAGCGCGCCGCGCCGCCCGGTCCTTGACCGGAAATCCCCGGGTTCGGCCGTCTCCTCGGCCGCCCGTTCGCTTCAGACCTACTGCGCCACACTAACATCCGTGTGGCTCTTCCTCACTTTTACCCCCACGGCCACATAGAAAGCGCCCTCCAACCCGTCCGTACACCCTAGGGTGCGCGGATAGGATGGGACCACAGTGGGTCCCAGTAAAAGTTACGAGGTTTTGCTCCACTTTTTTGGGATTTTTTTCGTTTATTTGGAGTTGTTGGTTGGCGCTGCTTTCTGAGCCCGTTTTGTTGCTCTTTCGACTCGTTCTGGCGACGATTTTTTCGATTTAAACATTATTTGCATTCTATATAACTATATGTAAGGCGAATATTTTATAATTATGCAAAATAAGCGAAATATGCATTTACATAAGAAATTATATGTATGAAAATAATATTGACTTACACGACATATGCCAACATGTCAAATGATGGAATTGTGATCGGGCCATCTACTTACGCTACATTGTAAAGAAAAAAAGAGAATAAAATGTCATCAAATCAGATAATGCTTCTAACATTACGAATACCTACCGAGATAGGAAGAAACCATTACGTCAACTTAGACGCACGAGAAAATCATTCTAATACGCATCGACCCTTGAGCCAAGATGACGCTAGAATGAAAATTCGATTGAAAATACAGTTTTTTCTACGAGAAATGTAGAGATCAGATGTAATTATGGTAATGAAATATACCTAAGGTTCGTGTTAAGCTATTCCTACAAACTATATGCAATATCTTGGTTCCTACAAATTATCGCCCCTCCATACGAATTCGGCTGGCACAAGTTTTTACTGATGAGAAGGTTCGTATTTAATGTTTATGGTTCAGTTCGAAGAAAGAATACCTATAATAATACATTAGACTGAGCCCACTACGATGAACCAAGATCTATCCTGGACTCCCAACGCCCCTGTCACTCTTTTTTGCACACGCAAAATTTTGGGAGCAAGCAATAGCATTTGCTTTTGGATTCTTTCATCATCAAGTGCGCCAAGCCCTTTACGTAATCACGTCCCGTCTCACCCTTCTTAGTTTGCTTGTTGAGGTCGGCTTTGAGCTTCACGAGAGTTTTTACCACCTCTAGTTGACGATTTGAACATGCAAAGTGCACCGCTGTCGCACCATACGTATCTTGCTTATCCTTGTCGGCGCCGCTTGCGATAAGTTTTTCCACAATCGCCACGTGTCCATATGTTGCCGCCAGGAACAGAGCCGTCTGGCCCGAAAAAACTTGCTTATCCGGGTCGGCGCCGCTCTCGAGCAATTTTTCCACCACATCCAAATGACCCAACCCTGCTGCCATAGCCAGAGCCGTTCCACCGTTTTTATAAGTTTGTTTATCCAAGTCGGCGCCCCTCTTGATAAGTTTTTCGGCCACATCCAAATGTCCTCCTGACGCGGCCTTGAGGAGAGGCGTGTCGCCGAACACATCTTGTTTGTCCATGTCGGCGCCGCTTTCGAGGAGTTTTTCGACCACAGCCGAGTGACCTGCCTTTGCAGCAAAATGAAGGGCCGTCGCGCCTTCAACTAATTCCGTTGCAGCTCCTGCTTCGGCTGTTGTTTGCAGGTTCGGATCGGCGCCAAGCTGGATGAGTTCTTGGACCATTGCCACAGAACCCATAGTTGCGGCCACATGAAGAGCCTGCCAGCCATGAAGAGCCGTCGTCTTGACTCCCTCAGCAATGCCAATCGGGGTCGACATCACGCCGAAGACGGCGTAAATTTTCCTCAGTTCGGACTGCATCAGAAGACTCGTCTCCGCGTTTGCATCCGCCTCGTTCTTCTGTACCTTGCCAGGGGACGACAAGGGCAGGTCACGCCAGGCCGCCAGGAACTGCTGGAATGGTTTGTTGCTACTCAGCTCAGGCTGACCGAGCTGCGCAGGGCACCTTTTTTTCCTATTCGTTTATTACCTCTACTAGCTGTTTCTGGTATGTACGCCACTACCTTGAATGTATATTCAGAAAAGGACATGAAGAAATATTCGGTTACTGTAACATTATCATGAAAAAAAAGACACTTCGCATTCCACCGGTCGGCACCATCGTTTTTGCCAGCAGGAAAAGGAATCCCCAGCATCTCAAAAGCACTACGATTTTCTTCTATTACGGACCCATCAGAGAACTCTTTCGTCACCACCCATTCGGGCTCTAAATCTAGGTTGCAATGGCCGTCGTTGCCCTTTTTTGTCTCCGCCAAACAGCTGCTATGCATTTTCTTCAATGCCTCTGCAGATTGCAGTTTCTGCAACGCTGTGTTCGCTTCCGCCAGGAACGTTTGGATTTCTCGCAGCAGCTCAGGCGCCGCGCCCACCAGACTCCCATGCCCCGTCTGCTGGACGGACCCCGTCTGCCGCATGGACCTTTGCATTTTCATCGCGTAAGCATGGACCTCCAGCCGCGTAAGCATGGACCTTTGCATTTTCATCGCAACCTGAATCCAAATGCGGACCGCGCTCTGTAGCATGGGATTTTTTTCAACCAGGTTCTTGTTCTTTTCGGACTCCAGTTTTTCGAATTTTTCGCCGGTCATCGGCGACACCCCCGGGGCCTTCCGGAGAGCGCGCTGGAGAGCCGTGCGCTCGTACGCGAAGCCGTCCGCGAACGTCACGGGGTCCTACGGATATTCAATAATAATGTCCAGTATTAGGAACCCTATGAACAGGGGAAACCAAGAATCCAAATCCAAATTACTGGACTAATATAAAAAAGGCCATGTCCGACTGAATCTACATCCTTCATCAAACTAATGTTCAATTCACTCAGGCAACTGCTACATACCTCCTATGAAAAAACGATAGTTACTGATGTTATTTAATAGTTAATACCTCCATCAGCTCGTTCCTGATGGGACACTTCAACGTTTTCTGGATCTGTGCTAGGGGCTCAGCCATCGTCTTGAACTTCTCGTTCTCGTTCTCGGTGCGGTATTCGCGGAGAAATGCTAGAATGATAGCGAGGAATGCTAGGAGGGTGCGGAACATTGAGATCGTTATAAACACCTTGCAAGGGTGCTAATATATATGATAGTATCTAAATAATATGTCAGACAATGATCGTGCGGAATTCGAAGTTTCGTATCAACCAAATGCGGAAGCCAATCCCTCAACTGCGGATCGTTTTGACGTGATGTGGAGCACGAAATTGGTTCACCATTTCATAACAAATGATCACGAACGGGGGTGCCTCAGAAGAAATCGAAAGTCCGATTTTGAAACAAATTTATCGAATGGGATGCATTACCACGTTACCGAACATCGCTTGCCATTGGAATTGACGATCCAATCATTTTCCGTGGGTCTGCATATCCTGTCCACAAAATGGAACAACGGATTCACGTAAAAACACTCTGTACACGACACGTGTTCAAAAAGAGGTACAACCCAAGCGAATCATTATCGGGATACAGACGCTGCCGTGAAGGAAAGACAAATTACATACAATTTGCAAATTTAAGAAATAATGTACAAGGTTTCCATTTACTGTGAATATGGTTCAGCTCGAAAGAAGAATGTACACACTGGAGGGAGCCCACTAATATGAACCAAGATTTACTGTCTGCGTAAACGCTACTGGATGATCAATACATTCGCCATACTACCTAAAATTTGAAAACTTTTACACATCGTTCCAGGAATACGCACTGTCTAATAACTGTATACAATATGCCCGATAGCAGTGAATTAGCATTGTGTCAACTAATAATTATTGACTTTCTTCAACAAATATGGAGAATCTGCGCGGTCACGTTTGCTAATTTTTTTCTCCACTGCAGCCAGGGTCTTCTCTAGCAAGCTCCCTGTTCTGGCAGCTATTGCCGTCGTCGCTGTCGTCGTCCGCACCGTGCAAGGACATCATCTTGAAAACCGTCGCGACGGGGGAGGGGCTGCCGACGGAGATCGACGCGTCCTCGACGGAATGGTTTGCTTTTCCGTGTCCCGTGGGCCCCCCCTTCGGCAACCGGAACGACACGCTCGCCGTATTATTGTCCACAAAGGCTGAATTGTCGTCGTTCTCCCGACTGCTTGGAGAGCCTGCTTCTGTGCTCCGTCGTTTTTCCTCCATTAGACCCATGTTAATGTTGGAGTTGGTGTTACTACTCAGCATGCGGTGCATCAAGGTCAGGTATTCCATGAAGTCGATGCAGCCGCTCTGGTCCTCGTCCACGTCCGCCACTATTTCCATGAGCTCGACCATGGTCACGGACCGCAGGCCGAATCTTTGCAGTAATTTGACGACGCCCTCGTACCCGATGGTTTGTGTTTCGTAGCCCGTGACCACCTCTGCGAAACTCTCCCGGTGTCTGTGCAGCTCCAAATCGCCGATGTTTAAAGAACTCGCGTGCTCGCGTTCGGCCGCTCTTTGTTGTAGGGCTTTTCGCTCCTTGATTTTTAAAATCAAGGCCTTGAACTCCTCAAAGTCAATAGTGCCGCTGCCGTCCTCGTCCACGTCGTCCAACAAACAGACGATCTGCTTCTGCTCGGCGACCGTGCGCGGCAGGCAATCGAAATAACCCAATAAGCGGGAAACCTCGGCCAAGCTTAACTCCTCGTTGCCGTCGCGGTCGAACTTCTTGAAGATCTCGTACAAGTCCTCGTGATAGCACTTCGCCAAGTACTCTCGCACGTCAATGAGAAGATGCAAGAACACGGCGAAGTTGATCACGTACGTCTGCCGCGGGTCGTCCAGCTCCGAAAACTGCAAGCGCTCCCAAATCAGCGGCCAGACGGCGTGTTGTTGGCGTTTCGCCGAAAAGGGCAAACCCAGATCGCACAGCGCCGCGAATAAGCCCTGACAGGACCGCCGCACCCAGTCCTTACTCACCAATACGTTCTCCTCCGTGGTGTGGAAATAGCGGTCGTAGTGGCGCCAGATCTCGAGGATGTCGCCGCTCTGCGGCGGGAATTTCGCCAAGATGGCGGGGGGGATGTTCTCGGCCTCCACAATGCGGTTCTGTTCCCGAAGTAAACGTTCCAGTTGCATTTCCCTGGCTCGCACGACGATCTGCGCGAATTCGTTGAATTCGATCTCGCCGCTGCCGTCCGCGTCCATCTGCTTGATCAATGCTCTCACGCGTTCTCGTTCTGCCCGCGCCTCCTCCGACCGGTCGGTGAACGAGATCATACCCATTTCTTCGAATAAAGTTTCCACCTCGCCGATGCTTAAAGCGCCCGAGCTGTCTTCATCCAACTGATCGAACTTCTCGTGCAGCGACTGTTCCTGGAACTCTTGCAGTCGCGTCCGCACGCGCACGGCCATGGTGACGGCCTCCACGAACCCGTAATCGGCCTCCTCGTAGATCAATTCGGTTAATTCCATCTTCTCCTCTGCTGAACGGCTGAGAATGCCGAAGGCGTCGAACATGAACGCGCGGAGTTGCCTCCGCGTGATCGTCTCTGCACGAAAGCGCTCGAACTGCGCGTGCGCGGCTTGAATCTCGAGCACAGTCGCTGCAATCTCCAAGGGCACGCCGAAACGCGCCTGGAGCAACTCTTCCTGCGCGGCTTCGCTGAGAAACTGCGTCATCTGGTCGTCCATCACGCACTTTTCCTCCAAGTACTTCGCCCGGGCCGGGTGGTACACCTGCAGCATACTGACCAACGAGCTGGCGTGCAGCTTCGAGATCTCCACCGCGGGCCGGCGCGCACTCAGACGGGGATTCCGGGGGTCGATGTCAGTCTCGCCCAAGGTTGCGTCCGTGAACGCAGCCTCGTTGATCAAAGAAGCCTTGCGTTGCGGCGGGCTCCGCGAGGGGGACAGGCTCACGCTCGCGCTCCCTTTTTATGATACATTGACGGGTGTTGGTCTTGACAATATCAATCTGGAAATATTCTCGGAGCAAGTGCTGTGAGAAGAATTTACGGGCAAAAAAACGGACAGACATCTTTTCGGCATTTGAAAACGAACAAACGTGAGACGTGGGAAGACACGGCGTTAACTAGATGCACAAGAGACGTTCTTGCGGTAATAGACACGGGAAAAACTCATAAGGCATATGTAAATATTCGTTGGTGAAAATAATACGATTGCTTGAAATTTTCCAGCCCTACACCACAAGGGGATATGGACAGGACAAAATGGATAAAGATAGATACAATTCAGACGCTAGAATGAAAATTTGATCGATGGCTTATGAAAATACAGTTTTTTTTTACAAGAAATGTATAGAGATCAGATGTAATTATGGTGATGAAATATACCTAAGGGTCGTGAGCTATTCCTACAAATGATTTTCATATGATATGGTGCCTGCTAACATGGAAGATATCAAGAGAAACATCAAATGTTAGGCTGCATTTTCTGTGGGCATGGGAGCTCCTGAAAACATTACTCGATCTGCCTGCTGCCTCGCGTAAACCCTCCCTCGGCGAGGTCCTCTTCCTCCGCCAGGTGGTTAGCACTCTCGTCGCTGCCTTGCACCTGCCAGAACTGCCCAAGACCGCCATCCGCGGATGAGCTGACGCCGTCTGCATTCTGCTCGCCGCGAGCCCGCCCCGGCACATCCCGCAGGAGGGCGTCGTTCCGCGCGAGGTGCTGGCGGCGGCTGCGCATCTCTGCGATCTCCGCCGCGATGGTCTGCTCGTTTTGCTGCCCGACATTCTCGGTCTCCGAACCCGGAACCTCCACCGCACCCGCGACCTCCAAGTGACCGGCGGTGACGGCCGGCTGCGCGGGTTTCATGTGGATGACGTATAAGAAATAATTCGTGAAAACCATCAGCCAGAGCGCCGTCTGTACGGCCGTGGGGATGAACAGCTCGGCGGTTTGTGGCGCACCTTTCACCATCAGGGCATCGGCCACCTGCGCGGCTGAGGTCCCGAAATGCTTGCACAACGCGATGCCCACGCAGCCGCCGAACGCGTTCCAGAGCTGCGTCATGGCACGAAATTTGAACCTTCGCAGCTTCGGGTCCGTCTCCACGTCCATATCGTCCGGGTAGAAATAATCCAGAATTCCGATGGCGATCAAATTCATAAACACGGTGCAGCAAAGCACCACGAAGTGCCGTTTGGCGAAATCTGCTGCGAACGTGATGTCGAACCAACTCTTGCTGAGGGGCTCGATGAGCGCGAAGCAGGCCTCGTGCCAGAATATCTGCAGACCCCAGGTGGCGGCCGACGCGGACATAGAGGTAATCCTCTCCGAGAGGCGCATGGCGGCCATGCAGACACACACGACGCACATCATGAGCGGCAGCAACGCGAAGCGCCCACCGTAGGTCGTGAAATTCGCGGGGCCCACCTTTTGAGATTCACATTACGCATGCATTTGCCATTTTCCTCACACACATGTCCGTGACCTGATGCTTACGATTTTAGTGTGGCAGACCGAATAGTGCAAATAACCTGGGTGGTCAGTGAGCCCGGCTGGAAGTGCTCGAACATCCAGGCTGTCCACTTCTCCCTGTCGCGAACACTACCTTCCTGCATGATTTGCGGGTACCGCAGCGCGACGTATGTAACGAAGATGAACGGGAACCCCAATGACGCCATGGTAGAGCTTTCCTAATAATAATTTTGTGCGTCAAATTTCATTGGATTTCCGATGAACTTCTAAGAAGCCTGTATGAGTAACTATAACACATTCTGTTCGATCAATCTATAATATGATGGTGCAAAGAATGGCTGGTACCTCGACTTCGTCCATTAGATCGGGCTCGTCCTCGTCGTTGCTAACATCCTTGCCGGTCGCCAGGCTTTCTAGGTTTACCTTCTTTCCTTTGGGGTCGCACGCGCGAACGATGAAGAAAAAAACCTTCGGCACTGCGAAGGCCACGGGAAAAAGCAGCAAAAGGGCTAGCTCCGCCTTCAACCCGGCCTTGACCAGGGAGTTCGTAAACTGCATGGTGAAACACTTCATAGCGTATGATAACGAGCCGATCCCGAGGGAAAGCAGCGCCACCAACTTTTCGCGTCTTCGCTCGTTTCCCAAGTCCCAGGCCCCTGCACACCAACGGCAACCGAACTGCACCACCAGCGCCAAGCAGATGACGGTCACGCCCTGCTGTGAGACCAGCGCCAGTAAGAAGATCATGAACGCCTTGCCACTGGCGCCGGAAGATCCCTGGACACTTGTTTCGACATCTCCGTCCAAGCCGGCTAGCAGATTCTCCTCGGTGGCGCCCGGCACCAGCAACACGATAAACTGCCAGATCAACGTAGCCATGGTCCCGTTGATGATGCCGATCGTCCACAACGCTAAGAAGTACGAACACGCCATCTTGAAGATGCCGAAGGCCTGCCGCGTGGTCTTGGGGTTGGGGTGAAATAACAAATGCAAAAACCCGAAAATCATCATCAAATCCATTACACTCACAAAAGCGCCGAAAGGCTGGTGTGCAGAGACCGACTCGCCGCCCAGCTGCGCCTTCAGGCAGTTTTTCTGCCAAAACTGACCGCACTGCTCCTGCTTCTCCTGTACCCGGAGTTCCTTGTATTTCTTGTCTTCCTTTCTCATACCCGCGGTCAGAGTGTGCCCGGCGCTCCGCGCGACCTTCTGCAGTCGCGCGACCTGCATGGGGATGTTCCCAATCATCCACGCATGGGGGTTTGTGAAGCCCTCGTCGTCCGGCCAATCATCCTTACTAGTATTCGGGGAAGACTGATCTCCGTTCAATGCCGTGGGTACTTGATTTTGCTGAATTGTTCGGCTAGTATTTGCGTTCAGGGTTGGGGCACGAAACGAGTCAATCGGGCGGGCGGGGGCAGCGGGGTTCGCAACCGGTGGTCCCAACGGGTTTGGATTCGCAGAAGACTCCTGTGTTGCAAGGGGCATTGTGAGCACACTACCCAGCGATTGATTAGACGCGTTATTAGTGGTAGAAACATCAGCGGCAAAGTTGAACCCCGAGACGGGTCCCGGGGCCGGTTGCTGTGTTGCAGCGGCCGCGACGTTCGTAGTCGCAATGCTGCTAACACCCTGGTTGGTGGTGCTGGGAGCAGCGACGATACCATTGACGGCTGGACTGGACGTTGCCTGGAGAGTGCCACCCACGGTTCTTCGCGGTTTGAAATGAAAGCCGCCAGTGTCCGCTTGTACGGGACTCGGATTGGCGAAGTTCATGAATTGTCCCTGACCCGCTGGACCGCCGATCACATTTTGAAGCTGCGGCGTTGATTCCAGTCGACTTCGTCTGTCCTCGGAAACCGCATCGACGCCCGACGGCTGCGTGATGGGTAAGTCTGTATCCTCATCCCACAATAAACTGCCGCTGCTACTGCTGCTGCTCCGGTGGCCGTCCTGGGCGCCCAGACGCGCCTCGGCGCCCCTAATGGCCCAACACAGCGCGCAGCGGGTCAAGCCGGGCATGTTCTTCTTAACGGCGAGCGCGCACGTTCTTCTTAACGGGCATGTTCTTCTTAACGTGGCCTTCCTCTCATCTTTTTGCAACTATCGATATAGGAAATTAACTTTTGGATACACGAAGGACAATGCCTACAAAAAATGTTCATGATTCTCTAACCGGAAAGAATCCGTTGCGTGGTGACCAATAAAAATACAGGCTGCGAGGCAATTCGGGGTCTGCTGCCCGATATCTTCTTTTTCATACGCAGACATTTTATCGCTCATAAAACGCTTATAACTAAACTGGAGCAACAAAATTGGTGTTATGAGCTGAAACAATAGCAGTTGTGTGATGCACGTCCATTCTGTGGAATAATTGAAGAACATACGAAATGCAATGAATAATCATGAATGCACCGCGGCCGTTCAATAACGCACTCCCAGTGCCGTCCACGGACGCGCGGGTCTGCCTTCGCATAATGCTTTGCCGCGTGTTCCTGCCGAGCTTATCGCTCGACTCCGCATTGCAGGAGTGGAACAGGAAGGTTTTCAGTTTCACCCGCCGTGCGGGCGGAGAATTCGAGCGTTTGAGGAGTTTGCCGCCGCTACTGTCGAACGCCGAAAGCCGCTTCAGGCCGCGCGACGCGCCGCCATCCACGAGCTTGCTCAGAATGCGGCGCATGGAGTCCTGCTTGCCTATTGCCATGAAGGAATGATGGCCGAGGGAGGAGCGGCGCGGCGAGACCAGCGGTTGCGAGTCAGCGCGGGAAAGCGGAGACTTCTTCTCGTCTTTCCGTTCCGGGGAAAGCTCGCGCGGCCCTTGGTTCGTGCGCTTGCCGATCTTGCCACACACGAAGGGCAGACGCGGTTCGACCACCAACGGTTTGAAAATCGGAGCGGATTTCGGCCTTTTGTCCAGTAGGGGGGTGGTCGCATTTTCGTTAAGATCATTCTCTTCCTTTATCTTCACGCCCAAGGTACTTGGCGAGCTGCTGCCATGTTTGCCGGCGCTACCAGGAGTTTTCTTTTTCGCAGACCCCGCTCGCGAGCTGCTATGCACGCGCGCGCTGCTGGGGCGGGAACCGCCGCCTCCCGGGCTGGAACTGCGCGGCCGCGCCGCGGGGCTCCACGGTCTTCGCGGGGGCGACGCGGCCCGCGCCGCGTCAGCAGCCGGTTTCTTCAGCTCCGGCAGCCACTCTCGCGGCAGCATGTCGAACACCGCCGCGTAGGGATCCGGTGCGTGCACGGACCTCGGCTGCCCCTGCGAAAACAGTTCCCAGTGCGGGTTGTTGCGCCCGGCGACCGGGCGTGTGCTGTTGGTGGTGCGCGGCCGCGGCTGCGGGGATAGGTACGCCGGTGCGTAGTGCGGCGAATGCACGCTGTGCGGGCTGCCCGGCTCGGCCCGGCTGCTGCTGCTGGGCTTCGGAATGCAGTCGGAAAGGCGCCGCTGGCTGAGCCGCCCACCTTTGGCCGGTGAGGCCGCGGCAACGCGCGCCGGACTCGTATTATCATTTGGTTGCCGTCGCGGGCTAGTGTTATTGATGGATTTTGCGGTACTCACAATGTGGTCCCTCGCGAAGGGGCAGAACGCCGTTTGCGCGGCACTTCCCAGGGATTTTTCAAATTGTTTGGCGGCCGCGTGCGCGCCCTTTTTGGCCACCCGGACTTTCTCGAACGCGCGCACTGTGTACGTCTGACTCTGACCACCGTGGAGATAGACGTGACGCGGGCTTGGGAGTCCGGGGGTGGCGTGCAGCTGCTTGCGCATTCGTTTGCGCGCTCGCAGGGCAGCTCGCAAGTTCTCGGTCGCTTGCTGCTTTCCAGGTTGTGCGCTGCCTGCAGCCTCCACCGGTTGGACGGGGCTGCCCATCTTGTGTTGCAAGGCGACGCGGATTGATTTTCTTCTATGTGATAGCTCTAATTACATTGTGGCACGCGAAAATGACTAACATACGGTAAGATGGAAAAATTCAGTCGCGCTTCGACGGTCGCATATTTTCGAAGGGGAGACACCGTTTTGAAGAATTTCGAAGTACTGACGAACACAACAAGTAGGCCAAGGTAACACATCTACGACATACGTCCCTCATATACCGAATTCGTTTTTAGTCGGTGTATAGAACCCTTCATATGTACAATTGCTCTCTTGATATGTACTTGTATGCCGTATGGTGAATACCTACTTGTAATACATGCAAACAATGGAAACAAAATTTTTGTGGTGCGATATGCGTTCTTAAGAAAATATGGAAATATGTTCAGTACCATAAATGCGGTCAAGAGAAATATGAATTCGATTAGCTGGAGAAATAGAATGCGACGTACAAAGAACTTCTCATACAAGGTGGTTCCATTCTGACTATATGAAAGCTTTACAATAGGATGCCTGGGACAGTAATTCAAATACAGGTTTCAGTTCATCCAGATCCTGTTTAATCTGCGAATTGTTTGATTTCAACGGGCACATGGCTCTGCGTTCAACGACGCGATGGCAACAAATCTATTTTGTTTCCTTACATTAAAGGTGGGGATAGAGCGCTGTTACATTATTACATGCGACCCAGCGTTTCCTTCGGGTGACTCTCTTTCGATACGTGCTGACCGCGTGCTAAGGGACTCAGCGCTCTGTCCCGTGAGGCAGCCGAACTGCGTTCCCGGCGTTCCCCTCCCTCGGGCCCCCACCAGGGCAGCCATTTGTTCCAGGAAGGCGGCGATTCGGAGTGCGTGACGGTGGGAATACCTCAGTTCATATAAAACACTTCCACAGAGTCTTGAGGATAATGTTTAATGTAGATTTTTTGTGAGGATGAGTTACTACACAAATTTCTACGCATAGAATTATCGTTCCAAAAAAAAAATTCGACGAAGAACCTACGGGACTGACGAGCGGCTGATCTTCCTTTTCTGAGGGCTCCGCTGCGTTCTTGGGGTGCACGAGCGTGGCCGGGCGGCGCGGCAGCAGGGCGCTCGCCCCCAGCCCGCCCACAGTACTGGCCACCGGGGAGCCGCGGGGCAGGCGGAAATGCGGCGGCAGCGCGGTCTCGTCGCCCTCGGTCACCTTCGGTGGCTCTTGCGCATATAGAGCAGACCGCCTGCTCGGCTCCGCGTTCTCAGCGTCGCCCGCCTCTACGAAGGCGCCGCCGCCGCCGGCAGCTTCCGGACCCTTGTTGATCAGGTGCATGAGCCACACGGACAACAACAGAAGAAACCCGACCAGCAGCAGCATCACCTCCTTGCACAGCGTCTTCGTGGTGAACTTGGTGTCCCCATATTGTGCCACTAACGACACCGAGAACAACAACCTTGTTTTTAGAATTTACAACAATTGGTGAAAGAAAAGACTGCCAGAGACAACTCGAATATTAAACTGCAAATATGAAAGTTTTACAGAATCAATTGTTGAACGCACACGGTCGTTGTAGTCCAGAAAAGAGGGGAAACAAATTACCACATCACCCACGCGAACGCGGCTGCGGCGGCGAACAGGTGAAGGACCGAGCCGGCATACCTTCGCAAATTGATTTATACACCGAACTTCTATAATTAGCACAGCTTTGATAATACGTGACAAATTCAAATATCTATCATAATACAGGGCCCTGCAGGGATCAAAAATTAAAGAGAGTGAGGTACGAGTGCACGTCGTGAGAATTCGGGGGGATCCGCATGTAGTAGCGCAGCCATTCCGGCGATACGTGAATCGGGCTGTCCGTCGGTCCCGCCTGCTTCTTGGCGCCACAGAGTGCCGCGATTGTGATCAACACGAAACAGACCGTGGAGGCGTATACCGCCACTACGAAATGACGTTCCGCAGAGTGGCCGGAGAAATGGAAGCCCAACAATTTCTCCGTGAGCGGCTCTATCCACGTGATGGAGGTGTGGTGGTAAAATAATTGCAAGTTCCACATCGTCGCTCCGGCGAACCTAATTTTTTTTCATAACAATAGTGCTATGTAAATATTTTTAGATGTCATTAAAGCTCTGTATGAGAGAAATCCTTGAAGAACCTTTCGTGCAAGCCGGGCAATTCTGTCGTTACATTAGTTTTGTTTGAACCAAAGAATTAAGAATGATAAAAGCATATTAACGAACATGTGGCCGAAGCGGCTCCCCTCGCCCATGAAAAACATGCCGAGAAGCAGCAGGAAGAGGATCCCGAGCGGAATTACCGCGAAATCTGCGAGCATCTCGGTGTGCGTCTGCGGCCCCACGGTGGCCGTGACCACGAACGGGGTGAAGTTGCGCAGCATCCACTCCTCGTAAATTTTCTGCTTCACCGCGGCCTTGCCGCCCTCGTTGCTCGAGATTTCGAACATTCGCACGAGCACGTCGAGAATCAGGAATAACGAAAAGCCGAGGCCGTTCCAGAGGGCGTACAACTCAAAGTCACGCACGGTACCGTCGGGCAGATCAAGGACCAGGCTAGGCGCGTTGAGAATCGTCGTCATGACCGTGCCGTGATCCTGGGTCTCGTCGGTCGTCGCCGTACTCTGAGTGTTGCCTCCGCCCCTGTCCGGGACGTGAGGACCCCCTTTGAAGCACATGGATAAACACCAATACACGCACTTAGCGATGATGAAGGTCAGGGGAAGCGTCAGCAACAGGGCCACCAAGGGGTTCGCTTCTAAGACGTGCGCGCTCAGCAACTGCCCGAGTGCCGAGGAGAGCAGGCACAATGACAGCCCGCTCACGACCTGGCCCAACAGAAATGTGTAGGTGCGCCGGTTCATGCTCCTAATATGCTTTTCCGGATCGGCAATGTTTGCGATAGGAAGCACTCGGACGATCAACACGAAAATGACCGTACTGAGGATGAAGAACAACAGGTACACCAAAAAGGTCACGATCGTGTAGTCCTTGAAAGTGTCCGGGTCCCGCAGAACCTTATCGGCTTCCCCGTGAACTAAATTACGCTTCTTGGCCATAAAATCCCAGATGAGGGCACCAATGGCCCCGTGGTTTAGGCAAATCAGGAAAATCGCCAAAGCGAATAACACGAAGGTCTGGAACAGATCCCACACGCGGGCGGTGACGGCCGGGGACGGACTGAAGAACAGGTGGAGCCAAAAGAAGATGATGCCGAAGATGACGACCGTGTGCGAGGCGGCGAGGACCTCGGCGCCCTTGCCGACGTTGCCGCCGGCGCCTTTTCCGACTGAGCCGTAGCCCAGCACCGCCTTTCCGCCTTTTTCGGCTTTCCCACCGGTCTCGTGCACGACATGGCTGCCGTCCTCGTTCTTCTTGGAGTTCTCGATGGCGTCGAGCTGCTCCTCAGTGATCGTATTCCATATGCCGGCGTCGGCGCGCAGCGTCACCAGCAAGCACTCCTCGTCGTAGTACTTCTTGCACTTCTCTTTTAGTATCTTGACGGGGTGCTTTTTCAATTTTTCGTCGATCCTCTCGTATTTCTCGCTGTACTTTTTTTTCTCGTCGCAGCCTCCTTTAGGGGGTGCGCACTCGAAAAAGTCACTTTGACCGTTCCGGTCCGCTAGTAATGATAAATCGTCCTCGTCGGGCTTGATGGCCTTGTCCCAGCGCTCGGCGGCCACGTGGTGGTCCACCACCTTCAACGGTTTTTCGGGGTCGAGCGGCTTTCCCCGGCTGTACAGTGCCGCTAAATTCTTGTTGTACTCCTCGGTCAATGGAGCCAGCCACTGGTCCTTCGGCTTCTGCGCCTCGTCGCTGACGGCCTTCTGCCGGGCCAGGTCATCCCCGACGCCGAACACGTCGAGCAAAACATCGATTACGCCGGTGCGGTCGTTCTTGAGCAGCGCGCGGCTTAGCACGCAGCGCAGGCCCTGCGTTTGCGCGAAACGCGTCAGGTAGCCGGCGCAGAGCCCGCGTGCAAATGGCGTGTGCTTGTCAGCCTGTTCCCGGACCCAGGACTCCTGCAGGTCCGGTAGGCCAAGTTCTAGCCGCACGCGCGCCCGGAGGTCCGGGGCTTCGTCGGGGAAGGACGGGGCGGGAGAGACCCGGGTGAACTCGATTTTCGAGTTCGGGTCCATGGATTGTAGAACGCCGTCCTTGTACTCGAACCTCATATCTTTGTACTTGCCCTCCACGACCGATAAGGTCATATCGAACTTCCCCCCCTGACCGGTGCCCATGCGAACGATCGAATAGGGTTCGTCTTTGGATAAATACAGTCGCAGCTGTTGAGGTTTGTCTCCTGCGTCAAGCACGGCGACGACGGCTTGATCTTTGGTCGCCCAGCGGCCTAGCAATTTATCCAAGACGTCGTCATCCCCTGCTGCCACGAAAGCTAGCTGCGCCTGCGACCCTTTGACTCCATTCGCGGCTGCCTTCTCGCCTTTGCACTTCTCAATGCGGTACTCACGGTGCTGGGGATTGGCCCAGTCAATGACGAGCTGCTTCTTTTGGTACCCGCTTTGGAAGGCGAATGTGACCGTGTCTCCGTCCACCTTGCTGACGTTGGCATCGGCACACCGTCCCGCTTCACTGCTAAAAACCTGGTACGTCTCGCCTGCGCGGGGGCGCTCGTCGGCTAAACGACTGACGGGGGCGACAAGGAACGGGAATCCTTCGGGGGAAGAACTCTTCGTTTCAACTTTCGCCGGGACAGGGGGCGTGACTCCGGCTTTCTGAAGCTCCGCAGAACGGTCTTTGGCAGCCGTTGCGGCCTCCAACTCTGCTTTCGCGGCCGCGACTTTCGCTGTGCTGATGGCCGCTTTGGTCGTCTCTTCCTGCGCTTTCTCCTTAGTGGCGGTGGCGGCCTCCAGCTGCGCTTTCGCGGCCTCCGCTTTCGCAACCACGAGGCTTTGCTTGGTCTGCTCTTCTTGCACTTTCTCCTTCTGCGCTTTCTCCGCCTCCGCTTTCGCATTCGCGAGGCTCTGTTTGGCCTGCTCTTCTTGCACTTTCTCCTTAGCGGCGACTGCGGCATCCGCCTGCGCTTTGACCTGCTGGATGCTCGTTTTGGCCTCCTCCTCGGCGGCTCTGTTCTTGGCTCTGGTCGCCTCTGCCTCCTTCTTCCGGATTTCCTCCTGTTTGTCCCTCTCGACCGCCTCAAAATGCTCTTTGGCGGTAATGGCGTTCTGCGCTTCCTGTTTCGCGGCCTTGACGGCTTCCTTGGTCTTCTCTTCGGCCGCCTTGTTCTTGGCTTGCGTCTCTTCCTCCTGCTTGCGAGCCTCCTCCTGCTGTTTTGTTGCCCGCTCCTTCTGCTCCTGGGCGGCCTTTTCCTCCAGCTTGTGGCCCTCCTCGTCACTTTTCTCCTTGGCCACCTCTGCGGCCTTCACGGCATCGCGGGCGTGTTTGATCTTCAATTTGCTCTGCTCCTCCTCGTGCTTCTTCTGATCCGCCTTCCGCCGCTCCTCTTCCTCCTGTTTCCGTTTTTCGATTTCCTCCGCCGACTTCTGTTTGCTCTTTTCCGTTTCTTCTTCGGCTTTCTTCTTCCTCTTCTCGGCTTCCTCGTCCGCTTTCTCCTTCTCCACCTTGGCCCGGGTTTCTTTGTCGCCCTCCTCCTCCTTCTTCTCTTTCACCCTCCTCTCGTCCTCGTCGCGCTTCCTGCGGGCGTCGATCTCCATTTCTTTTCGTTTCAGCGCGGCCATCTCCTCCCTTACCGTCACCTTTTTTGCCTCCTCCGCGACTTTCTCTTTCGCTTCCTCTTCCTTCTGCTTCTCCCGCTTCTCCTGCTCGAACGCTTCGGCCTTGGTCTTCTTGGTCGCCTCCTCGAAGGCCGATTTCTTCGCCATCTCTTCCTCGTGCTCCGCGCGCTGCTTGCGCAACCGCTCCTCCTCGAGTTTGCGCGCCTCCTCGGCCTGGTGCGCTTCCACGGTCTTGACCCGCATATTCTCATAGCCCTTCCAGGCCCCTTCCACCTTCTTCTTCCCCTCCGAGGCGGCCTCCTTCTTTTGCAGGCCCGCGTCGATGGTTTCCTGCGCCGCTTTTCGGAACACCTCCATGCTTTGCTGCGCGGCCTTCTCCACGGAGTCCTTCTGCTTCTCCCGCTCCTGCTCGTGCGCCTCCTGGCGCACCCGCTCGATCTCGTACTTCTTAGCGACCTCCGCGGTCTTCATCTTCGTTTCCGGGTGTTCGGCGTCGGCCGCCTTGGGCGCCTCTACCTTCTTCTTCGCCGCCTCGTCCTCCTGCAACTTCTCCGCGATGCCTTTCAGCTTCTTCATCCCTGTTTCCAGCTCCTGCAGCTTGCCTGAGATATCCGCTTTCTTCGCCACCAACTCCTCAGCGGCGGGCGCGGCGGCCACAGCGGCAACTGCATGGTCCGTAGCTGCTGCTGCAGCGGTGCCCTTAGCCCCCTCTAGCGCTGGGGCTGCTGGGGTCTCTCGGCCCAACCGCGCGCGCACAGATGGGCAGCATAGCACGAATGATAATCTCCGGGCGGAAAATACCATGGTTTCAAATAATATAGGAAGCGCCTCTTAGGGACGCATACAAGAAATTAAATCTCCATACACTGAAACAATGAACAATGACAAAACAACATAAATCCCTACACGTTGCGTGATACGAAATTATTTTCTTCGTGCCTCTTGTCAGCGACTTCGTTTCTGGTGTCGGAAAAAAGAAGACGAGTTATGGGCTAGCAATACGTGCCTTATTGCCACCTTATAATGCCTGGGCCCGGCAAATGCTGTGCTACTACAGGGAACATAGAGATCGACTCTTCGAGGTACTTTACAAAATTAAATCATTGCAAAGAACGATGCCTCTGCAAGCCTTTCTAAACAGCTCCACGTGTGCTATGGTGTGTGAATTCCAGTTCGCCTTGAAAGATATGCTGAATGTAAGTTTATGTAAGATTAGTTTTGATATGGCCTGCATGTACGTTGAAAAATACAATGAATGTCTGTTGATCTTAATGTACCACTATCGTTTCATGCAAAAAAAATCTGGCAATAATGTGTTATATGCTATGTCGAACATGCGCCGACGCCTTGCAGGGATTATGTGCAGTGGCGAACGCAAGCATTCCCGTCAGATAACTCTATGAGTACATTCTTCCTTGATCGGCCCACTCCATTCTTTCTTCCCCCATTCTTATCTGGTCCTCGGCCCAGCTATTTCGCATGCCCGGGTCTTCAAGGTTTCGCAGATACGGATCGTCGGGGTCCACACGCCCAATCTCGCTGCGCACAGGCGTCTTTCATATGAATTATCAATTAATAACCGACTTCGTGCTGCATAAAACTTGATTGTGGCGTGAGTTCGATAAAGTGTGCCACCATAGATGTCACGACTTATAATCTACGACTCTATGAGCATACGATCATTCATGATATAGCGTCCAAACCTTCATGGACTTGCTGCTTGGGCGCGCGACGGGTGGTTTTTCCTGCATCGCCGATTCGAAATCACGCTGACGCTTCTCCAACTTGTTCACTGCGTCGTTGGCGAGCACCCCCAGTGCGAACTTTTCGGCGAACGCGTTGTCTTGACCGTCCGCGTTTTGATGATTCATCCGGTCCTTGTGCCGTGCCTCGACGGCTGCACCGATCGCCTGCGCCTCTTCGCCTAGCCGTGAGCGCCAGCCATTCCGCTGTGTGGGTTGTTCCCCAGCAGGCAGGGTGGCGGACTCTTCGGTCTCCTCTGGCGCGTCGGCCGCAGCCGCGGCCGCCTCCCCTGCGGCGTCTGCTTCGGCCTCGGCAACCGCTTGGGCCTTAGCTTCAGCCGCGGCGGCCGCTTTTGCGGCCGCCTCCGCCTTCGCTTCAAGGGTCTGGGCCTGCAGGCGCGACGGCCGCGAAGGCAGTGCGCTGGCTTCAGCGACTGCCACTTCCGCTTCACCCTTCTTCTGTGCCGCGTCGGCCCGTTTCGCAGCCGCCTTGGCCTCCATCTCGACCCGTTTCGATGTGGCGGCCGCCTCTGCTGCGACCCTCGTCTCCAGGTTCGACGGCGGTGTTTTGGTGCTTGGGAGATTCTCGGTCTCCGCTTCGCCAGCTGCCTTCAAGGCACTGGCTTCCGCCGCTGCCGCCACCGCTTCCCCTTCTGCTTGGGCCTCTTCTGCCCTCGCTTCGGCTTGTTGCGCATCCGCTTCGG
>Ga0099797_100108_pt1 | contig 51589 bp, 29 predicted proteins | sample Uncmet_Sort48C_1_FD_89871 | JGI IMG/M metagenome (GOLD analysis project Ga0099797, IMG submission 89871) | Marine eukaryotic communities from CALCOFI LINE 67, Pacific Ocean - C012_Sort48C_1 | ecosystem: Environmental > Aquatic > Marine > Oceanic | place: Pacific Ocean: Monterey Bay | collected...
AAGAATTGTCTCAGAGGATTGAATCAAGAGGAGGATTCGAAATTTGTCAAATTGTTTGAAGTTGGCTGGTGATTGGAAAAGAGATAGAATATCTTTGGAGAAAAGTTAATGTTTGGAAAGAAGCAGTCAGATCTTGAGATGAGTGATATCATGACGTAAATAGATGCCTTTGGATGAGATTTCTCCCATCTGATTCTTGATTCTTGAGCAGGGTTAACTTCTGATTTGAGACAAATTTGAGATAAATGTCTTGGCAGATCGGAACGACTCCGACATTGATTTAGCTTTCTTGTGAAGCTTGTGAGGATTGGATGACTCAGTCTTGCATTGAGATGTGGAGCCGATCTTGCGGCTTGCCGAAATGAGATTCTTATCACAAACATTGCTCCGAATTTAAATGGGAACCAACTAACTGAACTCCGATCAAAATTTAAAGTGCTAGACTCAGTTTTGAAGTCATTATCTATATAATTAACTCTACGAAAAAAAAATCAAATCGCAAAAATGCTTTTCCCCCCCCCTGATGTCGACTCATCGACAAATACAATGCCTTGGAAGATGAACAGACGCAATATAAATCACAAATGACATGACTGCCATCGAATATAAATAAAAAAAAATCAAATCGCAAAAAAGCTTTTCCCCCCTAGATGTCGACTCACCGACAAAAACAAGGCCTTGGAAGATGAAAAGACGCAATATAAATCACGAATGACATGACTGCCATCGAATATAAACAAAAAAAAATCAAATCGCAAAAATGCGCTTCCCCCCTAGATGTCGACTCACCGACAAATACAAGGCCTTGGAAGATGAAAAGACGCAATATAAATCACCAATGACAGGACTGCCATCGAATATAAAAAAAGAAATCAAATCGCAAAAATGCTTTTCCCCCCTAGATGTCGACTCACCGACAAATACAAGGCATTGGAAAAAAAAGACATGTCATGATGACCACAACAAATCGCAAATGACTCCGACAGCAATCTTTTGATGGGTTGCTTTCAAGATTCACGAACAAACTCAAATCAAAGCGTCGACTCGTGAAAATTCAGACGCTGTTTGGATTTTCCAGCTGAATTGAAGGAAGACACTAGGCAAGTCAATGAAGGAAGACCAATTCAACTCAATTCTAGAGGAATCATTCCGAGTATGGGAAATCCCGCGAACACATGGCCGGAGTTTACACTGCCAATTAGACCCCTTTCTCGCAGACTCAGAGGACTTGTCCGTACGGCATTGGTGAGACCGTTAGCATGCGGTATGTCTATCGTATGTCTATGTATACATCATTGCACAATCTCGACAAATAGAATAGGTGCGTGGGAGTCAAATAGTAAGACTATCCCTTCTTTTACATTGCGATTTAGACTTTTGCAGAACGAAACACATAACAGATACACTCTCGAAACATGGTGGCAATCAAATCGTAAACAAAAATGAAACTACTCTTCAAACAGGGCAAATCTACGAAAGGATTCAGATCTTAAAAAAACTTTTCCAAAAAATTGCAGCCTGCAATTTGCAGGTGGTTTTCTCCAATAGTATGCAGTTGTCCAATAATATGCAAAGCTGAGTCCTGATTTTGGAGCGCATAATCATTCAAGCACTTTGCTCAGCCTTGGCCCAAAAAAGAGATCCAACGGCATTCCATGTCTCCGAAAGTACTCCACATAGGGCCGAAAGAGGATCTTACATCTTTCGCTTAACCTGCTTTCGCTTAACCTGCTTTCGCTTGACCTGCCGTCAGCCCCCACAACTTCCGAGCTCACCTCCAAACTTAGATCCATAAGTATCGGATCTATCTCATCTATCATATCTGAAAGCGCAACCAATGCCCCCCTGTCCAGTTTCGTCAGTTTCTGCCATCTCTCTATTTTGTGCCGCATTTCTACTTTCTTTGAGATTTTCTGTGGAGGAGGAGCTCCCGCAGAAGTTCCAGCAACAGCTCCAACAGAAGCTCTCTGCTTTCTGCTCGAAATCTGATTTGCATTCCCAACAGCGTATGCAACAACTTCATGCCCAACAACTTCCTTTCCAATAACTCCATGTCCACCAACTTCATTTCCAACAACTCCATGTCCACCAACTTCATGCCCAACAACTTCATTCCCAACAACCTCACTTCCAGCGGAGACATGCACTACACGTTTCGCCGCTATTAATATGTCTCGGAGTTCTCGCAGGCGAAATAGAATACGAAGCTCGGGAAGGAGTTCTGAATCCAAAAAGGAATTCTCGTGACTGTGAGAGCTATTAGTATCTTGGTTGTGAGAGCTATCTTTATACAGACTCTCCCGTATCAACTCCAATGCTCGTCTGCTCAAATTTGCGGCATGTCTTTGGATCTGGTCGTGTACGCTCAAATTCGCGGCGTGTCTTTGGATCTGGCCAGTTTTTGAATTTTGCGAATTTGTAGAAAAGTCGAGGTTTGCTCCCGGTGAATCGAAATAGATTTGAAACCGGCCGAAATACTGCTCGAAGTTTCGATGTGGATCCACAAACAGCTCCCGCAGCTTCAAATGCGCCACCTCAATTTGAATACCTTGTCTTGTTGCTTGCTTTGCTGCTTGCGTTGTTTGAGCGCCCATAATCGACTCTGGATACAAAAACTTCGCAACGTTATCCCACAGTCCTGGTTCATGCAGCCCCACCTCCTGTAACTTCGCTCTCATCAATTCGTCCAGCGGCCGGTCGGTTTCTATGTTTGTGTTCGGATCGTATTCGGGGATGAGGTCGGAGTCTGATAATTGCCTTTCACTCGGTAGAATTGGTTCTCGAAGAATTGGCTCCCGAGAATAATACTTCCTCAACGCGGTAAGACTCACAACCCGATAGCCATCCAGCCCGCTCAACAGCATGTCTTTGATCAGTGCGTATTTCAGATCGAAATGTTTGGACTTTCTGCCAAATTGATCATTGACATCTCCGAGTCCGGATCCCCCTTGACCCACTTTATTGAATAAATTATTCGGAGTCTGCCCTTTAAGTTTCGGAGTCACCAAGCCGAAAGTGTTGACCGTATTCGGAGTTGCAAACCCCAATGTATTGATCGCGATTCCGTACATTGTTGTCGGTACGGATTCAGGCTGAAATTCGGGAGAAGATGATGGCCCTGGGTGAAGGAAACTAACCCCGTCACTACGATAGCTGCTGTGATAGCTGACGCCTTTGCCATACACGTCACTACTGTGGCCACAGACATCATTATTGTAGGCAGCACTGTAGCTATTGTAGGTAGCGTGGTAACTCATATCGCCAAAATAGTCATCGTTTGTTAGCATATCGCGTATTCGCTCTAAGGCTGTCCGCTTGTATCGTTGATCATCACGTAACGTACGTGACAGCTGTGGTGGGGGGATGAGAGTGATCATTTGCAAGGGTCTTGCGGCTTTCGAGGGTTTTGTTTGGACTTCATGCAAATGTGAGTGTTTTCTGCGTTTCCCGAAGTCCGATTCAGCGGGGTCTACAGGATCACGAGCTATGCCATATGGTTTCACCACGAATTGCAATGGAGTCTCATCGTCCAAAATCAGGTCGGATATTTCATCGAAAAAATGCTTCACGGTGTTCCTGATTTCCTTGCCGATTGTAGGATGACGAATTGTTGACAATTGTTCTAAAGCTTTTAAGAGATCGATAAATATATCGGCGAGGAGAATTGTCGTATTTATGTCGAAACTTCTTGGACTTTCGTTTGCCGATATTTCGGAGTCGTGTAAAGAAGATTCGGACACAGTTACAGTAGAATCAGACCCAGATTCTGAACGAGGAACCGTTGTGAAATCAATACCAGTAGAGCATCCACCATCCAGAACGTATTTTCCTTGCTTCAGCGCTGCGAATGTTTTCCAAAGAGTTCCGCTGTTCAGCGTCGCTCGTAAATCGGAAGCCTGGCCATCCTTGTTTCCATTTACATCACCCCTGTCAGTGTTTTTTCCATTTACATAGTTTGTGTTTCCACTTACATGACCTATGTTTCCATATCGTGACAACGTATTCGCATATGCCACAAATGTATCGACCGCTAATAGACGGCGCAAATCTGCGATGCTGTTCCGCGCGATAGGGATAGTTCTTCTTTTCAAGGGAGTTGCTGAGGTGATCGCTATTGGAGAGACTCCTGTGGCAGGGGAGATTCCTGCTGGAGAGGAGATTACTGTTGGAGCAATTCCTCCGTTTTCTGATACAGGAGAATTCTGGAATGAAGGAGGAACATCGAAGGAGGGAGAGAAATACTCTTTCAATTGAGAAGAAGGATGATCTGAACAAGGATTGCTGAAGACAGGACTGTATGCACCATTGTCGACAGGACCACAGGTATGTGATTCGGCGATTGACTCGGCGCCGCAGACAGACGTATCTGCGATACAAACGGGTGACTCCGTGCTGCAGACAGGACTCGATCCCGAGCAAGAGGAGGAGGAAAAATCTGAGCCAGAAGAAAGGCTGCGCTCACGCGTGCTGTTTCCAGAAGATGGCGAATATCCAGAAGAGCAAGAATGCCTTGTGCTGCTACTCAAAGAAGAATGCGATATCGTCAGGGATCTTTTTCGTGGAATATCCACTGACGAAAGAGGACGACTATCTCCCAACAGAAGAGGAGAAGAACTGTCCACCAACGGAAGAGGAGATAGCGTAAGATTTCCGATCCCAGATTCGATTTGAGCCATATCTGGTTCATGCGCATTCTCTTTCCTTAAATTTTGCTCCACCGCTGACTTCGGAATATCCGAATACAGGAACATGGAATAAACAACCGTCGTGAGACTCAGATTTAGAAGGGGGGGTAGAAATGACATCACGGAATAGAATGTCATTCTCGAGCTTACTTTTCTCGGTGGAGGAATCAACAGATTAACCGTTGAACAGTTTAAGCATCAGCCTCAGATGACAATGGGTCCTGAGACATAATGATGCTCGCGCGGTATGAGAGTGATATGTCCATGCGTAAATTATGTCCATGCGTCAATTATGTCCATGCGCAAATGCTTCAGATCCAATAATTACACTGCCTTGAAATGCGCGTCGGTTGAAATCAATTCAATTTCATGAAGAAGGCTTTCCCAATCGAATCGCCCTCATGATTGGTATACTGCCCCTGGATCGAGAAATTCAATTTCTGAAATTATCATCGTTTTTTTGAGGGGGGACGGAGAAACCATTCCAATTTGAATTGCGTTTGTCAGACTCATCAGATTCCCAATGATTGGGAGCAATTGAACAGTTCAGGACTGGTGCTCTAATCATGATGTCAGACATTTGCTCAACTTTCAAATTCCAACGCAAAATAAATGGAATCAGACTCATTCAAGTTTACCTGCACACCGGTCGTCGCGCAAAAATACGTCGCAAATTTCTATGGACCCCGGGCCCACAAATACGGCATGGCCCAACTCTCAACCTGAAAGGGGACGCAAAACACCACCACTCGCAAACTGTACATATTGAAAAACAGTTACAATCGCAAAAATATTCAATCGCTCGTCCAAAAGACGGACTGAGGAGAAAAACATTCGATATCTCAAGAAAAGAACTCAATCTCCCATGATCAAAAGACCTGCAAAAAACTGAGCTAATAACTGCACAAATCGAACACTTCTGTCGCGTAACTAATGGAACGGCACGACTGCCAAATTTGAACACACACAATCCCTTCTGATCTCAGAGTCATCACATCTTAAGCTTTTCCATCACAAAATGGCCTTGTAAACCATAATATAACTTCCATCATATGTCGTGGAGCCTTTGCAACCACTGCATTTGTAAAGGAATTTCGAAGATGCCTCTCATGCCTTCGTAAAGGATAACTCTATCAACAAGTTCTTTTAAACTTGAGAAATTAGACTAAACTGAGACGTTATCAACTTGATGCAACCACGACACTCGTTGACAAGAACAAATCGAAAGAGAGAAACTGTGACGACGACTACCACGATAGACACATAAACAATTTGGCGAAATATTTATCCACGAAATATTGCCTACAATGAGGAGATTCCGTGATGACAGAGCAACGAACTTAAAGAGGGCTGACGTTCGATGATGATCGTCGAGAACAGGGGAATAGAGTTGAAAAATATCGGCGAAAGAAAGATGTTTCTCTGATGTTTTTTGTTTCTCTGGCACTTTTCATCCGATGAGTTGTCTCTCTGGCACTTTTCGTTTGATGCTGTTTTCGATGCACAACACCAGCAGTTTTTTGGCCGCGCTTCATCCAATGAAAACCCCGAGACACAAATGATCGGGGGCGAATGCTCTTCATTTGATGATCAGGTGCTGAAGTCGTTTTAGCGGCTGGAGCAACTGTGCCAGGAGATGGAATCATTGTTGCAGAAGCTGGAACAACTGCAGCAGCAACTGGCGCTGGATAAACTGTAGACACTGCTGGATCTGTGACTTTTTCCTCTTTTCCCTGGGTTTCCGCTTGGTTATTGGTCGCTTGGTCATTGACATCACATACGAAAGTCGTCAGCACTTTCAGAGCACTTCGTGAAAGACGCCACAGGTTTTTGCATTCCGCCTTAATGTTTTCGTCGAGACTTGGTCGCAATTCATTCAGATAGGATGTCTCTGTGCACTCGTTCATTTCCCTCAACGTCAAAAATTTTGCCGCCACTAACAATCCTGGCTCTGCGGAAGCATCGGACTCGGCGTGCGAGTCTGGCTCTTCCATATCCGCAAAACACTTCAAATCCCACATCTTCAGAATTCCATACGCGAGGCTGCCAATTGCGTTCACCTCTGACGAACTGGATGCGTTGAGATGCGGCTCTAATACCGGCAACAGAAGAGCTCTGTTCTCTTTGCGGATAATTTCCCGGAAATTGAAGCCAGGCCTACTTGCCTCCAATTTCAGTGGCTCCGATTTCCCAGAAGACGCTGCATCGATGGCGCGGAAATACAGCTCTGCAAATGTTATCGCGAGTGCGTAGGTGTCGTCAACTTCGCCAAGCTTGCCATTGGCAATGCCAAAGATGTTTCTGTAATGCGATGTGCCGGCACGAGCTTTCTGTCCGGGCTCGTTGGAAGCGAAAAGGGAAAAATCCCAATCGACGTGACGCGCGTCAATGACTGTCTTTAGCTCGTCAGCTGTTGTTTTAGGAGTCGTGGATGTAGATTTGGACGCTTTCGATTCTGGATTTAAATTAGTATCGTCAGCATTGTGAGAATTGAGATTCAGAGATTCGAAATTCAGCATAATATTTGCAGGCTTGACATCGCTGTGGACTATAGGCCGGCTATGCGACTGCAGCGCAAGAATTCCCATGGCTGTGTGGCTTGCAATCGTTACAAAATTCTTGCCATTATCCGCGAAGTTTGGCTCTGTAATCAACCAAGCCTCCAGACTCGTATCCATTTTGCGCATCCACTGAAAACGACTTTCGCTTAGCCCGCTCTCGCTCAAAGCGAGGGTCGTTTCTGATTCAGAAAAATCAGAAAAGGAAGGAGAGAAGCGTTGCCATTTTAGAAACCCTAGAAGCCCAGTCTGAGCAAGATTCTTGTCAAGAGATGACGTTCCGCCATCCTCCAAAACTGCGCGAATTTCATCAGAAGGCGTGAATAGCTGTCCGTGTTTATTCGGTTTCACGACCTTCAAGACCATGTTGCTACAGTTCTTCAATTCCTTCAATGACAATTTCTCACCGACACTTGACACTGAAACACCCCCTTGTGAAGACTCAGTCTCTTCAGAATGATTTTGAGAATCACCTTTCAAATGCCCAGTCAAATTATGACTGGAAAGGGCAGAAACGGGCGAAGCGATTTCGAATCGCCACACCACACCCGTGGTTCCAATATTGACTTTGTGGAGCCTCAGCAGACCATTGACTAGATCGGGATGGTTCCAGCTTAGGACTTTCCCTTCCTGGACTTTATTGTTGAGAATGACGTCGTTAGACTTCTTCATGAGAGAATACAAACTTGCTTCCGTGAACGTAGCCGGACACTCCGTTGGACCGATGAAATTGGGACTATGTGGTGGCGAATCTGATACACACATGTCTGTGGAATTGGTCCGATTATTGGAAGTGGAATCGGATTCGCATGCAAAATTTCCAATCGTGGCAGTTCCACTAGAATTGGAGAGCAGAGACATGAGACTTCCACAGAAAAGAAGAGCTGAAATCGACATTCTCAATCGGGCGAAACTCTGTGCTTTTTGAATGCTATGGACCGTGAAATTTCTACCGCACTGAGTCGACATTGGATGACAAAACGAAATCTGGATCAGAAACATGCGGCATCAAAAAAACATCTATCTATCAAAAACAAATTGCAATCTTATCCCCGCAGAATGAGAAATCTGAGTCACTTTGTAAAACCGCTTGCAACCGCTTTCGCGTGAGTTGAAAAAGTCAGACAAATCCGACCAAAACAAGGGTGAAACTCTGACAAAACCAGCTCTCAGAAATAACCTCGCAGAAACAAAGACTCTCGCCCTGCTTCAGATTGCCGACTCAAATTTCAAAAAAGCATCGCGCGTATACCTCGAATTTCCAAACACCTGCAAACACACGACTCTTATGCGTCTGTATCTCACATCCAAAATCCAGGATTCTGTTTTTGCAATTCAAATTGTTCCTGACTGTCAGGAGAAAGGTTGTGGAAAGAAAGGAGACACTGTAACGATTGTAACGATGATCTACTGGTCTAGACACAGTCCGGACCTGCCATCGATTCAACAAGTTCGAAGTCTTTGTCTGAGATTTGTCATGACTCATGGGAACTATGAATAGCAATTATATAACAGCTTTTGCCCTTTGACCATTTCCGAAGAAACCCAGTCGCTTTTTTAGACAAATTCGCAGAGTCACATGTACTTCTCTGGCCTTGCCGTATTCTCTCTCTCGAGTCACATGTGATCCCTCTGGCTTTCATACACTGATCCCTCTGGCCGTTACACACTGATCCCTATGGATTTCTGAATCGATTCACTCAAAAATTTTCAATGACTCTCCGCTGTAAGGTGGCGTCGATGATTTTCCGCTTGGAACGCTGACAACCACTCTAGAGAGTCACTTCCTGAATGATGGTTGCTGATTCGACTGCTTCAAGTTGTGTTTGCCGTATAAATAGGACCACTGATAGGATCAATGATGCCAAATTACGCGCGCGTAATCGGACCAATGATCACAGGTTCAACGATAGACTTTTTGGGTGTCATCTGTCTAAACAGATGATGCCAGCATCAGCCCATCTGTCTAAACAGATGATACCAATTGCAGATGTTACCAGTTGCAGATGATACCAGTTACAGATGATACCAGTTACAGATAACGCCAGCTTGCAACGTCTTGCAAGAAATCTTTCTTCGAGATCATTTATCCAATAACTCTGCGTCGAGATTTTGCGTTGATTTCGAGATTTTTCGTTGATATGATGATATGAGCCGATTCCACATGCGTTGATATGATGATATGAGCCGATTCCACATGCGTTGATATGATGATATGAGCCGACTCCACATGGCGCTGGTGTAATCGGTAATACTCGATTCCGCTTCAATGCAAAGCGTATGTATCTGAGAGTGTGAGAAGGTATTTGAGACTCATCAAGAGTCACTCATCGAGAGTCACTCATCGAGAGCTGTTGCTTCAGATATTTGATAGATATGAGAATCGTAATCCGACGAATATCGGATATCCTTGAATCTTTTCGCGATAAATATGCATTTTAGAGATACTTCAGCCTGTGATCCTGACTTCAGATATCGTTGAGATTCTGACTTCAGGCTGAGACTCTGGCGTCAACCTGAGATGCTGAATTCCTGAGAGAGGTTCAGATTTGGAATACTCCTGAGAGAGTTTCGAAATACTCCTGAGAGAGTTTCAGAATTTTCAGATAATTTCTTGAGGCTTGGAATCGTTTCGCTTGACTGATTCTTACTTGTGTACTTTCGTAAGAAGTTTCCTCTTAAACTAAGTATGATTCCAGTCAGATAAGGCAGATAGATTCTTCTACTGAGAATATAACTCCAAGAACAAGCTTGCTTGAGAACTCTTCCACAGCGTGGAATGGTTCTCAGGAACTACGAAGCAAGTGCATTGGGGAATCGATCAGGCTTCAGTTTTGCTTACCCCTTCTTCTTCAATCTCCGTCTTAGACTTCCTCACCATCATCTCTTTCCTCCCCAGTTTCTCACCAGTTTCTTCCTTACCTTGCAGTCTGCCTTTTCCTTCCCATTCAATCTGCCTCCTGACCATCCTCTTCAATTTGCCTCCTTTCTTTCATCCAATCTCTCTCCCACTTCTCCTCATCAAATTCTTCACCATTTCTTTCAGCTTGTCTCTTCGCTTCTCTTTTCATCGCAAGAAAATCTCTCGCGGTTTCCTCAAATTTGTCAGCGAGACCGGGGGCGTAAACATCCATCCCAGTCGATTTCAGCATCATGCGCAATACACGCAATCCGAAAACATCCATAAACGTAGAGACGCGCTTGGAAACACGTTGGTCTTGTTCTTCCTGACTTTCATTAGGATTCATGAGGTGCTCCAAGGTTTCGATCTGATTTTCATTCTCGGCAAGCTGCGTCAATTCCTGATCTATCAATGCGTTTTGGACTTCAAAGGGAGTTTTCTCTTGGACCTGAAGCGGAGTTTTCTCTGGCCCAGCAACTTTCTGTTGGACATTGACAGAGACATCAGAGATCGAGTCCACGTTTTTCTCTGAGTCGACGTTTTTGTTGTTCAACCTCTCAGCCAATGATTGGCCCAATCTGGCCGCCCCCTCAGCGACTTTCTTTTTCTGAGCTTCGAAAGCTCCTCCGAAGAGAGCAGCAGCTAGACCGTATTTATGAGCATTATGACCAAAACTGCTCATGTGAGGAAAATCGTCATCGTCTTCATTGGCAAGACCGTCATCCGTCGTTTGGCCCGCGTATGTTTGGACATTCCTTGGAACTGCGAGTGGAACTGCGTGCGGAACTGCGTTCAAGGACGGAATGTGAGTAGTCTTGTGTTTCAGAAATCCAGAGACTCCAGAGACTGGACCGGGGACACTCGGACCTTGCAGATAATGATGAAGATGGGACACAGGATATGGTGGGTGGAAAGGCATTGGATGAGTCATTGGATGACCATTTTCCTTCGACAAGAACAGTCCCGCACCATACAGACCGGCTCCGAGGAAAGGGGGCATCGTTTTTCAAGTTGGAAAATGACTTTCAGGCTTCAGGATTGAATCCAAAATACGCAGGATTGAATTCAAACGAGGAGATCCAGATTCGAAAAAGATCCAGAAGATGATCCAAAACCAATAACTTCTCGGCGGAATTCGATCTCGCTTCTTCGTCGATTTCAAATTTTTGTGATTTATCAGATTCAGTCTGAATGACAGAACGTTCCCTCCAGGACCGGCAGCTGACATGTAGATTCAAGGATTGCGATATGGTATTAAAAGGCAATTTGGGGATGACAGGAATCAGGATAATGATCCGCAAACTCGCAAAAACTGACAGAATAGATTTTGGGAAGACTCAACTCCTCTCTCTTCAGAATAGATCTTCATAATCGATCTTCAGAATCGATTGCAAAAACCAGAAAGACTGAGACGCAAAAAACGATAGACATACGAAATTTGAAAAAGTTCTGCGCGCGCAAATTAAAATCTGCAACGCTTTGCAAAACAAAAAACGATGAGTGACTCACACTATGGCTCATGATTCGCCTTACCAAGGACTCAAATCCTCAATACTCGAGCCAATCAACACGGAATGGATTACGGACACGAAAAAGCATCGCAAAATATTTTCGCCCACACATCGCAAAAGCTATCCGCTGTTGTACCTGAGAACCCTCGATATGTATCGCTGAGAACCGTCGACATGTATTTACGATTATGAGAACATCAGAGCAATACTCTCAGAGAACAAAACTTCTGTCAGAAAATCCGAGTCAATGTCATGATAGCACTTACGGCTTTGAACTGAACCGACGCATTATTTTCAGAATTGGGTGAATCAGATGTCAGATTCTCCAAATTCTGAAAATAAATTGCTTCGAGTTTTGAAAAACAAAGAAGCCCCATACTCGCTTGAGGAGTTTTTTTGGCTTTTGCAAATTTGCTTCGAGTATTGGCTTAATGCCCGATGTCAACATTGTCCGCTTGGAACGGCTGACTTTTTTGCTTCGAGAAATTGATAGAATGAGTGAGTCCATGACTCCGATAAATTGATAGAATGCATGAATCCATGACTCCGATAAATTGATAGAGTGTATGACTCCGATAAATTGATAACTCAATTGGTGTGGCGCCAGCAATGTCCGCTTGGAACGGCTGACTTTGCTTCGAGACTTGAGCTTGGAGAAACTCGCTTGAGGAGTTCTTTTAGCTTTTGCTTCGAGACTCCTGATAGTTGATGTAGTTGATGTAGAAGAGAGATCTAGACTCCTGATAGTTGATGTAGTTGATGTATGATAAATTGATGATGATGACGTCAACGTTGTCCGCTTGGAACGGCTGACCCGAGAATTGAGATTCAAACTCGCTTGGAGTTTGAGCTACAAATTTGAGATTGTAAAATTGAACCACTCTGACAATAACAATACTCAATCTCTACAGATCATAAAAGCGGGACAGAATGTCCCTCCCTGACAAAATGGGGAAAAAAGTTAGAGTCTGCAAGTTGGAATCTGCAAAAAACTGCACACTAAAATCTCCTGAGAGAGGGGAAACTGCTCAGCCTTTGTTAGCCAGAACGTTTGAGCCCCCCTCATTTCTCTACACTCTCCCAATTCAATTCTCTACACTCATTTCTCTGCACTCTCCCATGGCAATTCAATTGACTTGAGTTTGCCAATGTTTCAATCCCTCCAGAGTGACTCTCCTGAGAGTCCTGAGCTCTAAATTCAAGCACCATTGACAGCTACAGCCTTTCCTTCTTGTCATTGCTTTCTCGAGTCAGACAAAAATAGTTCTGCTCAAGCTATATTTACGATTCTGCTGAGAATCCTGAATGATCCTGCGCAGCCTAGGCGAACTCAGGATCAAAAGACTCCCGACAGACAGCCCTGTGGCTGTGTCTTAGGATCGCTTCATAGGGCAGCTCACGAGGCTGGTTGTTTTTGACAGCTTGTACGATTTTTGCGTTGTTATATTTCCACAATCTATCAGAGGGAGCCAAAGCAGCTTCATAAGCTCCAAGTAGTTTCTCAACCTGAATCGACACTTTCTGGCTCATCTGATCCTCAATCTGCTTCAGAATGTCGACATACACGATTTCTGCGACACCATCAAAGACTGGTCCCCGACTTTTATCGCAGAAAGCTTCGCCAGACGCCAAACTCTGAACGATAGGGAAGGTCTCCAGGGCAGTGTGATAACCGCCGAAGGTCATGAAGGCGAACGCATAGAGGCCCATTGCGTAGATGTCGTTTTCCAGGAGGTTTCCGCGATTGTTTTTCAGGAGGGCAGCTCCAAACAATGTGTACGCCGTGCCAGCAGAATGCGCGCCGGCAACAACTCCTCCAGCAGCCACAACGGATCCACCATAGGCGCCTGGACGAACGTCCCACCGATTCACCGCCGTACCGTGCGCATATTCGTGGTCTTGCACTGTTCCGATAAAACCCAGCTGTTGAAAGGCTCTAAACTGCGGGCAACTATCCAGCGCCTTGAAAGCATCGTCGGACAGAACTCCCGGTCGAAGCGGCATGCTGCCCTCAAAATCCATCTGCGGCGCCCCAGTTCTCTCTGGCACATTGTCATTTTCTTTCTGCACTCTTTTTCCTCCGAGTCCAGCCAGCTTCTTGGCCACCTCTTGGCTCCAGAAATTTTCGATGTCTTCAATTGGAGTTTCAGTAGCAGAGAGGTTTTTCTTCGCCGCGGTTTCACGGGCGGCTCGCACAAAGTGAGTGCGTTCATCACGGACTTCATCCCAATTTTTGGTCAGCTGATCCATCACTCTGTCATAGGTCTCCATGTCCAATGCACCCACAGCTGCCGCTTGTTCCACGCTCTCCCACTGGACCACATAGTTTACATCATTGTTGTCCAAATCACGGTAGACCAGCTCGTGTCTTCTTTCCAATTCATCGAAAGTTGCTGCATCAAACCAGTGCTGCAATGCTGTTGGCACACGCTCCCACCTCGTGCGGTTTTTTTGAAAAGCAGCGGAAGCGATTTCATGCGTCTCGAATGTTGCGAAGAGATCCGACGCGTTGTGGACGCCGATTTCTGCCAAATATTTCGGGATATCGCGGTAGCACGGCTTGCCCGAGGTGTGTGTGGCCTCTGGGTCCCGACAGTTCTGCATGAGGTTGAAGCTCACAACAGATCCGAACTCCGCAATAGCCTTCACCTTGGTCAGCCGGTGTTCCCAAGCAGGAACAGAGTGCTTGGAATCGGTGTTCCCAATGCGCGTTGACAATGCTTGATGCAGCCAGTCGCCGTTTTTTAGAGAAATGTCTTTGCAAGACTCCGCGCTCATACCAGAGAAGTAGCCAGCTCTGCATCGGCCCAGCTGATCGCTTCCATTGCCGAAAGCGGCCTGAAACTTGCAGCGCACGTTGCCCAACAGTGCCTCTTTCACGTCTTCCGGGGTGTCCAAGCCGGACTGTATGGCGCACTTGGGATGCTTGGCGTGCCATTCCAAAACGTTGCTGTTGAGATCGACGCTCTCCGTTGCTGTTGCGAACTTTTCTTCTGCTGTCGCAAGTGCCCTTCCCAAAGACGAAGCAACTTCGTCAAGGATGCCGGAACCCTTTGAAACAGAAGTTTCATCCAAGATGGCAAGCGCTGTGCCCAGCTCAAAAGCACCGGCGCCAACGTTTTCTGCGCCAACGTTTTCTGTTTTTGCAACGTTTTCAGGAAGATGAACAGACTCCGCATCAGACTCACTGCGATTGCCGTCGTCATATTGATCATCTGCCGTGGAAATGTCAGCTACATCGACTTTTCCTCCGGCAGTGGCATTGGCGGCATTAAAATTTGGACCCCGACGCAAAAATCCGCCACCAGACGGAGCAGCAGGATGCGTATCGATGTGCGAACATACCACGTGTTCGGACACAAAAAGCGCCATGATTGTCCAGGATTTAAGCATTTTGGTTTGCATATTTGTTGTGGAACCTTGTAGGACCCCTGTTGGAGCGATCACCTCTATGATGTTGTTCTTGAGTCTTGGGAGTTATTTTCTCTCGTTGAAACTTGCTTGAGTGTTTTGAGTTGGTTTCTCTCGTTGAAACTTGCTTGCAGAGTTGCAGAGTTGCAGCTTACGTGCAGAATTGATTTGCAGCTTACGTGCAGGATTTATTTAAGCTCTGAGGTTTTTGAAAGGAGATCTGAATGAGTGGGGTTTTTTTGAGTGAATGAATCAAAATTTTGCAACAGATTGAATCCCGTGACAGGATATCAGTTGAGAAATTCTCGCAAAAAGCAGAACCTTCTTGGCTCGTTGGGAATTCGCAAAAAAAATCGCAAAAATGTTTTGAATCTATATCCCAAAACTCGCAGAAATGTTTTGAATAATACTCAGAGGAATGACATACAAAAAACATTTCCACAAGAGATAAATGACATCCAGAAAACAATTGCAGAAAAGACGAGTTCAGAAATTTGAATCCTCTCTACTGCAGTGTTGCAGAGACTCAGATCGCCTCTACTGAATCCCAAGTGGTCAGGATTCTGGTGCATATTATCGGCTCAATACAACTCCATGAAGCTCTACGATCGACTCAGACACCACTCTCATCCAGCTTTCAGCAAAATAAATCGAATCTTTCAGCATCAGCAAGATAAATCGAGTCTGGCGATGGTAGACTTATGAGGAATGAGTAGCTCTTCCGCCGTGAATCTGTCCAGGTCAACGACAGAAACACGATCAACAGAGCAAATTTAGAATCTGAGCCAAAAGCTTCAGTCGAGCTGGGGAGAAAAAAAAAAACAAGGCTCAGAAAGCTAAATCCTCCCGCACGATTTGCGATCAATGAATCTAAAACGGCAGAATCCTACAACGGCATGCATATCACCACAACTCGTTCGCGCCCTGCACTTCTTTACGGCTTTTTGCAGCCGTCTGAAATAAGATATGCCATACCATCATAATACCGCTACAGCTGCGGAACCACCTGCCTGAGAAATTAAGTTTGAATTTTGATCGAGGATCTGCCATCTTGCATCAGATTCCATGATTCGAATTTGCAAAAAGGTATCATTGTCTTAACCAATTGAATGAAGAAAAAATTCGCAAAAAAAATATCCGCAAAATTTTACAAATACCAGGAGCAACCTGCTGGTTGAGATTAACTGAGCGGCACTCTCCCCAGAAACAATGAACACCATATAATAATAGATGGCATATAGATGTTGTCTATTTGTCCAGGCTTAGAACCAGTTTTCGTTTGGATCGCCATGGCCACCGTGAATCACAATGACCAATACCACTCATTTCCTAACCTTAGAACTACTCTCATCAAGAAAGTTTCTCATTAGGATACAATGCTACGCATGGCCACGATTGTAATGGCGCCAGCGATGCCCACGAGGAACAGCTGGCGTTGCTTCGAGAAATTGAGCTTCAAACTCGCTTGGAGTTTTTCTAGCTTTTGCTTCGAGGTTTGGCCAATGTCAATGACACAGTAGCCGTCTGATAATTTTCAAGCCGTCGACTGACAATTCATAGTCCTGGCATCAGTTCACTTCTGTTGCCTAGAATCGATGTAGTTGAACTTGTCTCACAATCTGGGCGTGTGGTTTATTGCGCGATAGATTACATATTGGGGATCCGTCTCGTCCCTCATACCTCTGCGCACTGCCAATGAATGACTCGCTGCCCTGGATGTCGTCTTTAAATACGAAGACGACGTGTGTTTGTCTCAATTCTGCTGTCTAGATATCATAGTCTTACAATTTGGGCGTGTGGCTTATTGCGCGATAGATTACATATTGGGGATCCGTCTCGTCCCTCATACCTCTGCGCACTGCCAATGAGTGACTCGCTGCCCTGGATGTCGTCTTTAAATACGAAGACGACGTGTCTGGTCTCAATTCGCTTCTGTTGTCTAGATATAATTGTCTCACAGTCTGGGCGTCTGGCTTTCGGCGCGATAGATTACAGATTAGGGATCCATCTCGTCCCTCATTTCGCTGCGCACTGCCGATGAGTGAATCGCTGCCCTGGATGTCGTCTCTAAATGCAAGGACGATGTTTCTGCTTTCTATTTTTGCTTCTGTCAGTTTTTCTTTTGTCAAGACATTGCCGCCTTGTTTCTCTGTCTGGACTCTTCTACAATGCCAGATCGTTGCGCCTCCCGCGCAATGCCAGATCGTGACGTCATTATCATAGGATGGACCTCCCCAACAGTTACATGGCCAGATCATTGGGCCACACCTGCAATGACGGATCGCGCCGTCATAGGTTGGCCCTCTCCTGCAACATGCCACAGACGAATCTCCTTCGTTGTTGTCCTTGCTTTTCTGAGTCTTTGAACGCAAGTTGGCTGCTAATTCCTCTATCTGGCGGCCTGTCCTAGAAACTTGCGTGTCGGATTCTCTGCCAATGGAGGAGGTAGCCGAAAAACGGCGCCGGCTTGTGCAAATATCCTGACAAAAAGAGGGTGCGTATCGAATTTCTTCACATAAGCCCCGAACAGTTCTTGAGCTCTCTTCATTGATTGCGTTTTTTCATTGCCTTCGGTCTTTTTCGACCATTGGGATTCCATCAACCAAATAGCGTGCACGTTCTGGGCGGTGACGTCGACCATGACCTCGTTGAAGCTATCCCGTGTTGCATACTTATTGAAAACCTCAATGTTTTCGTCTGGATTCTGGGCGCTTTTCTCTCCGCTCAGCGAGCTGGAATATAGCGTCTCTGTTTGAATCAGAGCGCGTTTCTCTTCCACATTGGCGGGCATGTTGTCACCATTGGCATTGATGTCATCATCAGTTAAAGCGACTCCAGTTAAATCAAGTCCAGCAAGAGCAGCGAGGGCCTTCTGTTCCTCCTTACTTTCCTCTTCTTCCTTTTGCTGTTTTTTTTTCCTCTCATTGAACAAACGGACTGCATCACTGAGAGCAAATTCGAGCGCTCCGCTTTCGTTTTCTGAAAAGGAACGCACAGGCTGACGCAATTCAATAGCGCCCTCGATGGAAATAGGCAGCTTTTTGAAATACCTGCAGTTTGACTTCACTTGTTGTTTCCTACGGTAGTCTAGCACGAGTGGAAAGAGAGAATCATGATTCTGAGTTTGAGTTTCGGACTGTTCCCATTCGGATTGTTCCCAGCCCTGTTCTTCGAGCCACGACTTATTGACGCAGATGCGCAAGGCCTTTTTCAAAAACGTGTGCGGCAATTGTGTCTTTAATTGTGTTAGTCTTCTAACAGCGACCTTGTGCTTGAAAGCTGCCAGCTGTGCTTTACCTTCGTGATCGTTGGCGTTTCTGCGTGGAAACTGGTTCTGTAAAGCCGTCATGGATTCGACGTCCAATTCTGCTTTCTTTCGATCCTTCCAATCAGTCCGCAACCACAGATCTTGACCACCAGCCAGGACAACTATTTCTCTGTCCTTAGTTTCCTCTTTCTCGAACATAATTCCCACGTCTTTATCCCCAGCGGTTACGGAATGTTTTTGATTTATAACCGAGGCCGAGAGGAAGATAGGAGTCTCGTCTTTGGAGATATCTGCAAACTCATCAGCAGAACTACCGCCTGGCATAAATCCCGTAACACGTACTACCAGACCTGTGGCACCGCAATACTTCAGACTTTGGCGTAAGTCAAATGCTCCACACAGGAGATTGTCCTCAGTAATTCGAGAAGCATTCGCAACGTTTGGATATTCTTCTCCTTTCCTTTCCACATACTCATTCCAGACCCGTATACTGTCGCGGCACATGTGCTCTGCCTCTTGTTTCAGGGTTTTTTCTGCTGTCCCTTTATATGCCTCTGCCTCGAGCCACGGACACCATCCACGACCAGGCTCCGAAATCTTACCGCGCAAGCGTGGCTGCTCGGCAAGGAAAAAATCAAACAGATACTTGCTGCTTAGTATCATGTCTCTGCCCAGAAGTTTTTTGAGAGTAGGCGCCGCTTTGTCTAAACTCATGTTTTCTCCAGCACCGGCTTGGGCCACATATATACTCGAGGCACACGGGAGAAATGGGAGAAACAAGATAGAACGGAGGGCCGACATTTTGGCTAAGTTTCTGTTGCTGTTCAGCTGTGACACAAATGGCACTGACTGACTTTGATTCTTGACGGAAAGTCTATCGCTTCTTTTGGAAACGAAATGACTCAGATTTGAAAAAAAAGAATAACTCAGATTACTAGAAAGACTAAGGAAGTTGACTCGTCCTCCTTTAGACGATTGACTTAGATTTGAGAGGAGGACAACTCAAGAAAGGGATTATATCTCAAATTAGAAAACGAGGATTGACTCAGATTAGAAACAGAATTATAATAGCTCAGATTGGAAAATCTCGACACTATATCTCGATTGGATTTACTTTACTTTTCGATGGGATTTGTATTGGGATTCTTTTGGTTTTTGAAAGGAGTTCTGAATGAGTGAGATTTTTTTGAGTGAATGAGTCAAAATTTTGAAACAGATTGAATCTCGTGAGAGGAATTGAAATTCAGTTTTGAAAGAAATTCTCGCAAAAAGCAGAACCTTCTTGGCTCGTTGGGAATTCGCAAAAAAAATCGCAAAAATGTTTTGAATCTATATCCCAAAACTCGCAGAAATGTTTTGAATAATACTCAGAGGAGTGACATACAGAAAACATTTCCACAAGAGATAAATGACACACAAAAAACATTTGCAGAAGAGACGACCTCAGCAATTTGAATCCTCTCTACTGCAGTGTTGCAGAGACTCAGATCGCCTCTATTGAATCCCAAATAGTCAGGATTCTGGTGCATATCGGCTCAATACAACTCCACGAAGCTCTGCGATCGACTCGGACGCCACTCTCATCCAGCTTTCAGCAAAATAAATCGAATCTTTCAGCATCAGCAAGATAAACCGAATCTGGCGATGATAGACTTATGAGGAATGAATAGCTCTTCTGCCGGAATCTGTCCAGATCAACGACAGAAACACGATCAACAGAGCAAATTTAGAATCTGAGCCAAAAACTTCAGTCGAGCTGGGCCCTGGGGAAAAAAAAAAAACAAGAGAAAGCTAAATCCTCCCGCACGATTTGCGATCAATGAACCTAAAGCGGCAGAATCCTACAACGGCATGCATATCACCACAACTCGTCATTGCGTTGCAATACTTTACGGCTTTTTGGAGCCTTCTCAAATGCGCCAGCACTTCTTTACGGCTTTTTGCAGCCGTCTGAAATAAGATATGCCACACCATCATACCGCTACAGCTGCGGGACCCCCTTGCCTGAGTCTGAAATTGGGTTTGAATTTTGATCGAGGGCCTGGAATTGAAATTATGCGAATTTGCAAAAGATATCATTATCTTAACCAATTGAATGAAGAAAAAACTGAGACTCGCAAAAAAATACTCGCAAAATCGAAGGCACATGGTAGCCTGCTGGTTAAGCACTCCCCAGAAACGATGAACACCATATAGATGGCATAAAGATGCTGTCTATTTGCTCAGGCTTAGAAACAGTTTTCGTTTGGATCGCCATGGCCACCGCGAATCACAATGACCAATACCACTCATTTTCTAAACTTAGAACTACTATCATCGAGAAAGTTTCTCATTAAGATACAATGCTACGCATGACCACGATTGTGACGGCGCCAGCGATGTCCACTTGGAGCAGCTGGCGTTGCTTCGAGAAATTGAGCTTCAAACTCGCTTGGAGTTTTTTTTTAGCTTTTGCTTCGAGATTTGGTAACCGTCTTAGATTTTTCAAGCCGTCGACTGACGCTTCATAGTCCTGGCATCAGTTTTCTTCTGTTGTCTAGATATAGTTGTCTCACAGTCTGGGCGTGTGGCTTTTTGCGCGATAGATCGGGTATATATTGGGGATCCGTCTCGTCCCTCATACCTCTGCGCACTACCAATGAGTGAATCGCTGCCCTGGATGTCATCTTCGAATACGAAGACGACGTGTCTGGTATCAATTAACTTCTGCTGTCTAGACTCGATATAGTTGTCTTACAGTTTGGGCGTGTGGCTTTTTTGCGCGATAGATTGGGTATATATTGGGGATCCGTCTCGTCCCTCATACCTCTGCGCACTACCAATGAGTGAATCGCTGCCCTGGATGTCATCTTCGAATACGAAGACGACGTGTCTGGTATCAATTAACTTCTTCTGTCTAGAATCGATATAGTTGTCTTACAATTTGGGCGTGTGGCTTTTCCCCTGCAGCATTCTCCTCTTTGGCTTCATTCTTGTCTTCGAGTTCCTCGATGTTTTCAGATTCTGCGTGAGTCTCTTCGAATTTCTTTTCCTCTTCGAGTTCCTCGATGTTTTCAGATTCTGCGTGAGTCTCTTCGAATTTCTTTTCCTCTTCGAGTTCCTCGATGTTTTCAGATTCTGCGTCATTCTCCTCTTCGAATTCCTTCTTCTCTTCGAGTTTCTGAATATCGAGGAACTTCGACAGATGCCGAGTGCAATCCGGATCCTTTTGCAGAACGGATGCGAGGAAGCGTTCAAGTCTCTCTTGTCTGTCCATGTTGATTTCATGTGTTAAGCTTAACCATCTATTTGGGAAATGTGGAAACTCACTCTCCACGGGCATGGGGGGCGACACTCCAATGATGTCGCTGAACGACTCTTTTTCGATTTTTTTGTATAGAGCCTCAAATTCCTCGAAAGTCCTTTCAACCACGATAGACTTAGACTTAGTGCTCTTCCCGTTCGACCCCTGCAGCGTCAGAGTCTTTGTGATTTTGATCTGATACTTAATCAGTCCCAATAGCATTTTGCTATGTCTGCTCCCGACGATTTCCGCGGTGTATGTGACTGCTGCAGCAGAAGGTAGGCTCTGAAAAACGGCGCCGGCTTGTGCAAATATCCTGACAAAAAGGGGCTGCATATTAAATTTCGCCATATAATTCCCAAACAGTTGCGTGGCTTTGTCTTCTGCTGTTTCAAGCGCTGACTTAGTTGCCAATCGAGATTCCATCACCCAAATAGCGTGCACATTCTGGGCGTTAATGTCCACCATGGCCTCATTGTAATCCAAACGCGTCGGATTTACTCCGGCTTTAGCGAAACGACGAGTTGAAATGCCAAGAGCAAACTGGAGCGCCTCGCTTCCGTTTTTTGAAAGAGCGCGCTTGGCACCTACTGCCGAGATCAAATCAAAAGACCTGCAGTTAGAGTTTTTCTGTGGTTTGCTGGGGTTGCCTATCACAACTGAAAGGAAATTGTCTGGCATTCTTCTGGGCTGAGTCCATTTTTGTTGTTTGAGCCACGATTCATTGACGCAGATGAACTCGCGTAGCGTGACATGCGGTTTCTGTAGTTGGTTTTGTCTTTTTTTGTCAAGCAAACTCTTGTAGGCTGCTTCCCCTTTCTTTTTCTTTTCATTGAGTAGCACCTTCATGGATTTCGCGTCCAGTCCTGCTCTTTTTCTGCTCCCATAACCAGTCGGCAAGCCCAAATCTGTACCACCAGCCAGAACAACTATTTCCCTTTCTTTACGTTTGCCATTCTCTTTCTCAAACATAACGCCTGCCCCAAGTCCACCAACGGTTACGGGATGCTCTTGATTTATAACGGAGGCCGACTGGAAAATGGTGTAATCATCTTTGGGCATATCCTCAAACTCCCGGCGCGAATCGCTCGATTCGTCAAACAACACGCCGTCGACAATACGCACTAGTAGACCTTTGGAACTGCAATAGTTCAGACTTTGGCGTAAGTCAAATACGCCGCAGAGAAGCTTGGCCTCAGGCTCTTCAATACGGACGGCATTTGCAGCGTTTGGATATTCCTTTCCTTTCCTTTCCACATACACGTTCCAAACCCGTATGCTGTCGGCACACATGTGCTGTGCCTCGTCTTTTATCGCCTCAGCTTTGTCTTTGCTCCACCAGCTGAGGAGGTTGAAGAGATCCGCCTTAGGTGCCACATTGAACAAGTCAACACTCAGACTGGCAGTGGACTTTGTTGCCGTCCTCTCCTCTTGTTGGAGCCACGGACACCATCCAGGGTGACGGGGCGAACCCACGTCTTCCCTCTTCAATCTTGTTGGTTCGGAAATCTTCCCGCGCAACCATGGCTGCTCTGCAAGAAAATAGTCAAACAGAGACTTGTTGCTCAAAGCTATTTTCCAGTCTTTCGATTCTCTGCCCAGAAGCGTTCTGAGAGTGGGCGACGCTTCGTCTAGGCTCATCTCTTCTGCTACATGGGCTTGGACCACATACACAATCGACGCAGATGAGAGAAAGAAGATAGAACAGAGGGCCGACATATTGGCTATGCGTTGCTGGTCAGCTGTGAGACTCGGACAATGTCCCCAGTTGTGGGGATCAGGTGCCGCTTGCCGTCCTGTCACTTGATTAGGCTTGGATCGATTGCGATAGAGGTCCCGGCTGTCTAATTCGGATCACTTGCTGAGGCTTGGACCAGTTGCGAGATGTTGCCTCAGACTCATCAATGACAACTCCGCCTGGGACCAGTTCAATTGCGAGATGTTGTCTTTTGAGGTTTCCAGTTGCAGCACGGAGGTCAGACTCACCCAGCTGGAAGGCGATTTTTCGCCGTGTCAGAGTTCAGTTGTCCCCTGCGATCAGCAATACGCCAGTTATCCTCTGCGGAATCCCGTGTGCTGACTTAGACTGAAATAACGAGACTCGGCATGATAGACGTTCTGTTGAGGATTTAGTAAGTTTGCAACTCTCTGAGTTGGACACTAAAACTTGAAACACCGAGAATTGCTCCAATTTGATCAGACTGCATGCACTGACAGACTGCCGATGTTTGCAAATCGAGACTGTACAGCTTTAAATTTATTGCTTGCGACTTTAGTTCTTAACTTCCCTGTTTTCGAATCAATTGCGATCGGCCTTTTGATAGTGTTACATGTGCAATTGAATTGGAATCATAATGATGATTGAGATTGAAAAAATTGCAAGTCTTACGAAGAGTAATAGTAGTACTGTTTTGGAATGGCCAGACAATTCAGCGGTCACCGTCTTGGGTTGAATCTGAGGCAATTTACTGGCTTCCGACTCGCTATGAATCTGGAGCAAATGGCTTTGTCATACATCAAATCTGGAACAACTTACATCCACATATCAATGAAACAATTTTAATGTCGCAAAATATGAATGATTAAACTCGCAAAATGTAAACGATTGCACTTGCAAAAATTAATATGAATCGTTAAATTCGCAAAATGTAAAGGCAAAAGCACGCCTGGGGACGCACAATATATCCACATCCTGTTGTCAATGACAAACTCGATATCTAAATCTGTCCAGGGCATCGACAGAACCACGATCAACATTCCAAAAGAATCTGAGCTAAAAAGTTTAACCATGGAGAAAAAAAACCATAAAGCATAAAGCTAAATCCTCCCGCACGACATGGGCTCAATGAACCTAAAACGGCAGAATCCTACAACGGCACACATATCGCCACACCTCGTCCTTGCCTTGCAATTCTTTGCGGCTTTTTGCAGCCGTCTCAAATAACATACGTCATGCCATCATACGATTCGCGAACCACCTGCCTGAAAAATTGAGTTTGAATTTGGATCGAGGATCTGGCATCAATCATTAATGTCATTAAAATTTGCAAAGAGGTATCGTCTTGACCAAATAAACTCGCAAAAAAGTGTCCACCATTGCAATTTCATGGAGCGGCTGGCTGAGGTCATGACTCCACTCCCCAAAAAACAATGAACACCATGCCGACACTACCCATTTACCAAGGTTTTGCTGCAAGAGTCGAGCATTTTGAGCACTGAACTCACTTGGAATGTTTCTAGCTTTTGCTTCAAGCTTTCCGCCTGACAAAGCCTTGCCTTTTGTCTCTTTTTTTGATCGACATGGCCATCCTGATTTACAATGGCCAATGCCACTCATTGGGAATGTTGCTCACTGACTTTTTTCATGACTCATTTGCTCCCTGGCTTGCAGCTGAGTTCTGAATTTTCCAACTTTGACTAACTGCGCAAACTCCTGATATTTGTTCTCTTGACAACCCCCATAATTATGATACTAGTCCATGATAACGATTGTGGTGGCGCCAGCGATGTCCATGTGGAACCGCTGACTTTGCTTCGAGAAATTGAGCTTCAAACTCGCTTGGAGTTTTTCGGCTTTGCTTCGAGATTTGAGCTTTTTCGTTTCGGCTTGGAGTTTTTCTACCTTAGCCTTGTGCTTCTAGATTTGGCTATCATTATGTCAATGACACAGTAAGAATCTGAGACGTTTCGAGCCGTTGACTGACACTTCAAAATCTGGCTGTTGCTTCAGACCATCACTCCAGATGGGATAAGGATCTGATCCTTATCCCATCTGGAGTGATCCTATCGGCGAGTGATCCAATCATCTTCACTGGGCGTGTCACTTTTTGCGCGATAGAACGGGCACATATTGGGAATCCGCCTTGTCCCTCATACCTCTGCGCACTGCCAATGATTCTGAATAAATCGCTGCCCTATCTGTGAGACTGTAGGTACGCAAATGACCTGCCAGTCTGGTATTATTTTCGATGTTGTCAGTTTTGCTTTTGTCAGGATAGTGCCGACTTGTTTCTCTGTCTGGGCTCTCTCTATAGAACTTCGGACACTCCCACATTTATGACCTGCGATAAATATGATCTGCGACAATTCTGGTAGACTGCCACTGGAGGACTGATGAGACTGCGTCTTCATATAATGCAAGTCGCGTTTCTGAAGTTCTCTCCTTTTTTGTTTCGATCCTGTGTTGCTATTTGAATATATCATCCCTCCGATAAAAGCAACGACTTTTCGATGCAGAATCGACATGATGCCCGAAAGGATCGACAACGACACGCTCAACCTGTCACATACGACGTGTCAGACCCGATCGACACGCACCCTTCTCGCCACATTTTCTTTGGGATTCAAAGACTCAAATTGTTCGAACTGAGAAACTTACGAGTCAAATGCATGCGCTCGCGCGTGGCTTCGTTGAGAGTTTTCCAAGACTGGAAATGGCTGGAAGACTCGCCTGTCAAAAAAGATGTTAAAAGCGGTAAAACACCTTCGTCCTTTTGATGTTGTCGCGCAAAATCCAGAATGGCTTGGAGTCCGGTCTTGCGTTCTTGCAGGAGTCTCTCGCTGAGTCTGGTCATGCCGTTCCCCTTCTTGGGCATTTGTGGGAGAGTGGGAATGTCCTGAATTTTGGATGGGGGAATGTCCTGAATTTTGGATAATTCTTCACGCAGTTTCTCGAAATCTGAGAAACGACGCTCCACCGTTCGTTTCCGCTCATTGCTGTCCTTGCTCTCGATTTTCCATTGCTTCCGATAGAATGGCAATCCCATCAAGGTTTCGGGTATATCCAGAATCTTCGCCGATTTGAAGCCACCTTCGGGAATCTCTTCGAATGCCGACCATTTGGACTCTGACATTCGGAAAATCGGGACGTTGGACGGAGCCTTTGGGTCCGATCTGATCTTCTCCGTATCGAAGTCATCCGATTCGAATGAAAGCGACCCATTTGTTTCTGCCCCTGTCTGCTTCCGATAGAGGAACCCCGCCCGGAGCTCGGGTATACCCGTCATCGTTGCAGAATCGAACAGGTCCGCGTCATCATCGGACATGTGAGATCCTCCCGACGTGCCATGGGTATCAATTCGGGGAAATTCGACGCGCCGGCTTGGACTGGACTCGCCCGACGCTGTCCCCAGGTCCTCTTCATCGGACGTGGGAGGAGTGCTCAACTTCTCAATGATAAATTTGGCAGCCTGGTTCTCTTCGTCGGACTCAGTTGCAACTCCTGCTTGGAGAGGTTCAGGCATCTCCTTGGTATCTGCTGAGCTGTTCAAGTTGGACTCAGTCTTTTTGGCATGCTGACTCGCATTGTATAACTGTCTGTCCTCCACATCAATAAACGAGGGAAGAGGATGCAGGTCTTGTGGAAATAGCGGAGACATTTTTCTTCCTGTCGTTACTTCCTTGTCCTGATAGTCTCCTGCTGGATTCCGGTGGGTTCCGGTGTCAGGATCGCCATCTGATTCTGCGAGCCGCTTTGGGTCCTGGACCTTGGTTTCGGAGTCTTGAACTTCAGAAGTGTGCTTGAAATCGAATTCGCCATCACTGTACTTCGCCACTGTTGCCACCTCCCGCGCAATCTCTGCCAAACTTCTTTCCTTGTCAGATGCAGGATAGGACGACTCCGCATTCGCCGTTGTCTCTTCTTCCTCCTGCTCTTCCCAGACTCCATAACCATCATTGACATCATAAAAATAAGGATTCTTGTGCCAGGGAATATTCCCCGCAAGCAATCCCACTGCCGACACGTCGTGGATCGAGAGAGCTGTCGCAATTGCTTTCAATCCAGACATCTTTGGAGATGATGACGCAACGAATTTTGTTAAATTGGGACTGGTTGGAATTCAATCGTGACGTTGAAGATTTTTCTTTATTTCCGTTCGTGTGTGTGAGATAACTTTTGTGCTCAAATTTCAAACAGAGAAGATTCAGGACGATATAAGTTCTCTGCTTCAGTTTCGATTTGCAATGAATGATATCACGACTAACAAAATCAGATCAGAAAGAAAAGGGGTCAATCGTCAATGGTCAGACCATGAATCCACATGACTCGCAAAAGAATCCAGACACTATCGCAAAAAGGTTCTCGCTTCAGTTTCATTTTGCAAAAAAGCAGAAGAATGGCTCTTGTTAGTAGCAATTCCACAAACAAAATTGGAAAGAGAATCGGAGAAGCATACGACTCATCCATATAATCATAACGATTCATCAAGCAATTTTTTAAAAAGTACTCAGATACCATACGCAGAGCGTTGTCATTGTAAAGATTCAGAACTCATCTGTGACCGGTGACAACATGAAAAAAATCAAAACTATCTCGCAAATATGGTTGGCAATCTGAATTTATAGCAAAAGAAAGAGAGAATCAGACCCACTATGAAAGATACAATGAACTGAAATTCAATCTGTACAGATTTTTTTTCAAAAAAAATGGCCAAAAGCATGAAACTAATCCTCCCGCACGATTTGGGATCGATGAACTGAAAGCGGTAGAATCCTACAACGGCACGCAGACCGCCACAGATCGTACGTCTCTTACACCGGTTTACGGCGTTTCCAACCGATTCTCTAATTTGCAGTCGTTTAATTTGGGACACGGAACCGGTTGCCGCAATCACTTACCTGAAAATTTAAATTGGATTGAAAATGTGACATCGAGTTACATGATGACTCAAATAATATTCGCAAACCCAAATTCGCAAAAAAGTATCATCCTGACCATTGAAGAAAAAAGACGCAAAAAATGTCCGCAAAAGCCCAAGTTTGGGTTTGGCAAATGCAAGTCAATGAATGACACTAATGGCTGAGATCACCACTCACAAGAAACACCTCACCAAGACCTTGCGTTTCTAATTTGCTTCAAGAATGGAGTTGCTACTGTACACATGGAGCATTTAGCTCGTTTGGGCTGTTTGACTGTCATCCGGCGACCCTAGACTTCAAACAGGACTGCAGACAATCATATTGAGAAAGACAATCAGACTCAAGACAGTCAGACTGCAGACAATCAGACTGAGAATCCAAGCTCTCGTCTTTGGCATTTTGCTGCAGATCTGATCATGACGCCGATTGAAGACTTGTCCTCAAAACAGTTCTCAACAGGATCGACATGTCGACCCTGATCGGCACCTATAGGATCGACATGTCGAGCCTGATTGACAACCGCCAAAGCTGCGGCCAAAGCCACTTGTTTCCATTTGTGACATGCAACTTCTGACATGCAGCATTGTTATGAAGAGACACTCAAAACCAAGCGCCCTCAATCGATTCCCTCCTCTCTTCCTGAGTTAACTGTTACAGTTACTATATCGATAACGCAACCACTTCTAGGAACTCAGACTCCGAATGGACAGACACTTAAAATCTAGCGCCCTGATTCCAATTTTGTTATCAATACAATACCCCTACAACTCCTATCTCCATTTACTTTACACCCCTACAGTTCCTATGTTGCAACTCCTATGCTATAGCCTCCTATGCTAAGGTATAATAATACGAAAGACACACTAATAATCTCCTATCTTTTTCCTAGCCAATTGCTTTTGCCATATCATCGCATTGGAAAAACGTACTTGGGAGGACCGACCAGAGAATATTATCTTGTCACACTCATTATAACAAAGAATATCAACACCTCACATTCATCACGCCCGCATTGGAGTTTGATTCCTTGCTATAACATAACGCCACTTATTACCTATACTGAATACAATGCCAATGATCGAGCGCCTTCTTGGAATATCATGGCGCAGAGAATCGATTCAAGTATTGTAATAAGGTCGCTAATGCTATAGTCGAGGGGAAATCAAGATGAATCTGCTCTGTAGTTCGCAATAGGACTAACAGATCTCGCTCAAGGAAACATAGCTAAATTTGAAATCTCATCTGGTTAGTTACCCTTTAAAATTTCGTGCCCATGAAGACAGTCACAATACTTCAAATCGAAACCACTCCAAACCAGACCTACCACTCAAAACCGTCTTCATACCTCCCGGCACTTTTTCGCTGTCCTCCGCTTCATGTTTCTCACTATCCTCCTCTTTATCTTTCTCACTATCCTCTGCTTTAGGTTTCTCCCTATTCTCCTCCTGAAGTTTCTCACTTTTCTCCTCCTGAAGTTTCTCACCATATCCTTCCACGGTCCAGACAATGACTCCATTATATAGAGTGGCGCCAGGGCCCAGACAGGGTGAAGAATAGGCGAAGCTGAAATTTGAATTACTCCACAAATACTACAGCTGGATGCACATTGCTCTCAGTTGTGTACTTTTAGGACTACTATCCAAACTCACTGCTCAAATACTGCGATGACTACCCTAACTACCTGCTCAGACAACTACCCGGGCAGAATGCAACGTGATCACTATCAATTGACTCGCTTGTACTACCTGACATAAATTCCGCAAATATGTGCATCGTCATCACGTGGCGGCTTAGCCTCCTGGGCCCGCCTTTTTTTATTTCGTTTTTCAGTTTTTTTTGGTTTTGTGTTTTCACGTTTTTTGTTTTGGTTTTTCGTTTTCAAGTTTTTTGTTTTGGTTTTTCGTTTTCAAGTTTTTGTTTTGGTTTTGTGTTTTCAAGTTTTTGTTTTGGTTTTGTGTTTTCAAGTTTTTTTGGTTTTGTGTTTTCAAGTTTTTTTGGTTTTGTGTTTTCAAGTTTTTTTGGTTTTGTGTTTTCAAGTTTTTTTGGTTTTGTGTTTTCACTGTATTCGTGCCTGGCGTGGTCATTCCGAGAAATATCCAGTATGCTCACATTGAGACGAGGGCATCCTATGCGTGTGGTTGTGTGTGCCCGATCTCTGAGTCTCATGACATTTTCAGGTGTGAACCGTTCTGAAGGATATGACTATCGACACTAGAGATCTCTCTCATGACATGTTCAGGTGCGAATCGTTACGAAGAATATCGACAATAGAGATCTAGACTCTCTCATGACGTTTTCAGGTACGAATCTCTTGGAAGAATATCGACAGTAGAGATCTCTCTCATGACATGTGCAGTTGCGAATCTCTTGGAAACTATCGACAGTTGAGATTTACAATAGAGACTTGAAGCTCTTGCCTTTTGTGCTTCTTTGAACAGTATTGCTGACATGCGTCATATTGCATGATCAGACGCTGAAACTCTCCCGGTCTCCGGATTCGTGAATATATCTAAAATATTCATGAGGAAGAACAGTCGGACATCACTGCGACTGTGTGCAATGAAGACAGAAATCCGATGCTGACGGTCTTCATTGCAATCAGGGCGGAGAGAAAATTCGAACTGTCCCCATAGTGTCCAAATAATAATACTCACGAAGATGCAGGCGCGTCACTCTTTAAACTCCGTCTCTGAGCAACTTACTTCTGGAGGCTACTACTAGCCATGGAGGCTAGCCATAGGGTAAGTTGTCGATCTGCCGCTTGTTGTCGATCTGCCGCGTTACGCAGAAGAAATTCCCGGTTAATTTCCTCAAACTTTTTCCTCTGACTCCTGTTTTTTTTGGCTTGCTCCCACCAAGATTTCTCCACCTTCGGCCGCCGCCGACAGACTTCCTTGATCATTTGCCGCACGTTTGCTAGAAATTCTTTCGTCTGCCAAAGGCAAGAGTCCTCCTCTTCGAACTCCTGAGATTCATCGACTGGATTTTCTCCAATTTGTGGAACTGTTACTGGCCGCCGCGGAATCGTTGTTAGGCCCAACACTGTATCAGCAGGAAAATAAATGACTGCACAGGTAGCTGCGGTAGCACCAAGGAGAGAGAATCTCGGCGTCATATTTGCTTTTCAGAGATGCGAAAATCTCTGATTTGAGTCGAAAACTTACGGCTGATTCGTTTTTTTTCTGCAATCCGAATCGGAGATTTATGATTGTGAACAGTTACAATGACTCAGAGAATTACGCCAAGTTTACGTCTCGGACGCCAAACTGCTTCGCACGAACTCTTGCTCTTTATCTTTGGGTATCAATGAGATGTGGATATTTGTCGTCTTCAGACTTCAATGACGACGAATTGAAACAATGGCTTCAGTAGACAATGAATGACCTGAAAGTTTGAAGTTATTATTTGGGACAGAAAAAAGAAATCGCAATCAAATTCAGAAAAATCTTGAGATTCATATCTTGCCATACTGGAGAGACATACTACATAATCAAATGAAATTCGCAACCGCAAAACTGTGATTTTGGATTCTTGTAGAGTTTTCGACATATTGCAGAGACTACAGTCAAATATTGGAGACAAAATAATTTCGCAAAAAACGACTGACATTCATGATTGGATGGCAATTGCAAAACAAAAGAGTCTAACTTTGCAAAAAGAGTCTAACTCAATCAGAATGTAATCACTTCAGTTACAATAAGGCAAAAACTAAAATGACTCAGAATACACATAATGAAGCTTTAAACTTACTGTAACTATCAGACAGAGAATCCTAGAAAAACTAAATACGGAAAAAGGATCATCCTCCCGCAAGAATTGGAATCAATGAAATTAAAGCGAGATCATCCTACAACGGCAGACATACCGCCACAAATTCAATTGCAATTTGCACCGGGTTCAAACTGTTAGCATCTTGGGAGAACAATTACAAAAGCACAAAAAACAAGTCTGCAAGTTGAATCCTTACTGATATCATACAGAAAACACGAAACTGCAAGTCACTGACAGCACATTAACCCCATATCCGCTTCACCTGAGAAGGTCAGGCCATCCGCTTTGCTTGACCTCATCAGCCTGACCTTATCAGGTCAATATCATTCTTCGCTTGGATTTTTTCTGTTTCAACTTGAAATAATATTCAAGGTCGCTTCTCCGATGTAAGGTGGCGCTGTGTCCGGCAACCACTCTGGAGAGATCATTGTGCGCTCTGTAACTGGACTGGAAGGCTGATTCGAGATTAGAAGGCTGATATCATTCGAGACTAGAAGGCTGATATCATTCGAGATTAGGAGGCTGATATCATTCGAGACATAGTCTGCTCAGACTAGAAGGCTGCAATCCTGTAACCCGTGTGGGGTGTCGGCCTTTGCTTCGAGATTACTGTGACTTTTTTTCAATCTTTTGTAGTGAGGGACTTTTTTTTCTGTCCCTTTTTTTTCTTGTCTCCCTTTTTTTTCTTGTAATGCAGATATTTTGTTTTTTTTAGTTCCGAGTTCGACAGTGAACTTTGAAGAACCTATTGTATATCTAGGCTCTGTTTTCGATAATTCTTCGATTGGTTTCGAGACCCTATACCGATCTGTTTTCTGCAGTTGTCCAATACCAAACGCAAACACCTCTAGTATCAGACGATACCATCATAATTTGATCATCGTGACATGTCGCAACTGCCTGTAGTGTGACTGTCAGGCGATATCATCGCCCTTCGATGATTACGACACGTCAATCTCGAGAATCGACGCTGTCAGACTCCCAAACCCCTCTTCTCTCTTTCATTCTCATATATTCTCCCCTGACAGATTCTGCCACAGAAGTTATTAAAACGCCACACCTCCGAAGAGGCACACAAGGACTGCCATGAATATCGACACACGTGGCGCAGTACTCGGCTGCGGTCCACGATTTTGCTCCCTGTCTTTTTTCTCACGATCTTGCTTTTCTTTTTTCTCACGATTTTCCTTTTCTTTTTTCTCACGATTTTCCTTTTCTTTTTTCTCACGACGTTCCTTTTCTTGTTTCTCAAGACGTTCCTCTTCTTTTTTCGCACGAATTCGTTCCTCTTCTTGTTTCGCACGAATTCGTTCCTCTTCTTTTTTCGCACGAATTCGTTCCTCTTCTTTTTTCTTAAGTTCGGCATCATATCTCTTCCTTTTCGCTTCGTTGAGGACATCATATGCTTCCTGTAACTTCTGGAACTGCTCTTTCGGGCCTCCTTTATCAGGATGCGCTTTTATCGCAAGCTGCCTGTATGCCAAGCGTATGGCGCGCGACGAGATTCTGCTTGTGGCGTTGGCGTCGAGCCCCAACCGCGAATAATAGTCATCTCTTCTTTCCGCGCATAGTTTCTCCTCTTCTTTCTCACTTTTCTCACGATTTTCTTTTTTCTCACTTTTCTCACGATTTTCTTTTTTCTCACGATTTTCCTCTTCTGGCTTATTCGACTCTTCTGGCTTACTATTCGACGTGGCAGAGCTCTTCTTTCCTTTATACCTTCCTTTATACCCAGCATCATCTTCCAAATGAAGACAGATCGTCTTCATTTGGAAGGTCTCCTGTTGCCGCTGAGTCTGAAGCTTTTGGTGCTCTATAGAAAGTGGCTCTATAGAAAGTGGCGATATCGCCTCCTCTTTCTCCTCCTCCCACATTGATATACTTGTCTCTCCTCGATCGGTTCCTCTCTTTGCACTTTCGCAAATTGCTCTTTTGCAAATTGCGTTCTTTTGTTCATCCTGTGTTTTTTCATCCTGTGTTTTTTCATCCTGTGTGTTTTCTGCTGGGACAGTCACTGGAGTCGCGTTTTCTATCGGGGCAGTGACTGGAGTCGAGCTTACTTTTATCAGTGCAGATTTATCAGTAGACTGAGTAGATGCAACGGACTCAGCGGGTGTTGTTGAGCGTATTGCTGAACGGCTCAGGAGTGGTAGCGTATTCCTGAACGGCTCAGGAGTGTTGTTTTGACTTGAAGTTTCAGTCTGTTTTTCGACAGCAGCCTCGTGTTGTGTTGACTCGAAGGCTTCAGTATTATTTTCCGACGCTTCAGCATTCTTTTCAGCATTTTTTCCGGCTTCTTCAGAGACATGTTTTTTTTTCTCGCCCACTTCTTCAGCGACGCAGTTTTTCTTTTCGCCATCATTCTGAGTCATAGACTCAAAAAGATGCCTCGCGAGCTCGGCGATCAACAGCGCGCCCATTATCGGCTGATTACCACTTGAGGACTCTGCGTCTTTATTTAATTTTGTTGGCTTTTTATCACTTGAGTCACGGGCTTCTGTCACCTTGCTTTTTGCTAGTTGGAGTAATTTCGCAAGAGAATCTTTTGGCGATTTTTCTGCATAGTCCAAAATATTGGCACCGGCGTACATATATTTCATACTAGGATTACCCAACCTCACCAATGCATGATGCTCATAGTTTTCTCGTTGTTTTTCGAGCCAGCTGCAATGCAGCCTGCAATTGTCCGACTTGTTTCCGTCCGAGTTGTTTTCGTTCTCAGTGCTGTTTTCATTTTTAGTGCGGTGGATAAGTTTTACCCAACTTTCACACGTCAGCTTTTTTGTGTCTGACTCTTCTCGAAGTCTCCCAGATTCTTCTTGAGGAGACATGTTTTTTCTTGTCTCTTCCTGAGGAGACTTGTTTTCTTCTTGAGACGTGTTTTCTTCGTCTTGTGGCTCCATTTTTTCTCCATCTTCTTCTTTCTGTCCCTGCTGTTCTTTCTGTTCCTGCAGTTCTTTCTGTCCCTGCTGTTCTTTCTGTCCCTGCTGTTCTTTCTGTCCCTGCTGTTCTTTCTGTCCCTGCTGTTCTTTCTGTCCCTGCTGTTCTTTCTGTCCCTGCAGATACATTCTCAGTTGTTCATTTAACATCTGCCAAGAGAGGTAGTTGATGGCGTCGAGTTTTTGTTTCAGGATTTTTGTCTCGAAAGATTCCTCTTCTTTTTTCTCAGGCCCGTTTTCCTCTTCTTTTTTGTCAGGATAGTTTTCCTCTTCTTTTTTCTCAGGACCGTTTTCGTCTTCTTTTTTGTCAGGGTGTTTCTCTTCTGGTTTGTCCGATGTGACAGCCAGCATTGCCTTCATGTCCGCCTTATCCGATGCTTCCTTTTGCGCTACGATAGCTTTATCGGGTGATGCTTCTGGAATTTCGGTGGCAGCTTCTGGAATTTCGGTAGACTTAGTTTCTGGAATTTTGGCAGCACGTTCAGGTCCAGGAATACCGGCAGCAATTTCTGGAATACTGGCAGCAGACCCATCGGTTTTGTAGATGACACCATTTTGATGTGCATCACTCACCGCCCGTGCAGAGCTGCGCTGGATAATCGCAGCAGGCAGACCCGTCACTGCTTCCTCAACTCCCGCAGCGCCGAACCGATCGGCGACGGCAGCCAAGCCAGGAGCTGCAAGAAACCGAACGAATGACGGCGACATTGTATTTCAACAATCCTCAGTGAGATTGGATTTCCTCAATGAGATTGGATTTCCTCGCTGGAATTCAGAAAATATTCAGATACTTTCTGCGGAAATTAGTACAGATTTAGTTTTCCTATTCGGAATTTCGGAATTCAGATTTAGAATCTGGGAATTTGTCTTGGTTTGTTTTGTATAATACGAAAGGGCTCAACTGTCAACTTTCTGCAAGTCTTGTATTGCTTGGATTTGCTAAACTGCTTAGCTTAAGTCTAAGACGTTATCTCTTTTGAATCTGAAAGATGTTGTGAGCCTCTGCTTTCGAATGATTTCAATTCAATCACGTGGGATTTTTGATGGTATTTACTATTGCTTATTTAAGATTGGCATGGATTGATGATACAGATTGGAAAAAATTTTGGTAATTTTGTAAAAGTTGGGACCTCTGGCATGGCCAAACAATGAATCGCAAAAAAGCTTGCAGACAATAAATCGCAAAAAGAGCTTTGCTGTCATCTTGCAAACATTCAGACACTCAGACTACTAAACATCCAACTATCCGAGACATTACACACCCAAAAGCCAAAAAAAAAATCATCTTCGCAAAAAAAAAGCTTGCAAAATTGTTCTTGCCTCAGTTACCCACTGCCATTGTCTTGGGATTTGCAAACCGAAAATCACTCAATTTGGGTCGGCGTCCCAAAATTTCTTGAAAAGCTCCTTGTTTAGACAGATACAACATCTGACTCTCACATTCTGTCAGTGTCAGTCACTGAAATCCGCCTCAATTGGACACGCCAAATAATGGGCTTCTACTTAATTTTGCACGGTTTTTGTGGCGACCTTTTGGGAAGCTTCCGCACTACCACTTGCAACCTCTGCAGGACTTTTCTGGGCCGTCTGTCCAACCTCTGCAGGACTTTTCTGGACCATCTGTCCAACCTCTACAGATCTTTTCTGGGCCTTCTGTCCAACCTTTACAGATCTTTTGTCGAGCTTCTGTCCAACCTCTGCAGGACTTTTCTGGAACTTCTGTCCAAGCTTTACAGTCTCAGATCTTTTTTTTGCCTTCTGCCCAACGGACCTTTACAGATCTTTTGTTGACCTTCTGGCCAGCCTGACCTTCTGTCTTTTTCAGGACTTCTGTACAGCCTGTTCATGATTACTGCATTGGTAGGGGCTAGCTTGCCCGCAGCTCTTGGGGAGTTTCTTTTACACAACACTGTAAGAATCGAATGCCTTCGCGGAAATTGGAATCTTGACAGATTGTCTGGTTGGAGATGATGCCGGTTTATCTAAATAGTAAATTCTAGAGCTCAACTCGACAGACTTAGCAACGGCGAAGACTGACTGCTGGATACGATTCCCGGACTCCGAACGGCCCTGGTGTTACCTACTAAGCTACTGGATACAGGACACAGGACACGTCGGAGGCTTCCACCTCAGAACAACATAGATGATATCGAGTTGAATCTACAATCGGACTTAGTTTCTTCGTATTTATATTTGTTAGAGACACCAACTAAATACGCAGGGAATCTTTCTTGGGAGACACAAACCGGATAGTTCAAGCGTCTCCATTGGAGACGCAAAGAAGCGACTCCTATTTTGGAGCCGTTGCGTCTTTTAGACTTTTGCAACTATTGAGCTGACAGCCAGGACTAAATTAGTTTGCGCAGCTCCTCCTCCAGCGCATCTCTGGCTCGGTCTGTAGCTGACTTACTAGAGCAGCCCTTTGGCTCAGATCGCCGCCCCTCCTATCTTCACACTTCATCTTCGGTCTTTTCTTCACTCTTCATCTTCGGTCTTTTCTTCCCTCTTCCTCACTGTCATCAGTTTTTTCTTCACTCTTCCTCACTGTCATCACTTTTTTCTTCACTCTTCCTCACTGTCATCAGTTTTTTCTTCCAGCCCTTCACGCTCGTACTTCTTCAGGAGCTGCTGCTCCAGCACTGGAGAAATTAGCTGAAAAACGGCGCCCGCTTGTTGAAATATTCTGACAAAGAGGGGCTGTGTATGAAATTTCGCCACATAAGCCGCGAACAGTTCTGCAGCTGTAATTTCTATTCTTTCACCACGTCCGGGGTCTGGAGAATTAGTCTCCATCATCCAAATAGCGTGGACATTCTGGCCGGTAATGTCCACCACGACCTCATTGTAGTGCTTCGCGGGCGTATCACTGAGAGCAAATTCGAGAGCTTCGCTGTCGTTTTCTGAGAAGGCACGGTGGGTGTTTCCTCTATCGAACAAAACAAAAGACTCTCTTTCCTTGCAGTTTGCGTCTTGCTGTTGTCTGGGATCGTGTGTCAGAAATCGGAGGAGAGTGCCATGCTGCGGCTGAGTCTCGGACTTTGTCCATCCCTGTTGTTTAAGCCACGACTTATTGACGCAGATTCTGCCCTCGTAGTCGGGGAATACGTCGTCGGGGAATACGACGTCGTCGGAATCGTCGGTAGGTGTCATCTGCAGTTGTCTTTGCCTTCTTTGATCAAACACACCCACCAGAACCTTCTTGGCAACTTCCTTTTCCATGCCGTTGTACTCCTGGATTAGATTCTCCATGGATTTGCTATCCAGTTTTGCTTCCGTTCTGAAATAATAATCGGTCGGCGTCCACAGATCTTTACCACCGGCCACGACGACTATTTCTCTGTCGTTGCCTCTCTCTTTCTCAAACATAATCCCTACCCCGAGCCCCCCAGCAACTATGGAATGCTTTTGATTTACAACGGAGGCCGACAGGAAGATAGGATATTCGTTTTCGGATATATCCGCAAACTCTTGATGCGAACGGCCTCCATTAAAACCGGCACCGACAACACGCACCACCAGGCCTGGCCCTTCGGAACTGCAATAGTTCAGACTTTGGCGTAAATCGAATGCACCACATAGACGCTTGGCCGCAATGTCATCGATACGGGCGGCATTCGCAGCGTTTGGATATTGTGTTGGATCTTTCTCAGCAGAAGCCACATACTCGTTCCAGACCCATATACTGTCGGCACACATGTGCTGCGCCTCGTCTTTTATCGCCTCAGCTTTGTCTTTGCTCCACCAACTGAGGTCCGCCTTAGTTGCCACATTGACCACGTCAACACTGGCATTGGGCTTTGTTTCCGTCCTCTCCTCTTGCTGCAGCCACGGACACCACCCAGAATGATTCTCCGAGCCCACATCTCCCTTCTTCAACTCCGTCGATTCAGAAATCTTACCGCGCAGCCTTGGCTGCTCTGCAAGAAAAGAATCAAACAGATACTTGCTGCTTTGTTTTGTTTGGCTGCCCAGAAGGTTTTTGAGAAATTCAAAGGGCAACGCAGTGGCTAGACTCATCTTTGCTGCGGGTGTTGTCGCAGCTCCTGACTCAGCACGTGTTTTTGTCGTTGAACGGCTCAGGAATGGCATCATACCACCGAGCGTGTTATTTGGACTTGAAGTCTCAGTCTCCTTCTCGACAGCCTCTTCTGGTTTATCCGATGTGACAGCCAACATTGCCTTCATATCCGCCTTATCCGATGCTTCCTTTTGCGATACATCTGGGCTAGCTTTATGGGGTGACGCTTCAGGAATTTCGGTAGCAGTCTCTGGAATTTGGACCGCACCTCCAGGTCCAGGAATACTGGCAGCAGCTTCTGGAATACCGGCGGCACCTTCAGGAAGACTGGCAGCAGCTCCATCGGTTTCGTAGATGTCATCGTTTTCATGCGCATCACCCACCGCCCGTGTAGAGCTGCCCCGGATAAACGCATCTGGCTGATCCTGCTTCAGTGAAACCTTCACTGCTTCCTCTCCTGCAGCAGCGCCAAACCTGTGAATCTTGGCGACGGCAACCAAGCCAGGAGCTGCAAGAAACCGAACGAATGACGGCGACATTGTCGGAGATACGGGATTTCCTCAATGAGATTTGATTTCCTCGCTTGAATTCAGATAGTATTCAGATAGTAACTTTCTGCGGAAATTAATGCAGATTTAGTTATCCGCTTCGGAGTTAAAATTTCAGAGTTCAGATTTAGAGTCTGGGAATTTGTCTTGGTTTGTTTTGTATACTACGGAAGGACTCAACTGTCAACCTTCTGCAAGTCTTGTACCGCTTCTATTTGCTGAATTGCTTGGCTTAGTTTGTTGACTTAAGTTTTCTCTTTTCTGAAAGATGTTGTGAGTCTCTGCTTTCCACTGATTTCGTTTCTGATATGAGTCTCTGCTTTCGAATGCTTTCAATTCAATCAGATTCAGAATCAGATGGGATTTTTGATGGTATTTGTACGATTGCCACGGATTGATCACGATGATAATAAACAGACTCGATTGGAAAAATTGTAAAAGTTGGGAGCTCTGGCATTGCCAAACAATGAATCGCAAAAAATCCTTGCAGACAAGGAATCGCAAAAAGTTCTTGCTTTCATCTTGTAGATATTCAGACTACTCAAGTTAACTCCAATGGCAATCGATTCAATTATCTGAGAAGTTAACAGCTTCAGACTACACATCCAAAAGCCAAAAAAAAGCAGTCATCTCCGCAAAAAAACTTGCAAAATTGTTCTTGTGACTTGTCTCAGTTACTCACTGCCATTATCTAAGTTGGGTTTTGCAAATCAGGAGCCAAAAAATTTTGATATCAACTCAAATTATTCCAAATTAATAGGCCCGGGCCTGCAGGTTGGGCAGGACTATAAACACTCCAAAACTTCTTGAGGACATATTGTAATTTGTCAGCAATTTAAATCCAGAAACTAACTCACTTTGTTTCGTGTTGAATTTCATCTCACTTTTAGGCATCATGTTTCGTGTTGAATTTCGAATCATCTCACTTTTAGGCACGTAGACTTAATAACAGCGTCTGAGTCTCATAATCATTTCGCCACTGAACTCCTACTCAAGCCCCTACTTAATTCGACATCTCATGTAATGAACTCCTACTTAATTCGACATCTCATGTAATGAACTCCTACTTAATTCGACATCTCATGTAATGAACTCCTACTTAATTCGACATCTCATGTAATGAACTCCTACTTAATTCGACATCTCATGTAATGAACTCCTACTTAATTCGACATCTCATGTAATGAACTCCTACTTAATTCGACATCTCATGTAATGAACTCCTACTCAATTGGACACGCCTCATAGTGAGCTCCTTCTACTCCTCGGACTCAATTAGACACGACTCGTAGTGAGCTCCTACTCAATTGGACACGCTTCGTAATGGATTCCTTCTACTCCTCTGACTCAATTGGATACGACAATACTCATAATGAACTCCGTTGCTTTTGGACGCGTCTCCAAAAAAGACCGAAGCTTGTTTCCGAGTCTCTGAGTCTCTACCCGACTTCTCTCTACCCGACTCTTGAGTTTTGAAGCTTGTTGCTCAGGACATTGCAGGAATGAATCTCACCCGTGTCCCCGGGCTCGACTCTGAATCTTGTTTCTGAGGCCTTCTGGTCTAATCTCTACCGGAGACTCGACAATCACTCTACAATCAGTGACTCTACAATCAGCTCTCTGCTGATCAATGGCTGAATTCTGAAGGCTTTGAAAAAGATGCGTAGTCAGAGAACTGTAGAGCCTGTACACTGCAGTCGACCCCTGATGGCTCGATCATCTGCAATCTCCACAATCATAATACCCATACTCTCCGCGCTTACTCTTCTGACATTCATAACATTATACACGTTGTAATATCGAGCCGAGACGTTTTGTACTGTAACTAAATTACCACACCCATGACATGACGACCACACAGTTCTTTTTATGTGGTGTGGCGCGCTGAATCTCTTGACTAAATCGAAGCTCCAAGCTGCCCGATAGTCTAGATCAAATGGACTCTAAGACTCATGACTTTGCCATGTCATTGTTGGCTGGGCTTCGCGGAGAATTCAACTCTGGAAGAGAACCGAAGAATCGCTGAAACTTAAATCGATTCGTGCAGACCCGGCCACGGTCCATTGGCATCGGCGGCGTCTTCAATTGCCCGCCGTCTTGGGTCTGCCATCGGATCACTCCCAGAGAGTTTCGGTCTTTCACAGGTAGTTCCATTTCAATGCGTGGGATCACTCATGGAGAGGATCGCGCTTCGTTTAATTTCATTTCAATGCATGGGATCACTCATAGAGAGGATCGAACTTTGATCAACTTCATTTCAATGCATGGGATCACTCATAGAGAGGATCGAACTTTGTTTGACTTCATTTCAGCACGTCATTTGGGATCACTCATAGAGAGGATCGAACTTTGTTTGACTTCATTTCAGCACGTCATTTGGGATCACTCATAGAGAGGATCGAACTTTGTTTAACTTCATTTCAGCACGTCGTTTGGGATCACTCATAGAGAGGATCGAACTTTGTTTAACTTCATTTCAGTACGTCGTTTGGGATCACTCATAGAGAGGATCGAACTTTGTTTAACGTCATTTCAGCACGTCGTTTGGGATCACTCATAGAGAGGATCGAACTTTGTTTAACTTCATTTCAACACGTCGTTTGGGATCACTCATAGAGAGGATCGAACTTTGTTTAACTTCATTTCAGCACGTCATTTGGGATCACTCATAGAGAGGATCGAACTTTGTTTAACGTCATTTCAGCACGTCATTTGGGATCACTCATAGAGAGGATCGAACTTTGTTGGTTTCATTTCAGCGCATTGGATCACTCATAGAGAGGATCGAACTAGTTGCATTTGACTACCCAATAGTCAACTACTCATTTACTTTCTCGAGCTCCTCAGCGTCAATCCACTAGTCCTCCTGACAAGCTGGCTCCTCAATCCATTAATCCTCCTGACGCAGCAGCTTGTTTCTGAGTCTCAGTCTCTCGCCCCCGACGGCGACTCTGAAACTTGCTGCTCAGCACCCTCGAGGAAGAACCTCTCCCCGACTTTGACGCTTGTTGCTCAAGACTCTCGAGGAAGAGTCTCTCCCCGACTCTGACGCTTGTTGCTCAGGACTCTCGACGAAGAGTCTCTCCCCGACTCTGACGCCTGTTGCTCAGGACTCTCGAGGAAGAGTCTCTCCCCGACTCTGAAGCGCTGCTCGTGGCGCAGGACTCTACAGGAAGAGTCTGCTCCTGCCTGAACTCTGCAGCTTGTTGCTCAGGACTCTGCAGGACGAGTCTCTCCCCGACTCTGAAACTTGTGACGCAGGACTCTGCAGGAAGAGTCTGCTCCTGACTGAGCTCTGAAGCTTGTTGCTCAGGACTCTGCAGAATGAGTCTCTCCCCGACTCTGAAACTTGTGGCGCAGGACTCTGCAGGAAGAGCCTGCTCCTGACTGAGCTCTGCAGCTTATTTCTCAGTACTCTGAGTCTGCCGCGCGGGACGAGTTTCTTCCTGACTCTGAGCCTAAGCTTGTTGCTCAGAACTCTGCAATACCGCCCCAGCTCTTTCAAAGGAGTCGACTCCTCTGATCACCCACCCCAACTCTTTCAAAGGAGCCGACCCCTCTGATCACTTCAGAGAATATCGGCCTTTGTTAGTTTCATTGCATTTCAGCGCATCGGATCACTCCTAGAGAGGATCGAACTTTGTTTCGTTTCATTTCAATACATGGGATCACTCATAGAGAGGATCGAACTTTGTTTAACTTCATTGCAACACATCGCATGGGATCACTCATAGAGCGGATCGAACTTTGTTTAACTTCATTTCAATGCATGGGATCACTCATAGAGAGGATCGAACTTTGTTTAGTTTCATTTCAATGCATGGGATCACTCATAGAGAGGATCGATTTAGGTTTACTTCGTTTCGAATAAATGGAGAGACGATCGTCGGGCTTCGAATCTTCCGGCGCGAATTTTCCCAATATCGGAGCTCTCTCATGTATTATACTCCCGCCCACACAACAGTAGGCCCGGAGGTTATCACTATCAACGCGAGAGATAACCCGCGACCATTTCCATCGAATCCACGCGCCCGCGTCCCCTTCCTAGTTAAATTTTTCGATTTTTTGGGTGATCTTGTGTGAAATACTCGCGAACATTGAACTTCCCCAATGTTTCGCGGCCTCCCAGAAATCGGCCAGCAAAGGGACGCACGGACACGCCCCGAAAATGCTCGCGAATTTATTTCCCAAACAGTACTATTAGCTCTTAGATTGCCGTCGGCTTTCTTTTTCCATCGTTTGTTATTAGATTCTGCCGCCAGTTTATTCTTCTGTTGGTCCTTATTTGGATCTCCTCCAAGTGTCGTCAGTTGTCTCTTCTGCAGTCTCATCTGATTCCGACTCATGACGAAGTCTCTGGCTGACGACGTCCCCTGACGTCAGTTAATAGTGACAATCTCAGTTAGTTTCTTCGTTGATCCGTCTCAGAAAACCACTCTGAGCTTTGTGCTCCTTCGGCGGCTCCGCCGATGGAGGAGGTAGCTGAAAAACGGCGCCGGCTTGTGCAAATATCCTGACAAGAAGGGGCCTCTTATTGAATTTTTTCACATAATCCCGAAACAGTTGCACAGCTGTCTCTTCTGCTGCTTGAAGGCTTTCCGCTTTCCGCACAGCTGTTTCGTCTGCTTGAGATGATGGATAATCCCGAAACAGTTGCACAGCTGTCTCTTCTGCTGCTTGAAGGCTTTCCGCTTTCCGCACAGCTGTTTCGTCTGCTTGAGATGCCATCATCCAAATAGCGTTCACATTCTGAGCGGTGATGTCCACCATGACTTCGTTGTGTTTGCTCTTCTGATAGCCTTTCTCTTTCGTGCCTTTCTCTTTGTTCAAACGGATCGCATCACTGAGAGCAAATTCGAGAGCTTCACTCTCACTATCTGAGAAAGCACGCCTGGAATCTACTCCCTGGACCGAAGCAAAAGACTCTGACTTGCAGTCTTGCCGTTGGCTGGGATCCGAATCGCCTGTCAGAAATCGGAGGTAAGTGCCGGGCGTTGCTTCAGGCTGAGTCTCGGACTTTGTCCATCCCTGTTGTTCAAGCCACGACTTATTGACGCAGATTCTGTTATTGGGCCAGGGGGCGTGTCCCTCCTGTAGCTGTCGTTGCCTTCTTTGATCAAACACAGTCTTCGGAACCTTCTTGCCATTGATTAGGCTCTTCATGGATTCGTTATCCAATTCTGCTTCCTTTCTGAGGAAAAAATGAGTCGGCAACCACAGATCTCTACCGGCGGCCATGACGACTATTTCTCTGTCCTTGCCTGGCTCTGTCTCTTTCTCAAACATAATCCCTGCCCCGCGCCCCTTGGCAATTACGGGATGCTTTTGATTTATAACGGAGGCCGACAGGAAGATAGGATACTTATTGTCGGATATATCCGCAAACTCTAGCTCCGTCTTGCCCATATTAGAATCGCCTTTGTCAAAACCGACAACACGGACCACCAGACCTGGCCCTTTGGAACTGCAAAACTTCAGGCTTTGGCGCAAATCAAACGCGCCACATAGAAGCTTGGTCTCATTGTCATCGATACGGGCGGCATTCGCAGCGTTTGGATATTCTGTTGGCTTTTTCTCAGCAGAAGCCACATACTCGTTCCAGACCCGTATACTGTCGGTACACATATGCTTTGCCTCCTGCTTTATCTCCTCAGCTTTGTCTTTGCTCCACCAGCTGGGGAGGTTGAAGAGGTCCACCTTAAGCGCCACATTGAAGACGTCAACACCACTGGACTTTGCTGCCATCCCCTCCGCTTGCTGGAGCCATGGACACCATCCAGGGTGACGCTCCGAGCCAGCATCTCCACTCTTCAACTCCGTCGATTCAGAAATCTTACCGCGCAACCTTGGCTGCTCTGCAAGAAAAGAATCAAACAGATACTTGCTGCTTTGTTTTGTTTGGCTGCCCAGCAGGTTTTTGAGAATGGGCAACGCTTTGCCTAGACTCAGCATTGCTACAGGATCGGCTTGAACCGCCTGTCCGATCGTCGCACACGAGAGAAAGGAGATGGAACGGAAGGCAGACATATTGGCTATACGTTGCTGGTCAGCTGTGAGAGTCAGGGACTGTTCCCAGTTGCGGGGATCTGCTGTCGCTTGTCACTTGATAAACCTTGGATCAGTTACGAGCTGTTGCCTGATCAGTTGAGCCTTGGATCAGTTGCGATTATATGTTGCCTTATCAGTTGCGCCGCGGCCTTGGACCAGTTGCGAGATGTTATAGCTCGTCTTTACCAAGAAGGAAATGGCGTCGATTCGCTGTCGTGTCAGGGTTGGTCCTTGGGTCGAGGGCTATCGTATTACTATCCCCTAGGCTTGCGGGCAACGACCAGGTCGGACTGTTTTGCTACTCCCTACTCACTGACTTGAAAACTGAAATATTGAGACTTTTTTCCGATTTGATTCCGTATATAATACTGACCGGCCAGAATGTCAAATCAGGACTTTACCAATCTAATTGCTCCGAATTTCTTCGACCAATTGGAAATCGTGATGGTCTTACAATGAGGACTCCGATCGGGGAAATAATATGCGCCGTTAAGTTCGAGTCTCTGCTTTCGAATTGAGTCAAACAATCGGATTTAGAGACATTGTCTAAGAATTAATCTCACGACTTTGATTCAGATTTTTTCTTGAAAAAAAGTTCTTGTCAAAATTATCATTGAGTTGAATTCTCGCAAAAAGGCTTCCAATACCATAATATACACACAAGGAATCGCAAAAAAAAAATCCTTGCCTTCATCTTGCAACAATTCAAATCAAACAGTGACCACCAATAGTAAGGTCGAATCTTGTCGAAAAAAAAGCTCCGACCTCATCAGGTGTCGTTGCAGCTCCTGACACAGCGGGCGTGGGTGCAGCTCCTGACACAGCGGGCGTGGGTGCAGCTCCTGACTCAGCAGGTGTTTTTATCGTTGAGTGGCTCAAGAGTGGCATCATACCACCGGACGTGTTATTTTGACTCGAAGTCTCAGTCTCCTTCTCGACAGCCTCTTCTGGTTTATCCGATGTGACAGCCGACATTGCCTTCATATCCGCCTTATCCGATGCTTCCTTTTGCGATAAGTCCAGGCTAGCTTTATCGGGTGATGCTTCAGGAATTTCGGTAGCAGGTTCTGGAATTTTGACAGTACCTCCGGGTCCAGGAATACTGGCAGCAGCTTCTGGAATACTGGCAGCAGCTCCATCGGTTTGGTAGATGTCATCATTTTCATACGCATCACTCGCCGCGCGTGCAGAGCTGCGCCCGATAGACTTAGTGAGCGCATCAGGCTGATCCTGCTTCAATGAATCCTTCACGGCTTCCTCTCCTGCAACAGCGCCAAACCTGTGAGTCTTGGCGACGGCAGCCAAGCCGGGAGCTGCAAGAAACCGGAGGAATGATGACGACATTGTTGGAGATACGGGACTTCCTCAATGAGATTGGATTTCCTCAATGAGATTGGATTTCCTGGACCTCAGTGAGATTTGATTTCCTCGCTGGAGCTCAGATTCGGATACTTTCTGCGGAAATTAGTGAAGATTTAGTTATCCTCGGCGGAGTTAAAATCTCGGCGCTCAGATTTAGAATCTGGGAATTTGTCTTGGTTTGTTTTGTATACTACGGAAGCGCCTTATGCAGCTCTTGTATTGCTTGGATTTGCTAAATTGCTTAGCTTAAGTCGTTATCTCTTTTGAATCTGAAAGATGGCGCGAATCTCTGCTTTCGAATGATTTCAATTCAATGACTGACACATGGGATTTTTGATGGTATTTGTACGATCGGCATGGATTGATGACGACGATACAGATCCAATTGGAAAAATTGTAGAAGTTGGGAGCTCTGGAATGGTCAAAAAATTAATCGCAAAAAAGCCTTGTAGACAAGGAATCGCAAAAAGAGCCTTGCTTTCATCTTGCAGACATTCAGACTACTCAAGTTAACTCCAATGGTAATCGATTCAATTATCTGAGAAGTTAGCAACTTCAGACTACACATCCAAAAGCCAAAAAAAAGCAGTCATCTCCGCAAAAAAAAAAAAAAAACTTGCAAAATTGTTCTTGTGACTTGTCTCAGTTACTTACTGCCATTGTCTAAGTTGATTTTTGCAAATCAGGACCTGCAGGTTGGGCAGGACTATAAACACTCCAAAATTTCTTGAGGACACATTGTAATTTGTCAGCAATTTAAATCCAGAAACTAATTCACTTTGTTTCGTGTTGAATTTCATCTCACTTTTAGGCATGTTTCGTGTTGAATTTCATCTCACTTTTAGGCACGTAGACTTAATGACAGCGTCTGAGTCTCATAATCATTTCGTCACTGAACTCCTACTGAAACTCCTACTCAATTGGACATCTCATGTAATGAACTCCTACTCAATTGGACATGTCACGTAATGAGCTCCTACTCAATTGGACACGACTCGTAATGAGCTCCTACTTAAATTTTGGACACGACTCGTAAACTGTAATGAACTCCTACTTAATTGGACACGACTCGTAATGACATTGGCCTCTTGCTCCTCCTCGGACTCAATCAGATACGACTCGTAGTGAATTCCTACTCAATTGGACATCTCACGTAATGAACTCCTACTCATAATTGGACACCTCACGTAGTGAGCTCCTACTCAATTAGACACGACTCGTAGTGAGCTCCTACTTAAAAACTGTAATGAGCTCCTACTTAATTGGACACGACTCGTAATGACATTGACCTCTTGCTCCTTCTTGGACTCAATTAGACACGACTCGTAATGAGCTCCTACTCAATTGGACACGCCTCATAATGAGTTCCTGCCCCTCCTCAGACTCAATTGGGCACGACAATACTCATAATGGACTCCGTCGCTTTTGGACGCGTCTCCAAAAAAGACCGAAGCTTGTTTCCGAGTCTCTGAGTCTCTACCCGACTTATCTCTACCCGACTCTTGAGTTTTGATTCAGCTTGTTACTCACGACTCTGCAGGAATGAATCTCACCCGTCTCCCCGGGCTCGACTCTGAATCTTGTTTCTGAGGCCTTTTGGTCTAATCTCTACCGGAGAATCTAGGTCTAATCTCTACCGGAGACTCGACAATCACTAGTCTCTACAATCGTTATCAGCTCTCTGCTGATCAATGACTGAATTGAATTCTGAAGGCTCTGAAAAAGATTCATAATCAGAGAACTGTAGCTATAATACACTGCAGTCGACCCCTGATGGCTCGATCTCCTGCAATCTCCACAATCATAATGCCCATACTCTCCGCGCTTGCTCTTCTGACATTCATAACATTATACACGTTGTAATATCGAGCCGAAACAATAATTCTGGTCTTTTACTACCGAGACGCTTTGTACTAAATTACCACACCCATGACGTCACATGCATTGACGGCCACACAATTCTTTTTATTTGGTGTGGCGCACTGAATTTCTTGACTAAATCGAAGCTCCAAACTGCCCGATAGTCTAGATCAAATGGACTCTATGACTCATGACTTTTCCATGTTGGCTGGGCTTCGTGGAGAATTCAATTCTGGAAGAGAACCGAAGACTCGCTGAAACTTAAATCGATTCGTGCAGACCCGGCCACGGTCCATTGGCATCGGCGGCGTCTTCAATTGCCCGCCGTCTTGGGTCTGAATCCATCGGATCACTCCCAGAAAGTTTCGGCCTTTCACAGGTAGTTTCATTTCAATACACGGGATCACTCATAGAGAGGATCGAACTTTGTTCAGTTTCATTTCAATGCATGGGATCCCTCATAGAGAGGATCGAACTTTGTTTAACTTCTTTTCAACGCATCACATGGGATCACTCATAGAGAGGATCGAACTTTGTTTAACTTCATTCCAACACATCGCATGGGATCACTCATAGAGAGGATCGAACTAGTTGCATTTGACTACACAATAGTCAGCTACTCACTGACAAGAGTCAGTGCTTAGCCATAAATTAGGTTTACTTTCTCAAGCTCCTCAGAGTCAATCCACTAGTCCTCCTGACAAGCTGGCTCCTCAGTCCATTAATCCTCCTGATGCTGCAGCTTGTTTCTGAGTCTCTCGCCCCCGACGGCGACTCTGAAACTTGCTGCTCAGCACCCTCGAGGAAGAGTCTCTCCCCGACTCTGACGCTTGTTGCTCAGGACTCTCGACGAAGAGTCTCTCCCCGACTCTGACGCCTGTTGCTCAGGACTCCCGAGGAAGAATCTCTCCCCGACTCTGAAGCGCTGCTCGTGGCTCAGGACTCTGCAGGAAGAGTCTGCTCCTGACTGAGCTCTGAAGCTTGTTGCTCAGGACTCTCGAGGAAGAGTCTCTCCCCGACTCTGAAACTTGTGGCGCAGGACTCTGCAGGAAGAGTCTGCTCCTGACTGAGCTCTGAAGCTTATTGCTCAGCACTCTGAGTCTGCCGCGCGGGACGAGTCTCTTCCTGACTCTGAGCTTAGGCTTGTTGCTCAGAACTCTGCAATACAACCCCAACTCTTTCAAAGGAGTCGACTCCTCTGATAATGTCGGCCTTTGTTAGTTTCGTTCCGTTTCAGCGAATCGGATGATAATTGTTACTAACTAGAGCCGCAAGCTCTAGCTTCGCCATCATCTTCGTTATCAGTCCCAGAAAACCACTCTGAGCTTTGTGCTCCTTCGGCGGAGGTAGCTGAAAAACGGCGCCGGCTTGTGCAAACATCCTGACAAAGAGGGGCTCTTTATGAAATTTCGCCACATAAGCCGCGAACAGTTTAACAGCTGTCTTCTCTATTCTTTCACTGGATCCGGAGAATCTGTATCGAGAGTCGGCCTCCATCATCCAAATAGCGTTGACATTCTGGGCGGTAATGTCCACCACGACCTCGTTGTATCTCTTCGTGATGTGTGCCCACACATCACTGAGAACAAATTCGCGCACTTCGCTTTCGTTTTCGGAGAAGGCACGCTCGGCCCCTACTCGATCGATCGAAACAAAAGACTTACAGTTAAAGTTTGAGTTTTGCTGTTGTCTGGGATCGCCTACCAGAAGTTGGAACATAGTGTCGGACTTTGTTGCAACCTGAGTCTCGGACTTTGTCCATCCCTGTTGTTCAAGCCATGACTTATTGACGCAGATGCTGCCCCAGCCGTTAGCGAGTGGCCTAGGTCGCATCTTTAGTTGTTCTTGTCTTCTTCGATCAAACGAACTCTTCAAAGCCTTCTTGGCATCTTCGGAAGCCGCTTCTCCTCCCTTTTCCTTGCGGTTGTGCTTCTTGATTAGTTTCGTCATGGATTCGTTATCCAATTCTGCTCCCTTTCTGAAATAGTAATCAGTCGGCGACCACAGGTCTTTACTACCGGCCATGACGACTATTTCTCGGTCCTTGCCTCTCTCTTTCTCAAACATAATCCCTGCCCCGCGCCCCATGGCAGTTACGGGATGCTTTTGATTTATAACGGAGGCCGACAGGAAGATAGAGTGCTCATTCTCGGATACATCCGCGAACTCTAGATGCGAACTGCCCTTATTATAGCCGCTATCGACAACACGCACCAACAGGCCTCTGGAACTGCAATAGTTCAGACTTTGGCGCAAATCAAACGCGCCACATAGAAGCTTGGTCTCAGGATCTTCGATACGGGCAGCATTCGCAACGTTTGGATATTGTTCTGGGTTTTTCTTGCCCGTATCCACATACTCGTTCCAGACTCGTATACTGTCGGCACACATGTGCTTTGCCTCATCTTGTATCGCCTTGGCTTTGTCAGAATTCCGCCGATTAAGGAGATGGTAGGCGTCAACACCGTTGGACTTTGCTGCCATCCCCTCCGCTTCCTGGAGCCACGGACACCATCCAGGGTGACGCTCCGAGCCAACATCCCCCTTCTTCAATTCCGTCGATTCATAAATCTTACCACGAAGCCATGGCTGCTCTGCAAGAAAAGAATCAAACAGATGCCTGCTGCTCTGATTTCGATTCGTTTCGCTGCCCAAAAGTTTTTCCAGAGTGGGCGACGCTTTGTCTAGGCTCAACTTTTCTGCAACATTGGCTGAGGTTTTCAAAAGCCCCGAGGTCACGCCCCCGAATAGCCCAGGGGCTGCATTCTGAGTGGACTTGGAACTGC
>Ga0099797_100109_pt1 | contig 51255 bp, 62 predicted proteins | sample Uncmet_Sort48C_1_FD_89871 | JGI IMG/M metagenome (GOLD analysis project Ga0099797, IMG submission 89871) | Marine eukaryotic communities from CALCOFI LINE 67, Pacific Ocean - C012_Sort48C_1 | ecosystem: Environmental > Aquatic > Marine > Oceanic | place: Pacific Ocean: Monterey Bay | collected...
ATATATATATATATATATATATATATATATATATATATATATATACATATCAATACTTGTGCTAGTTTGGCAGGGACTGGGACTGATTGCACATCAGTTTTGACTTGTGAGGGAACACCATGGTGCGTTTCTGTGCGGGCACAATACTGGCATCCATGCGTAGCTTGGGCGACATTCTGCGAATGTGCAGGCATGAAAGCTTTGTCACTCACAAATGCACAGGGCTGGGTGCTCATGATCTGACCATTGGCTGTAGAATGTCACTCGTGCTTTTGGAAGATTTCGTCATCTTCTTGTGGGTGCGCAGTGGGGCGTGTGTATTTAAATTCACAGCTGTGAATGCTATCTAGCAATACACAGCTGCGGTTTCGAGGCACAGCAGGGAATCCTGTTCTCTTGCGCCGGCATGCACGGCGGTGATGTTTTTTTGTAAATTGAGTAGGTGAATATGCCATGGGGCTTGTTTGGGTCTCTAGTTTGTGAGTCATGGTGAATGTGCAGCCGTCTATGCTTTCGTTTGGTTTGCACCAGTGATTAGCAGTTGTGAGCAGCTGAGGGCCCGAGAGTGAAAACATATTTGGAACTGAGCAATAGCCAAGGCTTTCTTAGAATGTACAAAACAAGGTCCCTCTGTGCATGCACAACTGGCATTAGGCCGAAGCCTTCTGCCTGGATGGAAATAATGCCTCTCCGCCCTGCCTTTGCAACATATTTTGTTTTATCACGAGATGCTTGTAATGAAAAGCTTGTTTCTGGGACGACCCTGGAGATCTTACTGCACATGTATCTCTGTGCAGGCGCGGGAGCAGAAGATCCATTCCATCTCAAACCTTCATTGGTTTTTGGAGAAGCATGGGAAGCTGGAGGAGGTCCAGAAACGTACATGTACCTTTGTATGCACGTGTATATGCATTTGTACGTGGGTCTGGTGGGTTTGTTTGCTTTCCTGCCACTATGCCTTCTGATGACACCTACATTCATTTGCCTTCCCGCGACCATGTTATCATGCTGCCCTGTGCTCTTGCGTAGTCCATTCATGTCCGGCAACCATTGGTGGGAGTGCCCTTCTGGTGCCAGGGGTGCTGTAGCTTGATGCCAAGCGAGTGCAAAGGAGATGCATGGCTCGTGTTCGAAGCTTCAAGCGGTCTTGTGCAATGCAGCCATGCATAAACCGATTGCTTGTCTGCTCGCCTGCTTGCCCATGTGCCTACACATCCTTAGGTGTGAAAGACTTGCAGACCATGTCTACAACACTTGCCTTCAACATTTGTCGTAGAGCTCTGGTGCAACCGACATAGGGTGTCCGTGCGGTTGCCGTGGAGCTCCCGCTAACTTCGGCAGCAGCACAGTGGGCCCAGGAAATCTCACCACTTTGCAGTTTGCCAAAAGGTATTCGAATTGAGTCACTTTTTGTTTCTCTCATATGCTGGTGCCGGAGTGATTCTATAGTTATGTGTGCTGCATTGCTTTGCTGCCCGCCCGTGCTTCCGCTCCCGTGCATGAATCTAGGTCGGTGATCAGGCCATCGTGTTGTGCGACGTCCTCGCTCACCCCATCAACGTCTCCTATGATCTTAGAGGGGAACGGCTATTGGCTGTTAACGGCATTGCAGCTTGGTCTGGCTGGGCATCCTTCATGATCTGTAATGCCATGGCTTATAACTTAATTTTCCTCGGCTTGGTTATTTCAATTAATTTACCAGTAGCTTCGCATCCCGCCACCGTGCCTAGTCGGACATGTCCGTTATTTACGTCCGTTTATTAGCAGTCAGTTGTTACGCCTTACGGTGGGTGTTTTCGTTAAGAAGCGCGCTTTTCGGCAAGTAGCCCATTAACGCGTTCTTACCGGAAGAGGGGGTGGATTCTAGGAATTCTTTACTACGAATAATAATATTTTGGAAATGGGTCCCCTCGATTTTGGAACTCTTAATTGTGCTATTGTTTGAATCTAGGATTTAATTTTGTGGATTGTTCAGTAATTTAGAAAAATAATTTCGTGGATATTTTCTATGATTCAATTTCGTGTATTTTTCAATTGTGTCTATTTTCTGGAGCCGCCCAAATCTGATGGCGCCCAAGGGGCCCACAGGGCCGTGGGGCCTAAGGGGCCCAAGGGGCCCAGGCGCACGGACGGCGGGCAGCGGCAGGCGGGCGGGCGGTGGGCTGGATGGCGAGCGGAAACACGGAAGGTGCTGGCCATGGAGTTGCTCAACAGAAGACAGTCATCAGAAGCCAGACCAGCCAGCTTCCCTGAAGCCCGGCAGAAGCCTTTGTTTGCTCTTAAAAAGAAAAATAAAAGAAAAAACATCATACGTAATCGTAAATAGCTCCAGCCTGTATAAATATATAAATTGAAATTAAAATCCTAGTTCCCCAAGTAAGAGTTTCGCCTTTTCAATGAATGAATTTACTCAGAAACAGAACGGCCGTGCGAGTCCCTCAACCCCAAATTCTAATTTTTAGAATGCCGGTCATATTACTCAGCACTACAAAAACAGAGCCCCCTCAAATTCTGGTTCGTCAAATTCTTAACAGAAAAACAGACCGTAGTGGATTGGTTGTTCTGTTTGTCTGTTTGTGATTCCTTGCTTTCGATGTCTCTTCTGATCAATTTCTGTCGATTGCATTGTAACGGGATCCGTTAAAGGAGCGATTTTTATGGATCATTTGGAGTTATTTGGGGGTCATTTGGGGGTCATTTGGATGTCGTTTGGGAGCATTTTGGGAAATGCGGGACCATGTTGAGAGCCATGTCGATTTTAATCGAATTCCGGGGGCATTAGGGACCCTTTTGGAAGCAATCCTGCACTTATTGGGTCATGTGTGGCGGTTGAGTCGTTAAAGATGTCGTTGTTTTTATGGTGACGGTTCTTATATGGTCTCGGGGACCTCCCGTGGATAGGCCAATGTGCTTCCCGTACGGTAAATACAGTGTCAGAATGAGATTTTGCATGCTGCGGAATTAAGTGATTTTTGGTAAGTTTGGGGACGATTTGGGGGACGACTTGGCTTCACTTTTGGCACACTGGGGGGGCGATTGTCGTTCAATTTGTAGATTAGCGGATGGGTAGAACAGGTGACGATTTTTAGTAAGGTTTATGACATAAAAGTGAGATGCGGCCGGCCATCAGTAAATCCGGAAGCTGCGAAATTGGGGGGGGGTCGGCCTTATTAAGTATTAAGAGTGTGGAGGAACGACATTACCTCAACAAACGCACTGGTGCCTGGCGGCACGGTGGCGGATCTATGAGTGCCACGCCATAATAGCACCCCTTTAATGCTTTGCAGTTGTGTGTTGCTTGCTTGTTTGAACACTGTTTCTTGTTCCTTATGGGATCAAGTTCTAAGCCCCTCGAGATTGGCACAAGGGTCATAAAGCGTATTGTAACACAGAAAATCTCGTGGCAAGTGGTTGTCAGTGCGCTAGCTGATGTGGTGCATCTCTACCACCTGTGGCGATATGACACTTTCTTGTAGAAGCAAGGACGAGTGACCACATGATATATATATATATATATATATATATATATATAAACCCTGTTCATGATATCAGTACAGCCTTCCGTGCTATGTTGTGCCTCGATTTCTATGCTTGTGTGTCGAATACTAGTATTTCACAAAGCGATGTGCCCGATGCCCTGACATATCACATCCCAAACAAGAAGTGCGAGCCCTACATCACGAATCCCCTATGTATCCCCCGCACTCTTATATCAGTCCAGCATATCATACTTCATATATTTTTCAGCACAAGTGTACATGAGTCTGGGCACTTCGGCGTAAGTCCACCGCCCCTAAACTTTCGGGGGCTGTATGGCTCTCCTCGGGGGCGCTTGCGGCCATTTCCTTGGGAGCCTTGTGGATGCCCCTGCCGCACAGGTTGGTTTGGGGGTCACTTCAGGACGTCAGATCAACCTGTAGATGAGACGCAAATCGAAATGCATGAGATGCAGCAGTAACGCACATGTTGGGTCCATTTTGGGCCGGTGGGCTTGACGGGTGTCACTCTGCTCAGGGGATTCAATACCCCGAGTATTTTAGAGTTACCCCAAAGTGTTGACACTGAAGGTGTTTTGGCAGCTTCTCTTAGGAATCCGATGCTTCTGTGTGGGGTGCATGTTGCCTCCAAGATGCCTTCCATAGCACAGCCGCCCAAGATGCTTCCGCTATGATAAGAATCTGAAGAAACAATCAAGGTATGTGCATAATGTGTATAAACTTATGCACATGTACAGTTTGCTTGCAACTGCGACATAATGGTCATATGCTGACTTGGAGAGCTTCAACAATGCAAGCTTGAAGAGCTTGAAAGTCTGATATTTGACCATTTGCCAAAGTCGGCAGCGAAAACTAGCCAGCCGCACCCAGCTGCCATGTGGTGCCCAAAGCGGTGCAAGAGTGTCCCAATAGTGTGTTTCAAAATTATTCAACGAGTTGCCTAAGCTCTAAATGCTCACAACAAATTGCCTTGGCGCTTTCAGTTGTCTCCGGGATTCGTGGAGCTTCATTAACGTGCACGGGTGCGAGTTTTTGTTCCTGTCTCCGCCAATGTACAATAAAGCGATGCAGCGGTGAGTGCTGACCAGCTTTTAAACCTCCCATTATTGCTATGCCCATGTTGCTGGCTTTGTCAAAGATAATTCCCTATCCGGGCACGAAACTTGAACCATTTCAAGTAGTCACCATAAATGGCTTGCCTAATGTTTTCATCAAAGCGCCTCCCACTTCCAATAATGATTTGTGGGTGCCTGAAACCGATGTCGCCTTGGATGAACATTGAAGTTGATGAAACATTTGGAGCTTTATTATGAATCCTTCTGAGAGCTGTTAGCAATGATATTGCCCATGGCCCGAATCCTGGATATGTGTTTGATGCTAGGATGTGATACAGCTACCACGGCTTGAAAACGAGCATTCCAAAACGGCGCAATTGATAGGGAGCCTACGAATACAACCACCATACCAGCATGTGTTATCGGAATCAATAAAACCAACCATAAACTTAACCGTTAATAAAACCAACTATAAACTCAACCGTTAATAAAACCAACCATAAACTTAACCGTTAATACAAACAACCGTTGACCAGTTAGCTGTTGACCAGGCAACCAGCCGGCAGCAATCAGCCAACCAGCCAACCAGCCAGCCGTCCAACCCAGCCAACCCCGCCAGCCAACCCAGCCACCAGCCAACCGGACCAGCCAAGCCAACCAACCCAGCAAGCCAGACCACCAGCCACCCAACCCACCAGCCAACCGTGCAACTAGGGGGGAGAGTGTTTCCAAGCGTGAGCGACTTACGCAACGAAATACTCAAAAATGGGGGGGGGTCCCCACGTGCGGGCGCTCCTGTTCAAAAACCACGTGTTTTACTGTTGTATTTTGACACGAGAAAAACAATGTAATTTATTACAAAAATCGAGGGACGCCGAGGATGAAATAGCCGGGGTGCTTTTTACTGCTATTTATCATGTTTGCGCTCCCTGGGACAGATTTTGTTTGTATTTACATAACTCTCTCGCTCTTGGGACAGATTTTGATTCTATTTACATGAATTTTCAATCTCGCGCTCTTGGGACAGATTTTGATGGTTTTTACATGACTCTCGCGCTCTTGGGATAGATTTTGATAGTATTTACATGAATCTCGCTCCCTTGGGAAGGATTTTGATGGTATTTACATGACTCTCGCGATCTTGGGACAGTTTTTTATAGTATTTACATTACTCCCGCCATTGTGGGATAGATTTTAATTGTATTTACTAACTCTCATGCTCTTGTGACAGATTTTGATAGTATTTACATGACTATCGCGCTCTCGGGACAGATTTTGATGGTATATACATGACTCTCGCGATCTTGGGACAGATTTCAATATTATTTACATGACTCTCGCGCTCTTGGGACAAATTTCGATGGTATTTACATGACCCTTGCGCTATTGGGACAGATTTTGTGCATTTACGGTGTTTGCGCTCCCGGGGCTCCTGTTCGAAATTGTTGTCTTTTGACGCGAGAAAACGTTGCAATTTACCATCAAAAAATATTAAAACGAGTAAAGATGACGATTTGGGGGCGGAAGGGTGTCGAGATGCAAACAGCCGGGGCGTTTTTATTATTATTATTATTATTATTATTTATCGTGTTCCTTTACCCCGGGGACAGATTTTGATGGTATTTAAAGGACCTCGCGCTCTCGGGACAGATTTTGTGGTGTTTACATGACTCTCGCGCTCTCGGGACAGATTTTGATGGTATTTACATGACTCTCGCTCCCTTGGGACAGATTTCAATAGTATTTACATGACTCTCGCTTCCTTGGTACAGATTTGAATGGTATTTGCTTCACTCTCGCGCTCGTGGGACAGATTTTGTTGATATTTACGGTGTTTGCGCTCCCGACACTCCTGTTCAAAAGCCATGTGTTTTACTGTTGTTTTTTCACGCAAGAAATATATTGCAATTTATTATCAAAAATTATCAAAACAAGTCAAAATGAGGATTTGGCTGTGGATGGGGTGTCGAGATGCAAACAGCCGGGGCGATTTTTAATGCTATTTATCGTGTTTCCGTTCCCTGGGGACAGATTTTGATTGTACTTACATGACTCTCGCGCTCTCGGAACAGATTTTCATGGTATTTACATTGCTCTCGCACTCTTGGGACAGATTTTGATGCTATTTACATGAGTCTCGCTCATTTGAGAAAGATTTTGTAGTATTGACATGACTCTCGCGGTCCTGGGACAGATTTTGATGATATTTACGGTGTTTGTGCTCCCGGCGCTCCTGTTCGAAAACCACGTGTTTACTGTTGTATTTTGACGCCAGAAAACATTGTAATTTACAATCAGAATTCAAAACAAGTAGAAATGACGATTTGGCAACAGAGGGGCACTGACAAGCAAACAGCCGGGATGCTTTTTATTATTATTTATCGTGTTTCCGCTCCCTGGAGAAAGACCTTGTAGTATTTACACATGACTCTCCCGGTCTCGGGGCAGATTTTGATAGTATTCACGTGACTCTCGCGCTCTTGGGACAGATTTCGAAGTATTCACATGACTCTCGCTCCCTTTGGAAAGATTTTGATGGTATTTACATGACTCTCGCGCTCTTGGGACAGATTTTGATACCATTTACATGCCTCTCGCCCTCTTGGAACAGATTTTGATGGTGTTTACATGAGTCTCGCTCCCATGGGGCAGATTTTGTGGAAATTTACTTAGCTATTGCCCTCTCTGGACAGATTTTGTGCCAGATGTAGGATTTAGGGCTTAGGGTTGAGACAGAAAGAGTGAAAGGAGGGAGGGAAGAAAGAAGGAAAGAGAGGAAGGAAGGGAGGAAGAAAGAAAGGAAGGAAGAATGAATGAAAGAAGGAAAGAAGAAAACATGAAAGAGAGAAGGAAGAAAGGAAGGAAGAAAGAAGGAAAAAAGGAAAGAAGGAAAGAAGGAAAGAAGGAAAGAAGGAAAGAATGAAAGAATGAAAGAAGAAATGAGAAACAAGGAAGGAGAGAAGGAAGGAAATGAAAACAGAAACAAGGGAAGAACAATTCGAACCATGGCAAGTAAACTAATTGATTCATTGAATCCTGCACCCGGGATGGGGGCTTACCGGTACGTATATGTATTACACACAACTAATAACCTGAGTACATCTCGAGTCGTTTTACTATTTGTGTGATATGTGCTGAATATGATTTGGGAAGTTCGTCCGTTAAAACACCTATCCTCAATGTTGCTGGAGTTGCAACATAGTTACAGTGGGGCATTTTCGAATTCATGGATTAATATGGGGTATCATTTGAAAACGCTGGGTCAACTTATGGACATTCTCACGAAACAGTTGAACATAGGTGACAGATAATTGGACGACAATTGACAACTAACTGATTTGTGTTTGAAAGCGTACCGCCAATAGTGTTCAATAAGTTTCAATTCGATTTCAACAATGTTACCTTCTCGGCCTTCCGGCTACGATCAATGTGTAGTATCTGTTCTTATCAGTGTGACACCTGACATGTCTCGAACTGGAGACTTGCTTGTCATGGGTTGCTGGCCCCTGATTCCTTCTTCCTCTCCAACACGAGATCTATGTCATCAGTGGCTTGCGGCTTTGCGGCGCACCATCTTTTGGGCACCACCTGAGATTTTTCGTTTTGGATTGTCTCTAGTCCCGATCATGTTTTATTATCGTGTAAAAGATTCATTTATCAGCCTCCATCTCCCCACTTCAACTGCATTTCACAACTCCCGTGATAGCGCCCCTTTTCCTTTCTTACAACCCAGAGTGCAATTCTCACAGAGTAGCTGGCCAAGGCAGTCAGGAATATGCGACACCTTGTGGAGTTGCTTGACCCAGCGAGATTAGAGGCAGCACCTATTGCGAGGGCTAGACTTGCAGTTTTGATACGCATATTGGGCTTATTGGCGATGATCGAAACAAACAATGAAAACACATGTGTCATTACATAGGTGGCAAACTGTTGACACTTACGTGACATGTTTTTGACAGCATTCATTTTCCATGTGTTCAAAGTAATTATAAGTTAGGTGTCAATCGTTGGTCATCTACTCAATTACTTGTCAGGTTTTTATCATGATAAATGCCGTCTCAATTGTTCCTGTGTGCACCTACATTTACAGCTTCGACCATACTTCCATCACATTTTCAAAGTGCAGGGCTAAACTGGGTGAGTCGGGCCAATTGAAGTGGGCTTCAAATGATTTGTGCCTTTCAATATGGACTAGGGCATGTTCGGTGTGGTGACCCTCACACATATGAAAAACACATGTTGTTTATGCACCGCATGTTATGTTGTTGCATGTATGTTGTATTCGGTTGGTCTTTGTTTTGCATTCGTGTGCAACTATAATAGTGCAATGAGTCTCACACATTGATGACTCTCGCAATCTGGTTCTTCGTATGTGACAAGTAATGGCTTGGCACAATGTGTGTACTGCAGAGTTCCATGATACTGAAGGATCCGCGTTGCACTCAAGTACCCCTCGCATGTGGTGCTTTGGGTGCAAGCTTGAGGTGCTTCGCATGTGCTTTGCGAATATATATATATATATATATATATATATATATATATACATATATATATATATATATATATATATATATATATAAAAATCCGTATCCATTCTGGCTCAATGTACTGTGTACCGAATGATAGGTGTAAGCCCTACCAGGGGGTGGGCCTCCTCCGCCGGAAAAGTGTTGCAACTCGGCCTGGTTGCCCTGTTGCTGGCCACTGTTGGCCTCTCACTGGATTTGCTTGAATTGCCCCAGGCCACAGCTGGCCTTGTTTCGGCCGTGTTTCCTGGCCACATTGGCCCTACACAGTACCGACCATTTCCGCCTTTAGTCTCGGTAGTTTCTTCACCATGGCAGACAAAACCAAGGGCAATGGAAGTCCTAAGTCCTCAGGATCGTCGGAAAGCCCGGGAAAAAAGCCACGGAAAGAGACAGAACTGCCAGCCTTCACAGAGCAACAGATCAAGAGCATCACTGGCTCGATCGCCTTTGACCAGGCAATCAAAAAGCAGTTGGACACTGCCGTTCGGGAATCTTTGCAGACACACCTTCCAGGAATGCTGGCTGCCGAGCTCCCTGGTGCTCTCGCAGAAACAATGGAGAAACAGAGGAAAGATGTTCAGGCTATGCTGGATGCTTCGTCGGAAAAGTGGCATGGAGAGTTGCAAGAGTTCAACGTGGCAAACACTCCTACTAGTCCTGCTGGTGATTCTGCACTGGCTGCACAGCTCCAGCTGACTGTGGACAAGTTTGAGTCGCTCGAGAAACAGATGGACACCCTCGCTGCCAAGAAGGTTGACTCGCCAGGCTCGAACAAAAAGTACTGTGACGAAAAAAATGCAGAGTTGACCGAAGAAGTGGCAGCCTCGCCTTGTAGATCGCCTTCCCCGAGCATTGATGGTGCTAGCACACCTGGTGCTTTGGCAGGGTGGCCAAGACTTTCGCCAACCTCCAACCTCTTTTGCAGTAGTCCAGCACCAAGCTTTGGAGCCAACTCCCCAGCAGCTTCGAGTGCCAACCCATACACAGCAGCTGGCTCTCTGCAACAACCGCACCACACGAGCACCGCTTTCGACCGAGCAATCGATCCATGTTTGGTCAAACTTACCGCCGCCGAGGCAGTTCGCAGGACAGAGATTGTCAACCTGGCCAAAAAACTTGTACACGATGCGGGTATGGACAAATCAGCCTATGAGGTCGAGGGTATTGAGCACAACACCCAGTTCGCTATCAGGTTCTGTGGACCACCCGAGATCGGAGCCCGGTACACCAAACAACTTCTCGAAGCCCAAAGAAAATCGAAAACGGAATGGTATCGACACAGTGTGCCCTCGCCAACAGACTCTAACAAACAGATCCCAGTGTACATCAATCCAGACAAAAGTGCCAAGACGGTCAAAGGTGAGATTGGGGTCCGGAGGACTCTTGGTCTTCTTCGAAGCGAGCACCCAAACTTGCAGTTCATTTGCTGCAACATGTCATTGGTGTTGGTTTTTCGCCTTTGGTCAGGGTGGTGGTCCACTCGCCAACGGACATTCGCCTCAATTGGGTCCCTGCAGCCATTGAGAAGCACACAATTAGCCGTGCCAATGTGGAGGCAGGGTTCTCTGCCGATTTGGGTGTGGGGGCCAATGTGCAGTGGGAATAACAGTTGCTTGCCACCGCTCAGCCAAGGCAAGGTCCACAGTGTGCTTTGGTGGAATGCAAGGGCCCTGATGCACAACAAATCGTGGTTAAGGAAAAACTACAAGATCTCATCAAGCTTGCCAACAAGCACAGTGTGACGATTCTTGGGGAGTGTCATGACCTTTTTGCAGACATACAACGGGCTTTGGTGGCTTTCCAGCAGTCCTATTTCATTTTCCACAGCTCCTGCGAGTTTGCAAATGGTGTTGCCGATGGGAACTCTGGAGGACTCCTGTTCTTAGTTGCCAAAAGTCACTTTGTGGGTTGGTGTTGTGAAGTCGAAGTGCTTGTCCCTGGGAGAGTCGCCTACCTGCGAGCAGTCCGACACTTTGAGAAACAGCTGCAAGAGTACCGGTGCTATGGGGCCCACAATCACAACTTGGCCAACGCTCAAATGCGAAAAGTTACTACCAACCTTCGAGACTCTGCTGGAAGGTGCTCGGCGAACCCACATTGCAATGTTGTGGTGCTAACAGGAGATTTTAACTTACCTCCCCCTTATAGTGAAACCCTTAAGTTGGATTTGCCGGATCGGGTTCAAATTTCTAAAACTGGGAAAGGGAGAGAAAACTTAACCCATGTTCCGAATGTCAAACCAAATCAAAGAGAATGGGAGGAAATATTCGCCCCTTTTACCGAAATCCAGCAAAAGGAACACAACCATGTCAACATCTCTTCCTTGACCTCGAGTGGCTTGAACCGATTTTTCTTCTCGCTGCCCCCGAGTGAATCCATCAACTTGGCCCATGCAAATGGTTCCGTTAACGACCCAATTTCTTGGTACACCGCAGACAAAAGTGACCATTCCCCCATTTACCTTAGCAACAGAATCAAAACCAACAAACCAAACACTAAACGAAGGTTGCATGCCTGTTGGTGCAAGCACCCTTTGTTTAAAAAACTTACCGAAAATGTCGGAGGGATTGGACCCATTTGCCTTGGGTGAAAATGAGTCGTTGGAAAGTTGCAATAATAATTTTTCGAGAGGCTGCCGAAAAGGTCAGGAACCATTGCTTCAGCAGCGAAACCCAATCGCTCGCAGTGCAGTTGGCCCAGCTCAGTGGAGTTGCTCGTGCTGTCTGGTCTGGCAACATATTCCATGCGAGAAAGTTAGCAGAATCCACGGAAATTGGGGCTTTCCATGTAGATGTTTCTTCTCGATTCCCCAAACTCAGGGACCCGGCCAAGTTTGAACTCGAACTTGCCAGTGCCAAACAAAAAACACCTTGACAACGAAAAAAGCCGAATTAACAAAATGGAAGCCAAAAACGAAAGTCCAAAAACTTACAAAGAGGCTAACACCAAGGAGTTGGAAAACTTGGCCGGACTTTTTCGCCCCAGGGCCCCCATACTTGTCTCTAATAGGTTTGAAAATCGACAGCCGGCAGGCTGCCTCCTTAGGACTTGTTGCGGGTGTCCATTCCGAGGAAAATGCAATTCGCCAAATCTTGCAACACAGCTGGGGCCCTTTCTTTGGCCACCGCCCCTATGACCGGAATGCGGGGAAAGTGTTGCTCAAACTCTACTCTAAAGAAAATCAGTGGAATTGGGAAAACTGTGTGTTACCCACCATCGATCACAGCAAACAAATCGTGCAAAACAGCAAAGACTCGGCCCCGGGAAAGGACGGTGTTTGCAATGCCGCTTGGCGAAACGGTGGGCAGTTTTCGCAAACTGGTTTGCACAATTTTTTCCTTGGTCAATGCATAGGGAAACCCACTGAAAGGGACTACAACGATGGACATTGGATCTTCCCCCCAAAGAAAACCAACCCTTCGGCCCCCCCCAAGCCTTAAAGTTGTCCGAAAACCATTGGAAACTAGACCTCTTGTTCTTAACAACACTGACAACAAACACACTTGTGGGCTTGCTGCTAGCTGTATGGCCCCGGCCTTGCAACAGCAAATCCACAGTTCGCAAAGAGGTTTTCTTAGGGGGAGGAACCTTCTCCAAAATGTTGTGGATATAGACACAGAGAGTCGAATTCAGTCGTTTAGATGCGCCCATTTTCGGAACCACACCCCTTTCGACTCTGTGCTAGATCCACAACACGTGGGAAAAGTAGCCATCACAACCTTGTTAGATTTTGCTGCAGCTTGCCCTAGTGTTTTGCACAATTGGTTGTTCGATGTTTTGGCAGCTGTCAAAATTCCAGAGGGTCTGGACTGTCTCATAAGGAACAGATACAAGACTTGTAAAGCGTTTCTTTTGCGAGATGGAGTCGAAAGTTGGCTCTTCGAAGTCAAATCTGGTGTGCTCCAGGGCTGCCCTTTGAGTGCCGCTTTATTTTTATTAGCCATAGATCCCTTGCTGTGGCTTTTTGGCACAGCCATTGTCAAACACCAACTCTGCACAGTCTGTGCTTGTGCAGACGACATCGCAATCACCTTGCGGAATATGGCAGACCTGGAAATGGTCGAAAAGATTTTTCAATTTTTCGCCAAAGTGGCTGGCCTTTTGTTGGCCCCGCATAAATGTATTATTATACTCCTTAGCATAGCTAGTAGCGATAACAACAAACACACTATCAGAACTTGGCTTAGCCAAAACATTCCTGCTTGGCAGGAAATGGCAATTGCAAACTCAGGCGTCTATTTAGGTTTTTTGTTTAGGCCCTAATATCAGCGACCTTTGGAAGGGCCCCCTTCTAAAGTTTGAGAGGGCTGTTGAAAACATTGCCTTGGCCCACGAGCCTGGCCCTCTGGCCATCAGAACCTACAATGCCAGGGCCATTCCTTGCCTGGGCTATGTCGGCCAGCTGGCCTGCCCGTTTCAAAACCTGGCCCATATTGAGGTTAGTGCCCTTAATAGAGTCTTGCACATGGCGACCAATTCTCTTAGTCTTAGTAGCCTCCATCACCTTAAAGAATTGGCCGACATAAATATAGTCTTTATTAGTGTGTACTTGGACTCGTCCATGTACAGAGCCTCCCACTCGACAATCCAGAATGTTGAACTTCAATTCAAAAAGCTCAGAGAAAATGCCATGCTTCTCTCAATGTGGAACTTAGGGCGGTCCCGTTTCTCGCCCTTGGGATGGGATTCCCCGGCCTTTGTTGAAAATCTCCGTGCCATGCTTAGCAACGAGTCTGTGCCGTGTCAAGCTGTCAACCAGTTGCAAGTTGCCGTTCAAAAATGGCTGAGGAATCCCAAATTAGGCCTTCAAAAAATGGTTGGCAAAATCTTAAGGGCACATCTCCCGGTAGATTGGCCATACCTTCTGGACAGAAGGCTTAAAGTGTTGTGCAAAGAATATAAGGGGGACATTGTGTCGGCTTGTGCCAACCTGGAGCCGAGGCTCAAGCTTTTGCCCTCTAGTACTCGTTTTGACCATTATTAAAACTTGGTGCAACAGCTGGAGCACAAGCACCCGGTTCCATGAAGGTGGGGACCACCTTTGTGTTTTTGGTTGCTCTGCTAACTGCCCCGGCAGTCCTTTGAATGATTGCCGTGACTCTCTCGCCCATTACATGGTGTGCCCAATTCTCTGGCTTATTTTGAGCGAATGCTCACCAGTTCCGGTGCCCAGGACCTGTGCAGAAAAACTTGGCATCTCGATAAACTGGTTTGACCTCCGCCTTCTTGCTGTGGCACACCATGTGTACCACTATGTCCGTTTTAGTCTTAGAGAGCAAGCTAGCGATATACATACATATTCCCAATGGGGAGAGAGAAGGTGTGAGTGTTTGATTGCGGCGAAGGTCGCATTTGACGTCCACTTTTAATTGAAGCATGTGTACTCATCAATTGGATGTTGCGAAAAAATATATATTAAATATTAGGTTGCGCTAGCAATTTGATGTGAAAGTTCCAGAAGTTGACTTTGCTCAACACTTCGGATGCGCTCCCGCTCGAGGTTTTGCACTTCAATGGCGCTCCCGCTCGAGGTTTGGCTCCAAATCAGAGCTCCCGCTCGAGGTTTTGCTTCAAAACAGAGCTCCCGCTCGAGGTTTGGCTCCAAATCAGAGCTCCCGCTCGAGGTTTTGCTCCAAAACGAAGCTCCCGCTCGAGGTTTGGCATGTCCACTGCTCTCCAACTCGAGCTTTGGCCATGCTTTGCTCGACTGAGCCTCACAACACAGTAAATACTATCTTTGCTTTTGACACACACAATAAACACGGTAATGCGGGAGCTGTGCCAATGCATAGTTCTGACTTGCTTATCTTTTTTTCGGAACCACTGCACTGATTAGCACTTGAGCCTTCACTTCTGAAACACAATAAATACAATACTTCTTCGGTGTGCCTGTGCATAGTTCTGACTTGCTTATCTTTCCTTCGAAACCACTGCACTGCTTTGCACACGAGCCTTGACTTCTAAAACACCATAGATACAATACTACTTCGGCTGCGTCTGCACATAGTTCTGACTTGCTTATCTTTCATTCGCCATCACTGCATTGCTTCGCACCTGAGCCTTCACTCATAAGACAGAATAAATACAGTACTTATTCGGCTGCACCTGCACATAGTTCTGACTTGCTTATCTTTCATTCGAAACCACTGAACTGCTTCGCACCTGAGCCTTCACTCCTGAGACACAATAAATACAGTATTTGTCAGGCTTTGACTGTGCATAGTTCTGACTTGCTTATCCTTCCTTCGAACTAACTGCACTGCTTTGCACCTGAGCCTTCACTTCTAAAACACAAAGAATACAGTACTTCTTCGGCTGTGCCTGTGGATAGTTCTTCGAATTCACTGCACTGCTTCGGCCCAAACATTCTAATGAATTCTTCTGAGTTCTGACTTACTCATCTCACATTCGGATACACTTCACTGCTTCGAACTTTGCTTTGTACGAATCCACCGGCGCCGTAAGGCGCCATATTCGAATCTAGTATATATATATATATATATATATATATATCAAAATTGCATATGCATGCCGTTTGCTGTGCAAATGCTAATTCGCATATATATATATATATATATATATGTATGTATGTATGTATGTATGTATGTATGTATACAGAATATGTATTAATAGGTATAGAAGGTTTTCTCTGCACTACTGCTGCACCTTAGATAGGTCCACGCCGGAATATGATGTGGTTTTGCGATGGAATGTCAATATGACAGTTCTCGGCTCGGTGGCTAACATGCATTCGAATAAGTTTAGCATGTTTCCATTGCGATGGTGCACAAACCTCTAAAACTTTCCAAAATTCCTTGTACGAGTGGTATTTGCCATGTGCCCATACACATTTTGAAAATCATATGTTTGTTTGCGGTTCCACTGGCACTGTTTCATTTGTGTGAAAAAATGGCCTAAGCAATGCCGTGTGTGATGAAAGTACATGTGTGCTTCTACATTGTAGGAACTGCATCCGCATTTTATTTACATGGGCACTCACAATTCAAACCTATAGTAGGGTATCAGCATACCATTTTCGCGACAACACTTCAAACCTCGGCAGTGGCCGAAGGCAACAAATATATACATCGACTAAGTGTCATTTGCAATGGGTCCATGCATATGCTTCAGCATGTCAGGTTGCTTGACATGATAAGATATCGTGTGCTGCATACAGACCTGCATCGCTTGAGGCAAGCACGACACTAGAGCTCGACTTCGGCTTCGACGACAGAAGGCCTGCGTGCATTCCTCACCTTCCTCCTCAGGGAAAGTATGATTAGGATAAGGAGTGGTGTGGATGCTTCAGAAATTTTAAGTGGTGGCTAGGATGGGTGCCCTTTTCAAAACAACTCAACATTCAGACTGAAGCTTGGCCCGGGTTAGCAGGCTGGAGTGCGACGACCGGCTGGCCGGTCGGTTGGCGCTCTCACCTCACAGAGCATTACTTCTAAATATTAGACATTTAGATTCCAAGTAATGGGAAGGCTTGCTGTCAGTTCATTTCGCTGATTGAGGGCATGCTCCGCGTTTTTATGGTCTCTCTAGGGCGCCTTAGGATCTCTAGGTCCTTAAGTAGGGGCCTATGTTCCCTGAGGAGGTCCCTGATGTGGCTGCCTAAGTTCCGTAAGAAGGTTCTTAAGGGTCTGTGTGGGACCTTGAGGACCTAATGACCTGCGGCTAAGGGCCTCAAGTGCAGAATTTCGGCAGGAACTTTACTGCAGGTTTTGGACGGCCATGTGTCATAGTTGTAGTTTATTTATATCGAGAATTGAGAATTTATAGATTGAGAAGTATAGTTGCACAGCCATCGTCATACAGTAGTTTGTAGATTGAGAATTGATTGTTCTTGGCCCCGCACTTCGGGGCGAATCTTCCTTCGTTGTTTTGTTATTCTGTGAAGGTCTTACAGCTAATCGATGTTGCTTGGCCTAGCATCTTTGGGACGAGGTTGGGGTCAAGATTCCAAACCTTTACATCTGGTATATGCGCTTCATGCATGTGCATTCCATTGTTCTATTTCAAAGTTACCCTTCCACCTATCCCTTTTTGTCCAGGGAGGAGCGCCGGCAGTTCGTCGTCTTTGAGACCGATGAGGTCGTGACCACGACTGCTGAGATTCTTAGGCGGCCCTGCCATGAAGTGCTGCACCGCACTGCACAGGGCTTCTCAGCAAACATCAAGCGTAACTATGGTTCACAGCTGAATGGTATGTCCCTGAAAAAGGGCAGACCATATATATATATATATATCATATATATATATCATATATATATATCATATATGTATATTTATATATATATATATATATATATATATATATATACAGGAGCGTTGCCGGCAGGAAGTCCCCCCCCCATACCGTGGTATGGTCTGGCCGTTGCGAACTGGAATTGAGACCTGGACCACTCAGGCGCTTCTTCAACCACCCGCCCCTCCACAGGGGGCAAGGCGGCCGCCCCGCCACCCTCACCCTCCACAGTTGGGCGGGGGGGGAACCATGGTGTAGGGGTGAGCCTGCCAGACTTATCCGATATATATATATATATATATATATATATATATATATATATCGAAACCAATTGTGCTATACCCAGCCAACCAGCAACCAGCCACCAGCCACCAGCCACCAGCCACCAGCCACCAGCCACCAGCCACCACCACCACCGCCACCCACCACCCAGCACCCCAGCCACAGGTCTGGAGTAAGAAAACACTAAAAATAGAGATCCGCACATGCACTTTCGTGTAAAGCCAGGGACAACGGTTTTGATGGATGTAAACTGACGTTGATTTTGCATGCATTTTTTATATAAAACTGTCAAAAATGTTACAACAATATGGTTATTTGGCTGCAGAGAGGCACACTTTATCCAATGCCACCCCCCCCCCGTGCGCAAATCGACATTTCCGTGCGCAAATCGAAATTATTACTGCATATTTCCGTGATTTCAGAGGTTACCAGAACATATTTATTCGTAAAAATACATAAAAGCAAGAAACGGTATGATAAAAACATTGACTTTTATGGTGATATATGCACACCAAGTTTAAAAACATCAAGTTTTCTTTTTTTAAAATAAAAAATGAATTTATGCAGAGTGACACCACTTCATCCAATGCCACCCCCCGTGCGCAAATTTCATGTTTTCGCTATTTTCGCTGCTATGCGGTTACAGCTCACCCGGTCAGAATATGTCGATATTTACTTGACTACAGCCTCGTACATCGATTTCCTATCGTAAAACGCTTGACTGCAGCCGCGCCTGAAATTTTCATAAATAAAACACATTGGTTTTGACGAAACAAATTATAATACCCTCATTTTTGGCAGATTCAGTTGATATTTACGTTACTTGCGCGTTAAAAAAAACAGATTTTACGCTCAAAAGCGATTCGACTGCAGAATGGCATCACTTTTATGGGGCTCTCTGGGGCTCTCTGGGGCCTCCCTCTGGTCTCCCTGGGACCCCCTGGGTTGTCTTGGGGCAGCTTGTGTTGAGATTTACGTGATTTGCACACTCTCTGGGCAAATATTGTCAGTATTTATCGTTGGAATTGCATTCCTGGATGCAAAAGGTATGGGTGTTTATTGAGAAGTGGAGCGATGTCGATTCGAAAACGTAGATTTTATTGCAGATGTGGTCTGTGACACAAGTCATGCCTAACACTTTCCTTGGAGCTTTATCGTTCGAATTTGTCCGAACTTTTCGTTTGGGGCAGATTTTGTCGCCATTTGCTTGATTTTAGCCCATCCGGGCTTACCGGGGCTGCCTGGGGCTCTCTGGAGCTCCCTGGGCCTTCTGGGGCTGCCTGGGGCTCTCTGGGGCTTTTGGTCTTGAAAGTTACCCCTGGCAAGATTCGAATTTGGAATCTCCGGCTCCGGAGGCCGACGCCTTATCCATTGCGCACATGGCCTAATAATATAGCCAATATAGTGGTTTGTATACGGGACTCGCCACCAACTGCTAGATAGAGGTCGAGCAATATGAAGCAGGCTTCGCATTGCTTCGCGTTGCTTCGCTTCGCTTCGCTTCGCGTCGCTTTTGTTTGCTTTGTTTGTTTTTGTTTGTTTGTCGGTGTTTGATATCATGTGGTTGTTTTGTTGGCCTCTGCTTGTTATTTGGTTGTCTTGGCATGCTTTTGTTTGCTTCCTTATGCTTTTGCTGCTTTTGTTTGTTTTTTATGTTTTCGTTGCATAAACATTGCATGAAACTAGTCTTTGCGGCTCTAATTGGGGCAATATAGTCCTGCAGTGTTCCACAGCTCCTGATAGTATTGGTCAGCCATGATTGATGCGTCTGTGAGGAAACTTTGCGATCAAATCCTTGCCTGGAAGCGTGCCCATGGAGGCGAGATGCCGAAGGGAAGCATCACTCGGAATGTGGAATGAAGAGGTATGAAGAGCATCGTCTTGGAATGAGGAATTCTAGGAAGGCTTGTTTTTGTTTTCTTTTTATTCTTGACAAGGTGATGTTGGTCAGACAGCCCTCCCCATCCCGTTAGTGGCCGTCTCCAAGGTAAGCGCCACAGGATTCAGCAGTTCTCACGGGATCACAACTGCAATATTTAAATGCCAAAGGATTTTTTGTAGTTCTCACGGGACCACAAGTGCAACATTTAGGGTCCACAGGATTTAGCAGTTCTAACGGGATTACAACTGCGATATTTAAGTGCCACAGGATTAGCAATTCTCGCGGGATCACAACTACAATATTTGAGTGCCACAGAATTTAGCAGTTCTCACGGGATCACAACTGCAATATTTAAGCGCCACAGGATTCAGCCATTCTCATGGGATCACAACTGCAATATTTAAGCGCCACAGGATTTAGCAATTCTCATGGGATCACAGCTGCAATTTTTTAAGCACCACAGAATTTAGCAATTCTCACCGGATCACAACTGCAATATTTATGCACCACAGAATTTAGCAGTTCTCACGGGATCACAATTGCGATATTTAAGCACCACAGAATTTAGCAGTTCTCACGGGATCACAACTGCAATATTTAAGCGCTACAGAATTTAGCAGTTCTCACGGGATCACAACTGCAATATTTACACGCCACATGATTTAGCAGTTCTCGCGGGAAAACACCTGCAATATTTAAGCGCCACAGGATTTAGCAGTTCTCACGGGAACACAACTGCAATATAGCACCAGAGGATTTAGCAATTCGCACGGGATCACAACTGGAATATTTAAGCGCCACAGGATTTAGCAAGTCTCACGGCATCACAATTGCAATTTCCAAACGCAACAGGATTTAGCGGTTCTCACGGGAACACAACTGCAACATTTAAGCCCCACAGGATTTAGCAGTTCTCACGGGTTTACAAATGCAATATTTACGTGACTACAACCATCTCGGAGTAGATTTTGTCGCTGGGCCTGTCTGGGCCTGTCTGGGCCCGTCTGGGCCCGTCTGGGCCTGTCTGGGCCTGTCTGGGCCTGTCTGGGCCTGTCTGGGCCTGTCTGGGCCTGTCTGGGCCCGTCTGGGCATGGCTGTGCCCGTCTGGGCCTGTCTGGGCCTGTCTGGGCTTGTCTGGGCCTGTCTGGGCCTGTCTGGGCCTGTCTGGGTCTGTCTGGGCCTGTCTGGGCTTGTCTGGGCCTGTCGGGGCCTGTCTGGGCCTGTCTGGGCCTGTCTGGGCCTTTCTAGACGTGTCTGGGCGTGTCTGGTCTGTCTGGACTTGTCTGGGTATGTCTGAGCCTGTCTGGGCAGGTTTTGTTGATAATCCGGGGGAATCTGTTGTCTGTTGCGCCTCTGGGCCCCACCGGCCGGAGACCCCATGGCTCTGCGCTATCGGCGGGGCCAACAGGATTAGAATCCGGGGGAATCTGTTGTCTGTTGGGCCTCTGGGCCCCACCGGCCGGAGACCCCATGGCTCTGCGCTATCAGCAGGGCCAACAGGCACCAGAATCCGGGGGAATCTGTTGTCTGTTGGGCCTCTGGGCCCCACCGGCCGGAGACCCCGCGGCTCTGCGCTATCGGCGGGGCCAATAGGCAACAGCATCCGGAATCTGTTGTCTGTTGGGCCTCTGGGCCCCACCGGCCACCCCGTGGCTCTTCGCTATCGGCGGGGCCAACAGGCAACAGAATCCAGGGGAATCTGTTGTCTGTTGGGCCTCTGGGCCCCACCGGCCGGAGACCCCGTGGCTCTGCGCTATCGGCGGGGCCAATAGGCAACAGAATCCGGGGGAATCTGTTGTCTGTTTGGCCTCTGGGCCCCACCGGCCGGAGACACCGTGGCTCTGCGCTATCGACGGGGCCAACAGGCAACAGAATCCGGGGGAATCTGTTGTCTGTTGGGCATCTGGGCCCCACCGGCCGGAACCCCCGTGACTCTACGCTATCGGCGGGGCCAACAGGCAACAGAATCCGGGGTCACCTGCGGCGGGGCCAACAGGCAACAGAATCCGGGGGAACCTGTTGTCTGTTGGGCCTCTGGGCAGATTACAACAAAAACAAAAACAGGGACCTACAGACCTTGTACGGGAGTGCAGATTAACCAGTGAACAGGTAATCAGTAACCCGACAACCAGTATGTGACCAGGTCGCCAGTCACCTGCAGCAAGCGACCCAGGGTGGAACCATAAACCCGGTGGCCAGCGAAGCATTGGTTTCTACTCCCCGGAGGGGGTTTATGAGCATGTATATATATATATATATATATATATATGAGTAGGGGGAGGTGGAGTTATTCATTTTTCTGCATTCATCTGTGCACAAAGCAAATCGATTGCGGCATACAAAATAATATTGTGTCATTGCATATTGTGGTTCGCTTGTGTCCATGCTCAGATTTTTTCGTTCGTAGTTGTGTTACCACATTTCCCAATGTGTGTCCTTTTTTATTAATCGAAGTCGGTCGAATTATCAGTAGTAAATGGGGTCTGACGGTATAATGCATGGCAATATGAGCCTTTGTCCCTCCACGACAACATCTCCCCTTCCGACCCAGCCTTGAAGTTGTAAACCTTCACGCTGACTTCTTCTGCTAAGTAAACCCGCTTCCCCCACCATGCAAGGACATTTTCTTGGAGGATCAGAGGCTTTGTATTTATCAGTGCCACAGACATTGCTGAGTAAATCATATTGTTCATTTTGATCATCTATGTCTCCGATGCACCGCAAGAGCTGTATTATCTTCAAGCCAATTCCATTGTCTCATATCTGTTAATGCATATTTGCATGCTAAGTTAATTTTTTCGAGACCTTAGCATCCCGAACCATACTTTTTCCTAACAAACATATTTGGGAGGATCTCACCAGAGATGATGGCACCGTGGCTCCAAATTGTGGCTCCTATCGTCGGGGATTTCCACCGTTGTCATTTTGTAACTAGGTGGATATGGTATCTAAGTATGCTCTGAAAACATTGTACACAAGCTAACGGATATAAGCCCCCACTACTTCAATGTGTCTATGCTTTCTGGACTCAAAGTATCTTGTAGTTGTCCGAATTAGGCGGACCTTCTGAATCCCATTGTCGACAACAATGGGTCGGAGTTGACAAGCGCAGTAGTGAAGCCAAACCAGTCATAAAACCAACATGTTCGATAATCACAAATATCTCATCAATTCCTGTTGAGGGTCTCCATGTCATGCATTGTTTGCGTTACATATTGCCATGGTTTGTTCTGCAGTTTCTCTTGCAGCACATGTTGTGGTGACAGGCAGGATTACCGGTTCGGATTGAACCTGTACTGTGGGATCTTCATGCGCTTGGTTTGTTTATAGGTTCCGGGACCGCGTGAATTGGATCTGGATGGAAATCCTGTGCAGGACTCTGGTACTAATACTTTGCGGGCTCTGGCGACGACACCGTTTATGTCAAAAATGTTGTTGTGTTGTATTGATTCGCTGGTTCAAAGCAATCCGGTGCACTTGTCTGGTTTAGTTACCCTTTCTGTGCACTTTAAACCTAGGAGCCAGAGAAAAGTGCAGACAAGGACTCTGTCTGTTTGTCGTTCATGTTATTGAAATTCGTCCGCTTACCGTGCTTCGGCGTACAAGTTGACTCTTTGTTGGCTCGATCAGCCTCGGGCCCAAGGCCTCGGGCCCAAGGCCTCCCAGACATCCCATACCGTTTCCATTAGGTCGCGTGTTCCGCTCGTTCTCCCGCTTGCGGGTGAGGGGGCGGGCAACTTCGGTCTATGTCGCGCGGCAGCCCGGATCTGATGGGACTCCAAGCCCCACCCCTCCTTCTCTTCCCCCCCAAATGGACCAACGATCGTTGGCCTATTAGATAAGACATTTGTTTTGTAAATCTCTCAGACACAACCCAAGAAACCAACAAATGCTATTTGTTTTTTAGTTGTTCAGTGGCGCTGCAGGTTTGGGCTGCGGAGAGGGGTGATAAAAGTTACCAGATAATCATATTCAGGCGGTTCCACATGGCACCCAGAAGTTGGTGTTCGTTGAAATTCACGTCCATATTCAATAGCTGAAGAAGTCTGCTGTGGGGTTAGGTACATGCACAGCTCTTTGGGTGTCCTCCTCCCTCTTATGCCGTGTGGTACTATGTTCTTGTGTGGCGGTGTGCATGACATCAGCTGTAGTATGTGTTCCCCTCCTCCATGGCCAACGAATGCAGGGAAATCCCACACCAGATTTGCCACCAACTGCAGTGGCAAGATTGTGAATCAAACGGCTCCTCACTCTTCTCCATCCCCCACTCTCCCACCCTTCATCTTTTATTTTCAAAGGTGCGAGGGGAGTGTAATGAATAGCTGTTTTCATATATTATCACGGAAGTCAGATTTGTTTATTTATGTGTATATATACACATATATATATATATATATATATTTGAGAGCCTTGAAATGTAGAGTACACATGCTGACGTGGTTCTACAATTCGTTTAGCTCTTGCAGTCCTGTAGGTTCGAGTGAAGTCGATAATGTGTGGTCAATGCCCAGGTGGACGCATAGTTGGTTCATACTTGTTGGCCATACGTGATGTGAGTTCATGAACAAAAACTTGAGTATGCCCAACACATTATCGAGTATTACACATTTCTGTTCAGACAGGGAACCCAACTTGTCATCATAGAAGGTATTGCTAGTTCTCCAGTTCCGCTTGTGCCAGTTTGGTTTAGACGTAACAAGTACTCAGAATGATTCCAATGGGAGCTTCAGACGTCCAAGAATACTTGTATCTTTTCGAATCTGTGTTCCCAATGCATCCAGATGCATTCGAAATGCGTCCAAATGCCTTCTAGGTGCGTCAAAATGCATCCAAATACGTCCAAATGCATCAAAAAGCGTCCAAATGCGTCCAAATGGTTCCAATGGTAACGCAGTTGAAAGCAGAGGAACGAATTTGGAACGCATGTGCGAGCCCAAAACGACGATGGAAGGTCCCATGGTTGTTTCTTTAGAAGTATCTTCACAGAAATACTTGTGAGTATATAGTCTTCACCATCTCCAGCAAATCTTGCATAATTACCGAGCCTGTGTTCGGGGAGTGCAAAAACAAATTTATGTGAAAATGAAACCATGGAAAATGTCCTGCAGACCGCAAAGTGCCAAACCTGTATAAAAAGTCCAGAGTAGGGAGCCGAACGACTACACAAAGATGATTCCACACATGGGCGCAAAGTCCTCAAAACAAATCATGGGTGCAGCAAATGCATCAACTTAGTGCAACGTCCGAAATATTTCAACCCTAAACCCAAAATACGAAACCGTTGAGAGTGGTGGGTATATATGCTGTGCGACTATTGGCCACCGTTTTGGGGAGGAGAAGTAGTGCCCGGCGAAGCGGTTGTATGAAGGCGCAGCCAATTAGGCGAAGCGTTTGGCTAGCTGTTTGAGGTTGTTTTCAACATTCAGTTGAGTTCTTAGGTTTCGTCAGTGCATTAGTCAACATTTCGTTATTCTATTTCCAGTTTTGGCATAGTTTCAGGTTTCGGTCGTTATTTGTTTCGTTTTTGCAAAATACAAACATTTTTCTCTCGTTCGTGAGGTGTACCATGTTTGCTTTACTTCCATGTCTGCTTGAGTCCTCTCGAAGATTTTGATCACACGGAACAATAATTTCCGTTCAAGCATTTGAGCAGTCATGGACAACTTCCGATGTAGAACCTGAAGCAATGCAAACACGATTGTTCCCGCACGAAAAAGTAACCCATTCCAGAGACCTGGTGGGGTCATTTTGACGACAAAATGCGGTCTGTGAATGGTATGGATTGCAAGGTGGCATTTTTTAATGATGTTTAGTGATGTACTGGATCCCACGCACTTCAGTCGCAATACATTTTCCATGTTGTATGCCAGCGTCTGAAAGAACAGTATCACCATTTGGGCGTCATTTTGGCAACATGTTCCATCAAAGGTCGATCTCTGATGCTGAAAAGGGGGAAAGATGATATCGGCAAACCGAAGGCCGGGCCCTCCGTGGCCCTTCAACAATGAAACAAGGATCCAAGACACTTCAAAGCTTATAGCTAGCTTACCGTTCATGCTCCAAATCAGAACAATTACCACAGACGCCTCACAGGCTTAAAGCTCAGGATATTGTAAAGGCCTCTCGGCCTGTGCCGCCGATCCGGGGTATTCCGAATTTCTGATGGAATTTTTGTGTGAAGACGCATTTGGGCAGAATTTGGGAGCCATTCAAGCACCATTGGGAGCCATTCGGAAGCGATTTGGACGCCATGTGGCCTGGCCGTTGATATTGGCCAAAGTGGCCTCGGAAATCTCATTTCTACCAATTTAGGGATCATTTTGAAATTCCAAAAAATGATTGAATTTCGGGTGTCATTTTGGAACAATTTTGGGAACCATTTTGGCATTATTTTTGGGTTCCATGTTGGCGTCCAGTTGGGCGCGGGGAGAGGTGCCCCCCCCCCCTTACCCCGGCAAAGCCACTCCGCTGGGAACCAGGGAAACCGCACCAGTGAGACCAGATGTCCTCGCGCGCAAGAGAAATCTCTTGTCTTATCTCCATGGATTGTGGGTGATATGTGGACTATGTCGGTGTATCGGTATAACGGTATATTCATATGTCGATATATCGATATATCGGTGGATCCCCCCGGGAGTCCCGGGGTCCCCGGGGGAGCCCGGGGCGAGGGTTCGGGGAAGGCCCGGGCCCGGGGGATGACCGACCCCGGTCCCGGGGGGCACCCCCGCGCGCACCCCGAATGTGTACCAAAATCAACGAAACCTAAGAAAACTTTGGGTCTCCTTAAATTCTAGATAAAAGAGGGTTCCAATTAGTGATCGTGTTGTGGTACAAAAGCGAGACCCCTAAATGCTTTCAAAACGGGGTCATTTTAAGGACCCCCCCGAGTTTTAGATTTTAGTGATTTTTGAGTAAAATCGGGGGTGTCTGGGAGACCCCCAGTTGGGACCCTGCCCGGTGCATTTCCAAGCAAAAGTGTTTTCTGTCGTCTTTAACAATGTGCCAGGGCATCCTGGCAGGGCCCCCGAAATGAGAGGTTTGTATTATAAAGCCGAGGAAGCACTTTCCTGAGAATTGACTTATTCATGTGGTCCCATTCTGTGTCCGATTTTCTCGTGAATTCGGGGTATCAAAATCACCGCAAACGTGACCCGATTTTGGGACCCTTCTTTTTGTAGATTTCTCCAAGAATGAATATTTTAGGTACCCTGGCAAAGGGAGGTCCAACAAAAAAGAAAAACGGGATCTGGCAGGGCCCCCTGGCATGGCGAAAGTGTAGAACTATCGTCATAAAAGGCGTCGCAGAGGTTACCGAGAGGGTTCCCATAAAACACCCCAAAATAGAGGACGCCCCTCCCCCAGGGTCGAGTTCATTGTGGGGGGCCTGGGGGGGATGCCCCCCCCCCACCCCCTACCCCGGCAGAGCCACCCCGGCGCACCCCCTCTGCAGAGCAGATCTTAGTTCTACTCTCTATCATTTTCATTTCATTTAAGTTCTTACTGTTATTCTTATATTATTTCTACTCCGTTTCAAGTCTATTTCTATTCCATTTATTCTCACACGCCGGGTCGGCGGATATGTTATCATAGCTCAGGTTAATGAGCCTTGGTCCACGAAGAACTTGTGCCCCCCCGTTGCGGGACGGACACCCCTCCGGCCCTCTCAGTTTCCACCAGCCTCTGCAAGATGCCACCAAGTGTCTTTGGTTCGCGTTGCTGCCTAGTGTGTCCACAAATTGGTCACTCCCCGCCCTACCGGTCACAACTCTAACAGGCATTCTGCAAGGTTATGAAAGTGTCTCACGACTTTGCTGCCACCCCCTTCTTGATCCCTGGTTGTGGCGCAAGTGGATGTCACAAAGCATCTGATGTCGAGCATGTGCCTAGACTTCTACTTTGGAATGCAGACAATACCACGTGATTGTGAAATACCTGCACATGGTAAATAGTAAATAACCACCCGCACATACACACTTGTAAATGGTTGAAGCGGACGTAATAGGTTGGGCACAGACCTTCAATGCCAATTCTGCGGACTAGCGTCGGGGTCCGTCCATTTGAACAAGTGGTCCATATGTGTGCGAGTGATTTGCACATGCTCTTGTTCTTTGGCTCAAGGCAGCCTTTGGCTTCCTTGACCATATGCGTGCTGCTCAAACCATATTGCTTGTTGTGTTCCCATCCCTTGTTGCGGTATCATGGCCCGGTGGAGATCAATGAATTGTTCTCCAGAGCTTCAAGTGGCTGGACTCTCGTGGTCGCAGATCCGACGCATGCATAGGAAGCATATGATGTCGTGCTTGAAAGCGGCTTTGACTTTCAAGCTCCATAAACCTGATAAGGTGGTGTCAGCAACCATTAGCAGGGCCGCTGATCTGGAAATCTTCAGGTACGATTTGCACAAAGAGCCTGTTGCTCGTTGTCTTTACGATGTGGTGCCGGATACGGTCACATGAGCTACAAGGCAACAGCCTCACGCTGGGCAGGCGGCATTTGGCGATCATGCATATGGTAGTTTCCGTGGAGTGACAATTTACACTGCTATTGATGAGCACTCTGGGCAGGGCATCCATTCTTCTGCATTTTCTGGTTCTGATCATTGTCTAGGTTATGGGGATTTTGTGGTCAATGGCGCATGTCATGTGCACAATTATATCATTCTGTCCTCCATTGGTGACCACGAAATAAACGACAAGCCGTATGCAAGACCCTCCGTAAAGTCTGACTCAAGCGACACGGGCAGTGACAAGTCCGCCTTCTCCAACACGTCTTTTGCTCCAGATGGCAGGTTTCATATTGGTGCTTGTAATGTTGGTGTTGCACAGTGTGTCGCTGAAGATGCTGGGGACGAAAGCGATCGTGGCGATAGCGACGGGTACTCGGAGTTGTCGGTAGGCATTACAGCATCTTCTGCTTGTGGTAGGGAGGAGTGCAAGTCCCAGTTTTAGAATTTTGTCTCTGCTGGAATAGAGTCTGGTGAGAGTGGTCTTTGCGAGAGAACTTTCATGAAAAGCCGTGTAATAATGAGCCTGAGTGCATCATGTTTTCCAGTTTTTCCTTGGTATCTCTTTCTGATGCCGTATATGATGCACGGTTTGGTGCAGAGTCTGCAAGAGACATAGCAGGACGAGAGGTCATGAAGAAAATGCAATTGTATCTTGGTGCTTCTCATATATGGCCGCCATAATGTGCAAAGGCCCATCATAAAAGTATGCCCTCCGTTGGGGCCACCCTCTGATATGAGGTGTGTTTGAAGAGCATCTCGCAACTCCTGGCGCCCCGCAGTTGGAATTAACGATTCAGGCTGATGGGCATCTGGCTTTACTTGGTGCTCCGTGTAAGAGCTATCCAAGTGTAATTGTGCCCACCGTATGGGCCACTCTCTGTAGAAGAAATGTTACCAAATGTTAGCCTGAGTCGCACAGTCATTGTGTTGTGTTGTACACTCCATCGTGCAATGCTTCGTAGGAGGACACATCAACCAATGTGAAAACAACAAAAACACATGCTCTTGTTCAGGTCTAATATATCTCGAGGACACCGCGACCAGTGAGAGTTGCTCTCTTCTTAAAAGCAATGTGCATATGTCCCAAAGGCAGAACAAGATACCTGCATGGTGTAGTGCGGACTTGCTACGACCTGCTGCTGAATCTTGAATATGTACTTCAACCGTTGATGGCCTGGTGTCTTGGCTGCATTGATGCTGAGACGAATACCCATTCACCTAGCATGCATCATGTTGCACCAGTCATTGTGTTGCTTACCCAGTACATACTTTGTTCAACACTTGTAGTTCATTGTAATGGAGGTGGGGTGTATTTGGAATCATGGGCCATACTTGAATAACAACAAACTCACACCTTTCAATTATATACGAATCGGTTGCCAATTATGTGTTGTTATCGCGTGTCAATTAGTTAGCAATCAATTTTCAATTATGTGCAAACAATTCGAATTAGCACCAATCCCTTTCGTTCAGCAACTCCAGCTCAAAACATCCAGCATGGTTCCCATGTGTTTCGCCCGACCACCACCCTAACTAGGTCATATTAGGCCGTTATCATTCAAGCCGGCGGGTTCTACACTCTGTGTCGATGCCGCCTTCCACAGGACCTCATATTGGAATGTCAAGGCACCTCAGAATGGACCCGTGATCTCGATAATTCAAAATGTAAGTACATGTGCAAATACTATAACCCAAAGGTAATGCTTCAACTACATGTAATTACAATGTACAACTCATGTCCAGTTGAGGTGAGTTCTCATATGTGTTGTGTTAGTTGTTCTTTGTTTTGCAGTTCACATGTATTCGCCATTTACGGTAACATGTGTTTCGCATTCACTTGGCATGCAGGAGCATGTAACCTTATCCAACAGTAATTGAATTACTTACCGAGTACACCGTTTGTTTCAGAATGTGTAGTTTTTCATTGTATTGGAAGTGGGGCCTATTTGGAATCATGGGCAATACTTGAACAGCAACAATTAGTTGGCACTTTGTTGCCAATTATTTTGTTCTGTGCCAACCATTTGTCAATTATGTACAAGCAGCCGATCCATTTGTCAATTCTGTTGTGATGACCAAAGGACTGAGAAACTTCAGTCCAAAACATCTTGGGTGTTCCCACTGTACTTGAGTTCGTCAGTTCGTGAGTTTGTGCTATCATTCATACCGGCAGCCACTGCACGTTGCGTCCATGTTCACTTTAGTCGTGCCCCATAAATCGAACTCACAACATTAGTATTGTAACGTCAAGGCACATCGACCTCATTCTGCTAATATTTTGGAAGGTGTATAATCATGTAACTCAACATGTCAAATACATGTACAATGCACAACTCATGTCCAACTGAGAGGATTTCAAATGTATGTAGCATTTCTGTTGCATGAAGTTTACAGGCCTTTCCAGTTCCACACTGCCTACATTTCCGGTACCCCTTGTTTTAGTCGTGTTCGTTCTCGAGTTGAGGCATTTCCCAAAAACGTTTGTTACTGTAGTCTTTGACATTATAGTTGTAGTGCAAACTCATTAAATTTGCAACCCAACGTCCTTGTCGCATGCGAGCATTGCAGTGATTTGCATGGCAATTACATATTAATCCGACGTTGTAGTTGTAGTGACAAAGTAACAATCCAATTGTCTTTACGCATGCAAGCTTCAATCCAAAGTATTGGGTGCTTTGCTCTCCAGTGCATCGGCAGTTTCTGTTAGGACCCTGATGTAAGTATCCATCAGAAGCAGCATCTGCCAGCATGTGCAGGGGGAAATCAAAGATGGTTCACGATTCCCCAAGATCTTCAAAGGACGGAGCAACACATCATATAGTTCCAAATGAGATCCAACGAAATCCACCAGAATCTAAGAGCATCAGAAAGTCCAAGGAACAAACAAGAAAAGCAAAGCTTCCCAAAGAGCATTGCAAGATATTCACCAAGTTCAGGGAATTTCAAGATTCGCAAGGACAACCAAAGAAATTGTGTACTCGAACCTAAGTCCGATCGCACCATATAATTGTATTCCAAGCTATGTCCAACAACCTTGTGAACCATTGGGTCCTAAACTCGAGTGGCTGGCCTCATTGAAGATGTGGTGACAGTTCGTTCGCCACCGCACATGACCATAAGGCCGCAGCGTCCATTCCCTTCACCAGCTCCATATCTCCGAGGCTCACAAGCACAACTATATCGTAAACACATATGCGATGAGCAATGGCATCGAAAACCGAAAGTAGTAGGAACCACCATGTTCATACTAAATGTGTGTAAGTTGTATCGCATGCGCGTATTCGTGCATAGGTTTTGTATTATCTTTCATATGACATTCGCATGACAATGGTTTCCGTACTAGTCGCATATTACATTCTGTAGTTTGTTCGTACAATCGGTGTATTCTGTGTGAATTTCAAGAAAGTGTGAGCATTGTTACATTCGCTACATTTCCGTCAGACCTATGTTCCCTCTTGTGCATGCGATCCATGTTTGTTCGCTACAATTCGAACGAACAGGAGTTGGGTCAAGGCATGCGGTCATTTATCTTGGGTTGACTTTGGCGGCCTCCTGCTTGGCCAGTACGTAGACGGATTATCAATTTGACCTCATTCCTGCTGTAGTTTTTGCAGTTGCACTTTGTACTAAAGTAACCCGCCTTGATCGGGATTATCCGGATAAGACTAAGGGCTCAACCTTGAACAGAGGGGCAGAGCATTACAACACAATCTCTATCCCAGTGTCCAGGTTCCATTCTTGTTGGCCAGAATCCAAGCACCTATTTCTCATGTGCGACTTCCTGCCACACCCCCTCTTTCTCAGCATATATCTCTTCCCGCTTAACGGCTTTGCCCAGCAGGCCCTTCTCTCCATTTCACCCGCCCCCAGGTGGGGACTTGTGATATAGAGCATGGTTGATAGCGAATCCCAAATACGATATTCAGCATACATGCTTACAATGATTACATTGAGACACGGGGTCCAATAAGAAATAGTACTATGTTAAAACATATCAGTTGCGTAAGGACAACTTGTCACAACACCGTAAACATAACAGGAATATTAAACATATGTGTGTCCACATGATGTCAATATTATTCACGCATCATATACCGATGTGTTCACAGGAAGGTCCGTCTTCCTATGAACTCAGCAGTGGATCCAACACATTATAAGCAGAGGCTATCCCACAAGACATGGATCTCCATTCTGCTCTTTATAATGACTATACAATATGCACAGATACACAAGCAGACTAGACAGAACTAGTGTCTTGTTAAGATAGCATGAGGCACACCTAAATATATGGATGCGAAGTGAGGCGCATGTGTAGCAAGTGTCCTAGTCCGGAGCTTGAACATTCAAAGATAGTGTGAAATATATGAGAACTTTACGATATATATATACATATAGATTACAGGTTAAATTTGATATTTTGTATGTTATACTTTGCCTACACAGTACTTTCGGTTTTCTGGTTTATTGGATCTGTAATATATATATATATATATACACACACATTTTTACCCATGAAGTGTCTTAGGCATCCTCCCGCAACGATTGCTTGTCTTGTAGGATTTCGTGGCAGGCCAAGTTTTGCACTAGCGGCATGCGATAACTGCATTGGCCCTTCTTTGAAGTCGTGTCCTGTATATTTTGTTGTTGCCGTGATGCGGCCTCACTCTGAAATGTGGTGGATCCCACGGAATCAAATGCGGAATGCGATCTGCAATTTTTCACAGAGTTACCCGTTTGTTGGAGCCTAAGTAATTTTCTTCCTTAGCGCATACTTTTGATGCCTCTTGAAAAGGACATGCGTGAGGGTTTACACATATACAGCCTACATATCATGTGCCAGAGGATGATGTAAACATGATACTTGTCCCCCAAAAGGAAGCCAAAGTCCCCCATTGAATGAAGCAATGGCATGTGGATGGGAATGATTTAGCAATAGCTGCAGCAGACTCACATAGAATTCTTGCTGACAGAACTGAACAACTTCTCAAAAACCTCCAAGAATTCGCAATTATTCAAAGCAGGATTATTGATGTAACTGAATTGTTTCCACAAAGACAACAAAAAAGGTCAAATATTAAGGTCAAAATAAGGTCAAATAAGCCGATCATTTATATAGTCTGTTCAATGTTATCAATAGTTCTTCACACTTGTTTATTGTTTTGTTGGTGTGTGTTTCTTTTCGGAAAATAGGTTTTACTCTTGTGAATGCAAGGCTAGTGCGGCAATCGAAGCAGGTCATGTGTCTGATTTCATTGCCTCTAGTTGCTTGCTTGCATTCCCTTGCACATAGTTCGTTGGTGGACTTGAAATGTTCACATTGCCCACACAAATGTTATTCATGACGGAAATTCCATGTGCATGGAATGTGGGGCCACCGCCAAAAGTGAATGTATGAAGCTTTGTGTTAAATGTGAAGGGCCCACGGACGGCCTTGTCCAAAATTCGAACACATTGGCTAATAAAAAGTTTCAAAAATCACAGTGTCTACCTTGAGTGGCCTCATAAATGTGTTCAATTAGTGTTGCAAAATTGTCTATCTTAAATGAATCACACTTTAAGGAACATATTCCCTGACGATTTACCATCCGAAACGGACTATTCTATGCCTTCACTTTCCTCTGTCTGCCTGACCTGGATCATCTCTCGTCCTGTCAAACAGAGGTGTCAGACTAACAGGCTGGGCGGTTTAATAAGGCCTTTTAGCATACCGTCATTATGTTATCCCTTGCCTACTATTAGTTATTGTGTTGTAGTAATATTGCTTGCGCAGTGCAATGCCAAAGTAACATATAACTAAACAATGTCAAAGCAAAAGCAAATTATGTAAGTACAATAATTCATAGTATAGGTAGAAAATATTATACTCAATGTTTACAATATATGTATATATATGCATACAAACAGTGCTCGTCTCTTGTGATTACTATGGTTGTTGCCAGGATTTATGTTTTGGTTACCTCTGAAGGCCTGGATGTTCTTCCCACTTGGATTGTTGCTTCTCACATGGTGCTTCTGCCTAAAAAAACCTACTCGCTTTTGCCTTCTGGTCTTGGCTTGTACAATTCTTGGAGCTTGCGCCCGTTATCCCCCTCCATTACTTTCATCAAACTTGTGTCCTCTTCCTTGAAGATTGCCTTGTGTTGTATCGTTGACTCCCGCCTGCATCTTGCACAGAGGTGTTTTGAAGGTCGAAATATCCTGGACAATGTTATTGCCATCGAGACCTCGATGCACAAACTCGCTATCGAATTCCCTAACATATCCGGCACCATCCTGTTTGACATGTGTGCAGCTCTCCCTTCCTTGGCTCAGCATTTCTTGTTCCGGATACTTGCCTTCGGCGGACTACCACTGTAGATAGTCAATGCTTTCAGAAACTTGTACTTTAACAACATTCATTTCATCAAGTTACACGGGAAAGTCTTCGCAGGACTCACGATCAGATCTGGTGTCAAGACTGGAGACCTTTTTTCTATGGTGCTCTTTGCGTTGCCATAGACAGTTTGCTTACAAAGATCTCCAGTACCATTGGGCCTGAGAGTGTTCTGGGTGCATTTGCTGATTTTGTTGGCCTCGCTCTTGCCCGGAGTAATTCGTGAATTGAGGGCGCATTGCCCCCCTTGGGGCCTGCCCGTATGCCCGTATGGAATAGGGGGACCCTACTTCCGCAGGGATAGGTCAGACATTGCAGTATGAGTATGAGTATGAGTTGGCCTCGCTCTTGCAAACTTGCGCGATGCTCTTTCAGGTCTTGTTGCCTTAATTGACAAATTTGCCATGTTCTCTAAACTACGACTAAATATGGGTAGATGCGCTATTGCTCCACACTTCAGTTGTTCTGACCGCTCCGATTGTATTCGGGGTATCCTCAGCGAGTGCGCTCTTGATTGGATTGGTTTCAAGATCGCTGACTCTGCGGAGTACCTTGGCTTTAAAATTGGCCCCGGGGCGACCACAACGCAGTGGGAGTCTCCTGGCCTTGGTTGTAGCTTCTTCTACAATGTGTTGGCTGGCAACATGCACATTCTGTCTATCTTCGGGTATATTGGGCAACTTGTGAATGCCGATGCTACTCTTGATACCTTTCTCCAATATATGGTTGCCAAGATGTTCCCGGGGCCCGGCAATTGGATCAGTGTTGAGTTTCTGTCTTGCTTGTCCATGCGTGGATATCCTGTTGGCCTACAACGTCTTCAAGATTCCCTGTGCGCCTCCAAAACTAGGGGATAACGCCACTCTTCCTTGGATGTGGAGGAGATGTCGATCGAGCTTGGAATATATATATATATATATCCTTCAATACTGTAGCCGTTTGGGATCAAGCTTCTTGCAGGCCCCCAGGCGCCCTTACGACCGCTGCCATGTGTTGACGGGGGTGGCTGGCAGCTTGAGATGCTGAAGCCGGCGGCGCAATAGGCCGAGTATGATGGCACAACCGTGGCGGTTGTTCTGCTGGCTCGCGCTAGCGCCGCATACTCCATCGGGAGTTCCATCACTTCCCGTGCAACGTCAACCAGGTTGGAGCTCGCAGGTTGACCGTCTCCGTCAAGGTCACTTGCTGCACTTCGCGATGTTCCTAATTGCGGTTGGTGAGCTCATGAAGACGCGGCGGTGCCACTTCGAGGTGCCGGTCTTTGCGTCGGACTCCGCTTGTCGAGGATTTTGCAGCAACGAGATGGAGATTTTGTGAGGGTTCTGGCGAGGGGGTATCGGACTGTGGCCGGTACGTTGTACCTGCTGGTTGGGTGGTGATCGGGTCTGAATGAGAAGTCCCACCACCACAACCTTCGCCCCTGAGAGGGGGTGGCTGCAGCGAGAGCCGTTTCGACAAGTCCCTCTGAGCGCACTGAGCTGCTGCACACCCGTGTGTGGCTAGGCTTGTGCTCGCCTGCACTGTGCTGCTGCATTTTGTGTGTGGCTAGGCTTGTGCATTTTTTAGGTATGCGTGCAGCGATCCGCATCCGGAGGAAGAGCAAAAAAAATCCTTCAATACCGTGCTGCTTTTGGCGCTGCTCAGCCACACTTCGCTTGGCACTCGAAGACATTCCTGATTAACATTATGCTTGCTGATAGGTCTCTGCGTTGTGAACACGCTGGTTCCACTAATCCTGTGTCCGCTCTTGCTTGTGTTTTCAAGAATAGCAGGTCTCAGGCCAAGATTACCAAAGCCTTGGCTGATGCCCGTCGCCGCGGTCGAAAAGAGAAGATGCTTGACCTGATTCAATGACGGTTGTCTCGGCTTAACGCAGATATTCCTTTTGGAACTACTACTCGGAGGGCTGCCTTGAGGCTTGTTGCTGCCAGCAAACTTGTTCGACCAGCTGCTTGGACCATTTAGCTTCGCACGATTTTGAAGGGTTGGGCCACTGGCAGAAGAATGAGAACTGCCAGCAGCTGCTCTATCAAACAAGCATGGCCTTTTTGTGGCAATAGTGACAATTCGATTGAACATTTTTCTCACTGTGACTTTTGCTACTAAGTGTCGGTCAGATGCAATTTTCCTTGTCGTGGCCTGGCCGACTCCCTCACCATTGCTTCCTCCTGCAACAATCATGAAATGCTCCTGCGTGGCGTGTGTTCCTTGTGTGTTTTGTTTTACATCCGATCTACTCTCGTGCACACCCCTTGTTCCCCAGGTGTTACCCCGGACACTTTACTCGCTTCAGCTTTCAGACGCCGCATTGTGTGATGGGACCCACCTGGTTTCTGAGTTGCGCTTGTGTCCTCGTGCGAGGCCCTGCTGATGACTAGGCTGGGTGAGCATGGCTTCGCCCTATAGGGGTTGGGCCGCGGGCCTGCGGTGCATGGATGGTTTCCTTGAACTTGTGTGAAAGTGCGCTTGCTGGCTTTCTCATCCTGCAGGCGTTCGATTTGCACCGTCTCAAGTGCTGTAAATAGCATGTGTGTTTCGAACTCCTGTTAATAAATAGCAGTTGTGTGAGCGAGAAGTGGCTCCGGTGGATATGCGCATATGTATGCAAGCTCCACGCAGTTTCCAGCCAGTAAATAGCAGGAGCCTATGTTTTCGAAGTGGGCAGCAGGGCTTTCGAGCACAAAGTGGCTTCGGCGGAGTAAACAGTAGTGTTTTGGAGGTGCGAAGCCGGAGATTGTTTCGTAAGGGTCCGAGTCCTCCGAGGCCCGGCGCAGAAATTTATAAACATATGATAGTGTGAACCCGTGCATATACATGTGCAAAGCAATGAGAACAGAGCGATGCGGCACAGAGCGCAATGCAACCGACACCAGCACTTTCGAACAGCTACCTCGAGCAGAGCACAGTGTAATCGAGACCAGCACTTTCGAACAGCTATCTCGAGCAGCTATTTCGAGCAGCACTTCGGAACAGTTATCTCGAGCAGCTATTTCGAGCGCTCTGGCGGCACCAGGGCAAGGCTGAGCAGCCATTTCGAGCGCTCTGGCAGCACCGTGGCAGGCCCGAGCAGCTATTTCGAGCGCTCTGGCGGCACCTGGTCCAGGGCAAGGCTGAGCAGCTATTTCAAGCGCTCTGGAAGCACCGGGGCCGGCCCGGGCGGCCATATCGAGCGCTCTGGCAGCACCGTTGCAGGCCCGAGTAGCTATTTCGAGCGCTCTGGGGGCACCAGGGCAAGGCTGAGCAGCAATTTCGAGCGCTCTGGCAGCACCGGGACTGGCCATGGCGGCCATATCGAATGCTCTGGCAGCACCGCGGCAGGCCCGAGCAGCCATTTCGAGCGCTTTGGCGGCACCTTGGCAGGCCCGAGCGGCCAGTGAGCACCAAAGTGGCTCCGGTGCAGTAAATACCATTGTTTTCGCAGGGCGCATCTGGCACGAAGCCTTCACGACGCTCCAAAAGGTGCAAGGCACGCTAGCACCCGCGCGGAATTTCAATATTACATATATATATATACATATATATATATGTCATTTAGATAGATATGTAGTGCAGGGCACAGCGCAGAACTGAGTTGAAGTGAAGCAAGTAAGTCCATGTGTCATTTCAGTTATGTTTTTGTTTAAGCGGGCTAAGTGTCCTCGACTTTGGAATTATAGGGAAGGGTGCCGGCTGTACCTTCCCAGGGACATTCTCTGCATGGATGTGAGCCTGCGGTTCTTCTTGCCCTTGGGACTATGTTTTGGCGCAGTTGCTGCTTCAGAGTAGGCCCTGATGGTGCAAGAACCCACGCGACTCTACAGAGAGGAGCTCCCCAAATGGCTTGACCAGGCATGGGTCCTCAGAGGCTTGCCTCAGTGCTGGTGGCACAGGGCTGCTCGCGCTGATTCGCTGGCACAGAGTAGGCGGATATAGTGCCTGCGAAACGACAACTCATATATCATTGTAATGGGTGTCAGAAGGTCCTAAAGCATACGTAGTGCCTGGGCCGGCGTAGACCGCCTTTGCAACTAGGTCTCACAGACATTTTGGCATGCAGTGCAGACATTTGTGCATATGGAGGCACAGCAGGAGTGCCATGTATATGTGAGCTTAGCAATACATTTGCAATCGGAATCGTAAGGCCCTGGCCAGGGTCTATGTATCCTGGGGCTGAATGTGCCAGGAATCAGCAAACCAGCGATAGTCAGCCATCGGTTTTTATTCCCATGAGGGTGTCCACATATATATACAGTTATATATATATACATATATATATATATATGTAGAGATATATCCGTTCAGTTCTTTTATACACGATTTCATGCACAAAATCCTCACGCTACTGGCATCTTAAGACAATTCTCTTCTTGCCGCAGTTTAGGCGCGCAGGTCGACTTTTGTTTTTTCTGCTTCGCGCCACGATGCAGATTGACAGCAGTATTAATCTACAGCAGGCAGTTTCCTTTTACGCATGGAGCTTCTTGGAATCTGGAGCATCTACAAAGATTATGAACATGTTGGAGGGCAATAACTGATGCATTCTGGCCCTCGAGATTATCCAGGAGGGCTTCGCCCAGACCGCCGCGCAAGGAGTTTCAGTGCGAAGCGAAGGTGGATTTACAACGAAGTTGCAGCGAAAGTGAGCATATGCAGTACCTGTGCAGCGGATTTGAAGCGATATTGAAACGAAAGTCAGCATTGCGGTGCCTGTGCAGCGGATGTGGTGCGAAAGTGAGCATATGCGGCACCTGTGCAGCAGATTTGAAGCGGCATTAAGCGAAAGTCAGCAAATGTGGTACCTGTGCAGCGGATTTGGTGCGAATGTCACCATATGCGGTGCCTGTGCAGCGGCCTTGCCGCGACATTGAAGCGAAAGTCAGCAAATGCGGTACCTGTGCAGCGGATTTGGTGCGAATGTCACCATATCCAGTGCCTGTGCAGCGGATTTGGGCGAGTCGGCGGCGGGGGCGGCAACCCTCTTGGGTGCTGGTAAAACACGCATTTTCATCGAAAGTGAGCGTTTTACCTAGACGGGAGCACCGTTTGTTCGAAAACCGATTCGGTGGGGTGCCCTTAAGTGACTTTACAGTCACTTTACCTTTACAATGTACTTGAAAGTTGAAGCGCTTGCCGTAGGTTTGCTCCCAAACACCCTGTTCGAGATCCCCATGCCCCACACATTGCAAGTTATGGCAGACCAATGGAAACTGGACCTCCTATACGTTTCAATAGGTACAAGTTAAAGTATGCAATATTTTATGGATCTTTCAAGACCCTACCAGAGTTAACAAGTCACACCCAAATTAATCAAGTGCGAGCAACAAGTGGGCTTGTATGAGTTTGCTTTCTGTTGAGCACAATTCATGTTCTTGTTGTTTCGCATTGCTGATTATTCCAGTGTTGTGTTTTTCATATTCGAAATAAGCCACATTGACTTTAGAAGCCAAGCGCAGAATCGGGCGAGATCAGTGCCCAATGGGCCCCCCACAACAGTATTATCATTACTATCATTACTCAATGCAGGGAAGCCCACCCCTCGGACAAGTACCCCTATTCTCTGGCTGCTGGCGCCTGCTCATCCCAGTTTTGTAAGATCAACCAGTCAACAGCTGCTTTTGGTGATGGTTCTTTTTACGATGTCGCTTCTGCCCGAATCTGGGCATCCACATAAGCAGGAGCACCGTGGATGTGTGACACCTCACCGACCCACCTACTCGCGAACATGGAAACAAAGAGCGTGTGGCATGTTGAACAGCGCGATTGCCAATTGTGTGTGCCTGCATATCCTAGGCTCGCACTGTCTCATCAGCTTTTGCTAGCTGATAGTGAAACACAGGAAGATCCTGGTTGACGCCAAGCTATGCAGGGGAATTCTACTTCTGGTGTGACTCTTATGACATACAGTTGACGTTATAATTTGGATGTGTTATTGATGGCACCCTGAGGAAATGTGAAGTGGTTCCCCACCCAGCATGAGCACCCATGGATTTGCATACATTCTGACAGCACCCCGAGCAGTAAGGAGTGATCCCCCACCTTCCCAAGCAGAAGTTGCAATATTTACACACAAACACAAGCTACAAATCCACTTCCGCCATTTTTTTCGCATGAACTTCTGGGCTGAACCCAAATCAGAAATATCAAATATAGTTCGCCATTTTCTTACATACATCAAGTGTGGCTTAATTTATATTGTGAAGAATATGGAGCTGTACCAGCAGTGCACTGGCGCATTCACACTCACATCCATATGTACTTGATCCCGCCGCGCCCCTCCCGAGCTTAGGATGCTGTGTTATTTTGATGTATAGAGATACCAGCATGGGGAGCACGGGCGAGCCCGGATAATTAAATAGTAAAGCTCTGATTTAGGACTGCGATGGAAGTGGGTTTGTCTCGTAGTTGCTTCGAGACATTTGGTTTTATTGTCATCCTGGCCCCATCCTCGTCAGCACCTTGGCATCGAATAGTGTGCGTAAGCCATCTGAAGGATTCGAAGAATCCGATGGACCCGAAGACCCAACGGACAAATTGCATATATAGAGTTGAATATCTGCAAGTTCATAATCCATTGTTGACATGTTTGTAAACAGAGCCTTGTATGTGCTTCTGTGGCCTCTGGGTGTTTGGATCAAGACCACACGGCTCCTCTCAAGTGCTGCCAACACCAATGCTTTAAAGCTACCAGCTAGCTCCCGTGAGGTAACTGTGCTTGGTTTCTTATTTGCATATGGTTGTGCTTTAGAGCTTTAAAGCGTCTCCTGCAATTATATAATGTGTGTGCACCAACAGACATGCATACACCTATATACAATCATACCTACATGCATACATATTTTGTATATATATATATATGTGTATCATGATATAATATCATGCCATATCGCATCACCTTGATAACATCATGAAATATAATATACATATGCCGCATGCATTGTATTGTATACAATCGGCGGAGTATGTGCACTACACATGTAACAACAAACACATGCTGCGCTAGCCCATTGTTTAGTTTGTGAATGCACAACATCTTTGAGGTAACAGAATACAATTGTATTAGAGTTGTTGCATTTGGAGTGTTCTGTACTTGCTGTGTTTTCTTAAAGTAGGTGCTGCATGTATGCCGTTGTACCAAATCGAGCCATTGTGTTCGGGCTGCTGCATTCGGTGTGCTGGACTGTACGCTTTAGATAAAGGGTCATATGCGTCATGCATTGGTGGTATTGTGTTTGAGACTTGCAGTGCCAACGGTGTTGCATCGGGCGTGTGGTTGCATCAAGGTTGATGAGCTAGCGGTGTCTTCCATATCGAGTGTCGCAGGTGCCAAGGAGGTTGGGCCACGCCCATTGGAAAAGAGAGTTTGAGAAGCAGTGAGAAGCAGGGAAATGTTCGGTGCTATAGGTTTGAGATTCTTGAGACTCTCACCATCCTCATGGCAGGGGGTCTTGCTCGGACTAGACATGGTTTTGGGAAGGAAACCTCTTGAACCCAGTCGAGTCGCCCAGCCCAACATTTGGATGGATGCAGCTGTAAAGTTGGGGGCATCTCGACCACACAAAGCAGCACTTAGCATAGAAAGGAGCTGGGGCGGTCCGGGCTTTGGAATCCCAGCCTTGGAGGCAGCCTTTAAAAAGTCCTGTATTCCACAGAAAAAAGGAGGCGGTTGGACCTGGTCGGTTTTTCTGGTGAATGATGCGAGTGGATTTAATAGGTCGCTCAGAAAGAAGCAGTTTTTTGTAGCGCTTTTGGGGGCTCCAGTACATAGTGAGCTCAGGGTGTCAGGGAACGGCGAGGGCCCATACCTTACCAAATACAGGGCCATGACTTGTTCAAGACCATTGCTTGCGGTACCAAGAGGGTGGGCATTTTTCATTGATGGAGCATTACAACAAGGCAACATTCGGCCAGACTTGCACTCCAACTTATCACACAGATGCGATGCATGAGCCATCATTTTTGACGCTTGGGTGGATTGTGGGGCCACTCCGGTCACATGCGATACCATTCCCAGCACAGTCCAGCAGCTGTCCAGAGCAAGATGTAGTTCCAAAGGATGGGTATATAGCTGCTGCATTGGGGAGTTGGTCTTTCTTATTGTCGCAAACGAGTCGCATTCAAATTCACGCAATGCAGTCATTAAAGACGCCCTATATACGTGTTTGTGTAAATTCTTGCTGGTTCAGTGTGGGTAAGGGATTTGCAACCCTTATTCCAACTGTGAAAGATTTAGTGTGAACACATGTGAAACATATCACATGTTGTTCAATATGTCTACAATATGTGAATCATATGTGTGGCTCAAGCCGTTTCAAGGGTCAAGCATCGCATCGCCGTTTGCCGAAGGATTGCCCCCACTTGTGGCCGGCACGCGCGGCAACAGGTTTCTCCCTTTTTCGCCCCCGTGTCACCGGCCCGTGCGCTGACACATCACCACAACCACCTCAACCGAACACTGCCACAACCGCAACAGCAGGACTACAACAACATGGCAACCTTACCGCAACCACTTCTTCAAGCACAACTTCCACAACGGCCTCAGCCACCACAACCGGGCGTAACAATACAAGAACAACAGCCAACACCACAACCACGCCAGACCGAAGAACCCACACTAGTACAACAACGAATACAGCGGTACCTACAAGTTGTCAGAGATCACACAACCACATTGGCCGTACAAGACCACACGACCGGACTCTCACAAGACATGGCCAGATGAAACCTACAAGACCACACAGGCCAATTACAGCATACCATACCACCACCCGGGCTACCACCACCTTCTAACACAGGCACTCCCGAGCAGGCACAAAGGGAGACGCCACAGAACACCCTCAACCTGCACGCGCAACTCGTCGAGCTCCTGGAACAAGAGGTACTCGATTTCAGTGAAATAGTCTAGGCAAGAATGTCAACAGACACCAACTACATCCCACCTGACCTCACAGCCCTCTTACAAACTGACGACTCCAACAGAGGCAATGAAATACACAGCTTCCTCATGGCAAGGGGGTATACCCCACGCAGCGAAAGCCCGTCTGCGGTCCTGGGCCACGCCGAACTCGACGGACCAGAACTTACGGAACACAGCCTCACACGCAGATTATAATTTGCAGAAAGACTCGTTAAACACTTTACCACCACTCGATCGAAGGAAGTCTGCAGTGACCTACTCAACAAATTAGAGATGGCACACGAACGGTGCCTGGCTCTTCTCCCAGACATCAAGGAAAAACGCAAACTCGTCAAAGGGACACCCAAGGTTGCAGACCACTGGCGCGAGCTGCACCAAGAATCACTCACCCTCCTTGCCTCCTTGATACCACACGCAGTGGACGGCACGTATGTACTTGCGACGCAGCTCAGCAATGTTCTCCGTCAAGACCTCACCCACCACAGCGGCCTGGCCAGTATCCAGGACACAAGGGAATTATGCAACAAACTTGATGGCGCCACCTACATTATCCAGGCCACCTTATTGCAAATTCCCCAACACATCACCACTTGGGCCCCAGATGGACAACACCAGGTGCTTCGACTAGCAGCGGCCTACAGGGAAATGCGGAACAACAACCAAGGACCTGCCTCGATCACGTTACTTTTCACTATCGACCACTACCCCGGATGCAATGAACCTCGGCACCTCACAGACATCTGGTCACACCCAATTTGGGGTAACAAGTGGGCGGATATTGTCCACAAAATCAGTTTTCTACAACCGCCTGTGACGATCAGTGCAGGCAGAAACGCACCGATGCACATTCGAAAATGCCTCGTTCGCATCACGCTCGCCCACAATTCACAAAATACGCAAAATCTAAATCACCTGGCACTAACATTCACAATGACTCCACAGCTCTGCACCTGGCAACCTACATTTGACGAAGTCAGCTCACACAACACCATCTGGATAGATGGCCCCCATGAGCACCGATGGCACATCCACTCACTTATCAAAGACTTCAAACTGCGTGGCCTGGCCCACGCCGACAGACCACGCCCAAACTTAGGGCATAGAGCCGAAACACCCCGCTCGGTTATCCACCTGCACTTCGACGGCAACATGGGCAGCGAGCTAATGCAGAACCTGACCACAAAATGGTTAAACAAACATTGCAACCATACCAACCGCTGATTGCGCTCCAGTCCACCATCAGTATCCCAGCGGCACACATGCTGGACATTACCTCACCTCGTCAACCACTTATGCGACAGTTGCATCTTCATCACACCACGCCTTGCCGTTATTACCACTACCACTAGCGCACCAACCTGGACACAACTAATCACCCAAACATGGCAAAACGACCCTGAGCACTGCGCTCTCACACTAAGAATGAGGGACTCCACCAATGTACGGAACAAAAAAAATAGCCGAAGTCACTGCCACCAAGGAGGAGCTGTCTGCCGCTCGCGCGCGCAAGGGACACCAAGAGGTAAGCCCCAACCAAGCCAAACCCCTTACGCTACGGGCCACGCTGGACTCACCTATGGGCACAGATGCCAACTCCATCACATGGCTCGCCCACATGATGGACCACCTGGCACACAACACCAGTGTGCCGCTACGCCAACATCTGTCGGATGAGGGCATGGACCTTGGTACGTGCAAGCCTCTCTACAATTTCGAACAAAACTGGACAGGCAAAATCTTGATCCAATACCGCACTGCAGAGGAGCTAAAACGAATATATAATGCAGTGCAAAACCAAGGATCCGTGTCCAAGGACACCAAACATCCGTACACATGCTTCCAGATTGCATAGATCTCGGCTCCCATACCGGGGGGGGCAGGTGACTAGGGATGCAAAAAAACAAGCTCAGCAAACATGGTTCCTTTTTGCTGCTGCTCAGCTTCCTTCACACACACAGACCACGCAAACCCTTCATTCACAGCTACACAACACAACGAACAAACCGAAAATGGCACCCAACGCCCGTACCTCTCACCATAAACAACTAGACAATCCAACCCAAATAACACCAACCACCCAGGTGACGAGCTACACAAAACCCTACACAACAAACACCGCCATAGGAGAAGAAAACACGACCACCAACAACCGCAAAACGCCGCTACCATACACAATCATTCACCACCACAGGCACACCCGCCGGCTGCACCACTTCCGTCCAAACCATATCAAGGCAACTACCGAGGATTTGGATGGAACGCCCAAGCCCTTATGGCTGCCAGCGCCCAGCTACAAGACCGCAAAGGACAATACCTGACAACCTTGATCAACTCTCATGACTTTGGGATGGTTTATGAAACACATGGAACCCCGGGCAAAGGAAAAGTGTACATTACACCAAAAGCACAGCGCGCCGGAGTTGGCATTCTGGTACACAGACTTCCTTGCTCATGTCGCTCCCATCCAAGGACGACGATTCTGAAGATCTCCAAGCTGGTCGCTGTGCTCGGCTACGGCTACGCGGCCCAGATGGCAATCTGGGCCTTTGGTCCTTAGATCTCACCACAGGCGAGGACCCCAAGGCGGACTACCATGCCAGGGTGCACACCAGGAAGCTTCTGGGCAACAGCATGGCATCACACAACACCACACTCTCCATAGTCACGGGGGATTGGAACTACATGGTGCATCGCAACGACCGATGGGGCTGCACAGGACAGTCTTGGACAGGAGACAAAGACCACCAAGGGGCGGAAGAAGCCGACGAGCACACCTTTCACCCACACAACTTACACGAACTTTACCCAGAAATCATACATACTTTTCCACCAACGCCACATCTCGGATCGACCGTGTTTACAGCAACCACCACCTCTCCGACCAGCTTGACCACAAATTTGGCTGCGCGTCCCTCGCAAGAAGAAAGGATGTGTCCACACATGCAGCCATTTCCTACTACCGACAACGTCCACCACTACATCATAACACCGACAAACAAAAGTACACACTACCAAGTTAGTACCAACCATCTCCAACGGCACTATCAACCACCCCAACTGGCCCCAGCGTGGTGCAGCAGAACTCAACCAACTCACTACCACCATGGAGGACATCCGTAGTGCTGTACGATGCCTCACTCTTGCCAAGCAGGCCATGCACACGGTCTCCAACAACATGTCACAGGATCACATATTTCCTGGAGCCACGGACAATGACGACAAACTCAATTGCACATTGAGCTGTATCCGGGCCGCACAGGACATCAACCTCAGAAAAATGTACCGCAAATATTTGGAATATCCTCACATCGGTACACATGTGAATCCAACTGATCCCAACACATGCAACAGCCAAGGGCTACGCGACCCTCAAGACCATGCTGTGGCACTAGCCAAACAGCACCTCACCGAGGAACTGCACGAAACTACACAACAAGCCAAGGAACAACCGCAGGACTACAGGATCACAATCCGAAAGAGCAACATTCTCACGCACCTCAAAAGACTCAGCCCAGGCAACTCATGTTCCATTGGAGCCTTGGACATGGTTGAAGAGGGGTTTGCCACCGACCCGATCCAAATCGCGCAAAAATTGGCTTAACATTGGTCAAAGACCTTCACCCACAAACCAATAAACAAGCATCTCTTACAAGAATGGCTCACTTCATTACCAAACCTGACACCACAACGACAGCAAACAAGCAACATCACTCCAACGGCCCACAGCGAGACCACAGCCACCAACAATGCTCACGACCAGATGCACTCCCGGCAATGCAACGAACAAATCAGTTCATCGCAACCAAAATGCCCATGCCACAACGGGAACAACACCAGGCAGAACAATCTGCTCGGAACGACCCCTACGACCAATCTGGGTCAAGACCACCGCTAGGCCCTATGGGACACCCTTCCAAAACACGCAAGCCACTACCTACACGAGAGCGACTGGCACGTGCGCCACAAGGACATTGAGCACGCTATTCGCCACAGTGGCAACTCATCCCCCGGACCTGATGGGATTCCATTTAGAGCATGGCGTGTCATGGTACCCCTTGGAACATCCACTGTCTATGACGTGGCCACTTGCCTGGAAACTGAAGAAGCACATCACTACCTCAACACTGCGTATCATGACACTTACGCCGCACCGGGCACCCTTACAACCACAGCACACTGATCTGCCCCCCCAGAAAAGCACCGCCACCACCGAGGATGGCACCAAGGCATATTCAGCCAACAACACACGACCGCTCATCATTGTCAACTGCGACAACCACATCGTGGCCTCTGCCGCCCGCACCTGATGGCAAAGCCACCTTACCGACTGCATCCTACCTCGCCAGCAGTGTTTCCTTCGTGGACGATCCATACTCCAAGTTGACACTGCTGCCATGATCACCTCACGCACGCAACCTGACGGCGCCTGCGTGCTCCTGGACTTTGCCTCTGCTTTCCCGTCCATCTCCCAAGAGTTCCTCTTCACCACATTGCAGCACATTGTCATTCCACACAATGCCATCAACCTACTGGGCTCACTCTACTCCAGCTAGTACTGCGATCCACCTCCAGGCCTGGCTTCGCCCTGGAAAGGGGAGTCCGACAAGGATGCCCGTTGTCTCCACTGTTGTACGCTCCCGTGGCAGAAGTCCTCGTGGGTAGCATCGAGCACCGCTGCCAAGAGACCCTCACACGCTGCTATGCAGATAACGCCGCGCTAGTCCTCAACAAGTTCTGGGTGAACGCGCCCAAACTCCGGCAACCCTTCCAGGAGTTTGCCGACATTTCAGGGCTGCACCTCAATCTCCAGAAGTGTGTCATTCTCCCATTGGACGAAGGCAGCCTGGACACTATCCGACAACGCCTGGCTACTACTGTCCCGATGTGGAAAGACATGCAAGTCCGGCGTGAAGGCAAATACTTGGGCTTTGTGGTCGGGCCTGATAAAGGCGACACATCCTGGCACGAACCCACACAGAATTTCATACAACGGTGCCAGCTGCGGGAGGCACAAGGCGCGGGCATGCATTACCATACAATTGCATACAACACATTCGCACTTGCCACCCTTACCTACATCGCCTAACTGGAACGACCACCACCAGAGACACTTGCTGCTTAAAGACAGGGCCTCAAGAAAGTCATCAAAGGACCAAGTCGTTGGGTTGAGCCTGCGGACTTGTGGCGGCTCAAAGAACATTACGGACAGTCGGTGTCCTGCAAATCACTCTTCCACACTGCAAGGGCTGTGCAACTTCGAGTTCGCCAGTGTGATCCCGGCTGTAGCCAAACACAGCACCAATGCGATGTGACCCTCCGTGACTGGCACAACGACGCCAGCCGAGTCCGCTGGGCCCCATGGTACCGACGCTCTTTCGCACTCACCCTAGACGACAACCGGCAGAACTACACTCAACAATGTGCACCGTAGAGGAACTCACGCACAAACCAAGACAAACGAAAGAACCAGTCACCGCCACACGACCTGACAAAAAGACCTCCAACGTAATGCCTACAACAGAGCGTTACAAGCAGAGCCTTACAATCCTTCCACAAGAAACAGAGAAAAGTTCACCCGTTGGGAGCTTCATGTCCCCCTGAAAAAAACCTTACATCAACGAACACGGGCTGTCGACAAAACACACCCGCATGGCAATCCCGTCGCGCCCTGGCCAACCTACTGCTACTACAACAACTTACACCACCCAGAGTCTGCTGCCACACTTAGCACCTTATGGAACAGATGGTGTATGCACCGACGATACCAAAAACATCATCTGAGATCGAACCGGTGCCTGTTCGGTTGCGGAAGCACAGCAGAGGATGCCATTGAACACTACTTTCAATGCACGGTTACCCAGTGCATCTTACAGAAACAACTTAACCTACTACCACACTTGTTCGCCAACCTTCACAGCGGCCTACTCTGCAATGCAAATATACGAACGGAAGATGGCCTTACCACCATTGCACTCCTCAACAACGGCCTTTACAACACAACCACTTACATCAGACACACACCAGGGACACCTACCAATCAGATCACCGACATTCTCGCGCGGAACATACGGGAAGGAGCCAGGCATCACCTTAATGCAACGACTGTACTTGACAATAGATGGAACCGGGACAGACTAAGCCGACCTCTTCCACCCATCCCACATACCATCTAACAAAAAAGTACAGTCTACCACAACTACCTCCACGTGTGTCACAACTACATTCACGGCCACCGCAACCACCATGCTCGACCATGAGCACAACTATAGCCAACACGTACCAGGCTGTCCAAGAACCCCCAAAACACAAAACAAAATTGTTTTGTGTCTCGTCGGTTTGTCAATAAATGTGTCAATATATGTGTTGGTTTCGTTTTTTGTTTTCTCTCTTGGTCCCTCGGCCGGGCCCTGGCAAGCGACTCAAAAACACAAAACCTACAATTTGTTGATCACATTTATTGGTTAGCCTTCGTTTTACCCGGAAATGTTGTTTTGTTTTTGTGTGTTTTTTGCTTTCTGGTCCCCCGGGAAACCGAGATCTCCAAAATACCTCAAAAATGTGGCTGTTATTTCGTTGGTCTTGTGATTGATGTGCTAACTTGCTTGTTGAGTTCTTGTTTTTTTGGGCATTTGCAGGGCCCGGGGCCCGGCCCTTGAATGCCCCACAAAGCTAGTAGCCATAAATTCGTTGGCTCATTTGTCGTTGTACGCTCGCTCTGCCAGGCTTCGTTTTTTTGAGTACTTCTTGTTTTGTCGGTTTGACTGCGCACTACAACGACCGCAGACTACCCAGTGGATGCACCTCCCGGTCTGTGACTTTAAAGCTGGCCCAACTACCCAAAAACAGCGGCCACAACAACGGTCACTAAACCGCAACTACCACTACCGAACCAACACCTCTACTACAACTACCACTACAACGGCCGCTACAACTTTAACCAAACCATCACCCCAACCACTCCGGCCTTTTCAACCACAAATGCCACTACCACCATCACCAAAGCTCAAACAACCACCACGACCACACAAAAGTTTCCAGTACCACGGCCATCACCACGACGGACACTACTAACACGACCACGACTACCACTACCACCATGGTGACAGCTCAAAGCGCCACCCGAATAGCCACTCAAGTAGCCGGCGCGCTGCGAGGTGCACCAAGCACCGTGAGTTTTGTTGATTTTTTAGAAAAACCAAGCGGGTGAAAGTCCCGAATGGCCGGCGTGCTGCAAGGTGCCCCAGCACCGTGCGTTTTGTTGGTTTTTTGGAAAACCAAACGGGTGAAAGTCCCTGGCAGGCGAACAGCACGGCTACTACAACGACGACAACTGCAGCAACTACAACGACCACTACAACTAAAGCTACTACAACCGCTTCAACAGCTACAGCTACAGCAACTTCAGGCACTACATTACAAGTACAGCCGCTACTACAACTGCTACAACTACTGCTACCACTACAAGCACTACTTACAACAACCACTACAACAACCCCTTCAACGGCCACTACCACCACCACACACAACAACCACGCTGACCAGCACTTTGTCCACTGCAACACGACCAACAACGACCACCGCACTGACCAACACAACCACCTCTACTCTGTGCAACAAGCGGACAACCACTACAAGCACTACTCACAAAAACCGCTACACAACGACCACCACAAACAAGAATCTGTCACAACTCCAACCACAACTTCCAGTACCTCCACAGCGACCACTCCTGAAACAACCGCAACCACAACGACCACGACTTACAGCAACTACTACAGCGACTACAACCACAATGGATACTACTTACAGCAACCACCGCAAACACCACTCACAACAATCACTTCGACACTCCCGACAACAGCCACTGCAGCCACTACTAGCAACAACTCCTCGACCTCCACAGCGATTACCACCCTGTGACCACCACAACGACCAATGCCACGGTCACGGCTACCACCGCCACCCTAAGACCGCCACAACGACTACC
>Ga0099797_100062_pt1 | contig 51148 bp, 16 predicted proteins | sample Uncmet_Sort48C_1_FD_89871 | JGI IMG/M metagenome (GOLD analysis project Ga0099797, IMG submission 89871) | Marine eukaryotic communities from CALCOFI LINE 67, Pacific Ocean - C012_Sort48C_1 | ecosystem: Environmental > Aquatic > Marine > Oceanic | place: Pacific Ocean: Monterey Bay | collected...
ATGAGACCCTTCGATGCAGATCCTTAAGGGGTTTGGCTCGCGAAATGGACTGCTTTTCTGGCTGCCGTTTTCCGCTGATTTACTGCCGCAGTAAATCGGAGACGAAAACTGGACCCCCCGAAATTCGGTCTCTCAAACTTCAGTCTCGAACTCATCCGCAGACCCCAATTTTTCCGGATTTACTGCCGCAATAAATCTCCAGGGAGATTTGGAAACTCACGAACATGAGACCCTTCGATGCAGATCCTTAAGGGGTTTGGCTCGCGAAATGGACTGCTTTTCTGGCTGCCGTTTTCCGCTGATTTACTGCCGCAGTAAATCGGAGACGCAAACTGGACCCCCCGAGATTCGTTCTCTCAAACTTCAGTCTGGAACTCATCCGCAGACCCCGACTTTTCGGGATTTACTACCGCAATAAATTTCCGGGGAGATTTGGAAACCCACGAACATGAGACCCTTCAACGCAGATCCTTAAGGGGTTTGGCTCGCGAAATGGACTGCTTTTCTGGCTGCCGTTTTCCGCTGATTTACTGCCGCAATAAATCGGAGACGAAAACTGGACCCCCCGAAATTCGTTCTCTCGAACTTCAGTCTGGAACTCATCCGCAGATGACCCCAATTTTTCCGGATTTACTACCGCAGTAAATTTCCGGGGAGATTTGGAAACCCACGAACAAGAGACCCTTCAACGCAGATCCTTAAGGGGTTTGGCTCGCGAAATGGACTGCTTTTCTGGCTGCCGTTTTCCGCTGATTTACTGCCGCAATAAATCGGAGACGAAAACTGGACCCCCCGAAATTCGTTCTCTCGAACTTCAGTCTGGAACTCATCCGCAGATGACCCCAATTTTTCCGGATTTACTACCGCAGTAAATTTCCGGGGAGATTTGGAAACCCACGAACAAGAGACCCTTCAACGCAGATCCTTAAGGGGTTTGGCTCGCGAAATGGACTGCTTTTCTGGCTGCCGTTTTCCGCTGATTTACTGCCGCAATAAATCGGAGACGAAAACTGGACCCCCCGAAATCCGCAGACCCCAATTTTTCCCGATTTACTGCCGCAGTAAATTTCCAGGGAGATTTGGAGACTCACAAACATGAGACCCTTCAACGCAGATCCTTAAGGGGTTTGGCTCGCGAAATGGACTGCTTTTCTGGCTGCCGTTTTCCGCTGATTTACTGCCGCAGTAAATCGGAGACGAAAACTGGACCCCCCGAAATCCGCAGACCCCAATTTTTCCCGATTTACTGCCGCAGTAAATTTCCAGGGAGATTTGGAGACTCACAAACATGAGACCCTTCAACGCAGATCCTTAAGGGGTTTGGCTCGCGAAATGGACTGCTTTTCTGGCTGCCGTTTTCCGCTGATTTACTGCCGCAGTAAATCGGAGACGATAACTGGACCCCCCCGAAATTCGTTCTCTCGAACTTCAGTCTGAAACTCCTGCCGCAGCCCCAATTTTCCCGGATTTACTGCCGCAGTAAATTTTCGGGGAGATTTGGAGACTCACGATCATGAGACCCTTCGACACAGATCCTCAAGGGGTTTAGCTCGCGAAATGGGCTGCTTTTCTGGCCGCCGTTTCCCGTTGATTTACTGCCGCAGTAAATTGGAGACGAAAATCGGACCCCCCGAAAGTCGTTCTCCCGAGCTTCAGTCTGAAACTCCTGCCGCAGCCCCAATTTTTTCGGATTTACTACCGCAGTAAATTTTCGGGGAGATTTGGAAACTCACGAAAATGAGACCCTTCAACGCAGATCCTTAAGGGGTTTTGCTCGCGAAATGGACTGCTTTTCTGGCCGCCGTTTCCCGTTGATTTACTGCCGCAGTAAATTGGAGACGAAAATTCCGGCAAGCTTTCGGAAAGCTGCATTCCAGAACAATGATCGGAATCTATCAAAAACGTTTGACGGCGCCGCTTCCGATCGCTCAGAGCCGCTCTGTGTGAAGCATACGTTTGTAGAAACTGGCCAGGCAACAGTAACTGATATCCAGAGTACTACTATCATGATGTCACAAGGTCAATACCAAACAGGCAACAAAGCCGAAATATTTCTGACAAGGCATAACGTGTGAATCACTTCTGCAATGTTAAACTTACCTCTACTGAAGGTATAATGAGTCAACAACGCGCAGAGATATCCATTCAAGTTAGACGAACTTTTTTCAGTACCGCACCCAATCAACATTCAAAATCCATTCCCCATCCAGATTCCAATGAGAAGATAACTCTCAAAATCCATTCCCCATCCAGATTCCAACGAGGAAATAAATCACAATCGCACTCGCCGTCCCTGAAAGCATCGCGGTGTTGATGTCTTCGGTGCTTCCGCCTGTTTCTGTGGAAGACGCAGCAGGCGTCTTTTCGGTAGACGGTGACGTGGTTGTGCTTGTGCTTGTTGGATCTTTATTTCCGCCTTGATAATTGTTGTTTTGATTTCCGCCTTGATAATTGTTGTTCTGATTTCCGCCCTGATAATTGTTATTCCCCCCACCCCCACTATAACCACCGCCACTCTTATTCCCCGCCTCTACATCTGCCTTGTATTTTTCCACATAATCCGCTGCACAGTCGTACTTCGTCAATTTCTTCTCGCTTTCTTTTCGACAGGCATTGGTCTGATCCGGAGTTTCCGATTTCCCCCCCGGTCGGACGCCCGGTTTATCCACGCTCTCAGCCTCCCAAAAGTCGTGGAACGCTTGCGAAAATGTGCATCCTCTCGCATTCGAGTTCGCATTGGAGATAGATTCGTCGACGGGACAACAGTTTTCGATCAAGTGTTTTCGTATCTGGCATCGGTCTTTGAACTCGAGAACCGTTTTTCCGCCGACACAGACATGATAGTCGATACACAGCGTTGTTTTGTCTTCGCAGTCTTTTGGACAAGGGTCGGCCTTGTCGGCTGTGACTGTTACGACAATGATAGAGAATCTTGAGACTGCGGATAGAGACAACAGGAAGAGAACTCCGCTTCTGGATACGCGTGAGACCATTACCAATGCCAATAACATAGATTGCATTGACATTGCTTTACCTGTAAACATTTTGCTTACAGGTGCCTGTAAAAATTTTGCTTACAGGAAAACAATCATCTTTTGAAGCGGGAAAGAGCCACACGACCCTCTCCCCGAGAAACTTCGAAACGTCTTCTTGGAATCTTTTCGAGCGTTTGACTATAGTCACAGCATACTATACGCAATCATGAGTGAAAGAATGGAAGAAGCTGATAAATTATAAGTCAACCAAATGAGCAAAACCCGTATGGAGTGTGGCTGTGTTTGCGTTGGTGTAGGATCCCAACGCATTAGTCTCAGCATTTGCACACATTGCGGGAGGTTTTGCCTTTTCTGTTTGGTTGATTGTTTGCGTCCTACCATTTGCGATGACAGTAGTGCCCTGCAAGATTGAAACGGTTGCGATTGAGTTGAGACACAAGAGCAGCAGGATCGCCCTTGGTGGCGCAAGATTCCCAAATGATGACTGTTCTCATTAAATCCCCAGGATTACATAATACGGCGGCATAGCCGTCGTATTTGTAACCTTGTCAGTTTCATTGTAGTCACTAAATTCGTGATCTTTCCATGGTAGCGCCGGTGTTCTCAGATCCTCGCGTGCCTTATCTTTATCAGAAACAACGACTAAATTCGTTTTTGTCAACCGTGAATTGAAAAGGATTGACGCGCGCCATCGCTTCGCGGTCCTCCTTTCTACCCACAATCGCAAACCTCAACGAAATTCACCTCTCGAATCTTTGTGTTTAGCTCGGTTTCATCAACCTCGTTGGAAATATGATATATCCGACCCGAAATGAGTCTGACAGATTCATGGCTAAAGAACATTGTAGCCTCCAGACAGGTTAGCCATTTTCTGCAACAATGGCTACAAGCTCAAAATCAAACGGCAATTCGCAAAGAAAATCGGATCCAATAGTTTGAAATCTGTTGTGAACATAAGGAAAAAAGCTTCGCATCATGAAGTTAGACTCTGTTGAGACGATTTAGCTAACCGCTAATGTTACTGTACAGGATATCATATGTGTTAGTCCCAGTGTTGGATGCCAGATCGGCTCAATGAGACGCAAGATGCGCACCGACCTGTAGGATGTTTGCACATGTGGTTGTGCAATTTGAATATGCACTGTCAATGAAAAAACGGGCCTCGGCCATGGATTGAAATAAAAAATTTGCGACACATATCTTCGACACATATCTGATTGTAGAAATCCACTGTCATACACGAATCGAAATGGCAACTCCACTGGAACCTCCAAATCTGAATGAATAGATACAGCCCTAGAAATAGGAATCTCTGTTGAAAAAAATACAGCTCATGCGAGAAGAGACAATGCAAATAGTTTCAAGTTTGTAAATGGCCCAGATATCATAGATGATAGAACTCAAATGGAAACTACAGTCGTGATAGGTTTTCAATGTTTTTGATAGATTCATGAAGTCGAAAAAACTGTTCCATGCGGGGCTCGAACCCGCGACTTTTGGCTCATAAGACCAACGCTCTAACCACTGAGCTAATGGAACAGGACGGCTATAGCTGGGAAATACAAACTTTGAGGAATGATTCTGACAGATAGAAAATCAGCACAGCTTGAAAAAAGTATCTTCTCGATAATGGGGTTTGGGTTTGCATAAAAAGAGATGCGCTATGTACACGCTGTCCACTCAAATGGTCCACTCATTCTGTTTTTTTGATTTCTAAAAGGCTTTCTGAAGCTGTTTTCTGACTCATTCTGTTCAAAAGTCCGGAGTTTATCGTAAGTAGGTCCTCAAAGTTCTGTTTTCGATTTCAATGCCTCTAGGTCTTCGATCATTCTTTCTTCGGTAATTCGTTCTTCACTCGCTCGTCTGCTCCGAGCTGTATCGAACCTTTTATCTCGGCTGCCCATTCGATGCATCGCGGCACGAATCAGTTTAGCTTTCGGCTCTGCTTTCGGAGTCCGACTGGGAGTCGCTGTAGTGGGTATGGGCAGTTTGACTGTTCTATTCAAGTCGTTGCTGTCGCCGGTCAGAATTTGCGTCTCATCCAATCTGGTCTCATCCAGCACTCGCGTCTCGTCCAGATTTTCCAATCTTTCTTGGCTTTCCCTTCTACTTCTCGCAGTCTGAAACCGCCTTTCTGCAGTCACTGAACGATCCGCCGCTGACATCCCGTCACGACCCGCGGTAGAATATGCACTGCTCGCCCGACTGCTGCGCGCAGGGAAGCTCAATGGCCCTTTGAGCGTGTTCAGAAGTGAGTTCATGCGAGTCACAGAATTTTTTGAACCATCGGAATTTCGTCGATGGGTAAGTGACGCACCATCTGACTTTGTTCGAGTGAGAGTGTTGTTTTCGAGGCCTCCGCTTTCACCCTCCTCACCAGGGGGGTACGTTGTTCCAAATGTGTAAGAATTCCTTCGACCTTTTGGAAGCTTTTTTGGTCTACCTGGCTTGTTTTCTCCGGATTTACTTTTGTTTCCAGATTTACTCCTCTTTTTCTGTTCTTTCTTTTTCGCACTACGAGATGCGCTCCTGGCACGTCTTGCCTCTCTCCGTGCCTCTCTCAGTTTCGTTTCGAGTAATTCCTTCTTGACTAGTTCTCTTTGTTCCGGATCCAGCGTCGCTGCACCTGTTGGTCCCAAAGCTCTTTGTAATTCTATGCGTAATTCTTCTTCCAACTCCTCATCTGTGATGTTGATTTCGATTTTTCCGATATCTTCGTCTTCTTCTGTGCGTGTTCCATCGTTGATTTCGTTATCAGATGTGCCAGAATCGTCACCATCCGGTCGACCAGAACTTCCCCTACTATCTGCGTCATCACTGCCTAACATAAGCGTTGACGCTCGTCGACTCGGACCGAGACTTGCGTTCCCCTGATAAGAGAAGACATGTGAATTGGGATCGTAGGGCCAGCGTGGGATTTTCAAGTCTTCTTCCCCTTCATCCTTTTTAGGCTCCTTCTTATACAAATGCTTCTTCGTCTCAAGGCTGTAATATGGATCTGGTACTCTGAATGGGCGATAAGGTTCGTAGTTACTTTCGTTGGAATGAGAACCGGGCGTGTTCGGATCGGTGGCTGGAGGGAGAAAGTCTTCGATGGGGATCAGGGATGGGAACTGCTGTTGAGCGTTAACTTCTCTGTCAATGTTGTTGGTAAATCTATTGCCATTTCTAATGATCGTCGTATCACCAGGCCTCTCTATATCCGCACTCGGCTCATCAGGCTCATCTTCATCCAGAATCAACGGTGTGTGGTCGAATATTGGTATGAAAGAACTCAAACTCGAATAAAATTCTTGAAACTGTTCTGCCCTCGAGTGCAGTAGTTCTCTCGAGTGTGTTCCTTCGCGAAGTTGAATATCAGAAGACAGCTCATCCGGATAATCGACGTCTTCTTGCGGTCGCTCTCGTGGTTCATTCCCATAACTTCCTGGACGTCTGTAATATGTTTGTGGCTGCCTCCTCGGATGCATCCATGGAGGCGGCGGTGGAGGACGTCGAATTATTTTCGACGGAGGTTTCGGCGTCTTCGGAGAATTTGGCGGCGGATCGGGGCAAATACAATCTCCACGCCCATAAAAGAAATCGTCGTCAGATTCCGGATCAAAATCGCTTTCGTATTCCGATTCGGTTTCTTCGATAATCTCGATTGGTAATTCGATCTTCGCGTCACAAGGGACTTCTATATCCACAGTTTTTTCTTTTCTGGGTGGGAAATAGGCTTTCGATAACTGAATACCTAAAGAAGCGGTGAAGGCGGTGTAGAAGACGAGCGCTGGTTTCAGAAGGAAGAAACGGATGATGTTGATGAGAAGTTGCGCCAGGCCGAATAACGTTTCTGCTTCTTGGCAGTGCTCGACGAATTTTTGCGCTCCAGCAGCGGCGGCTTGGTCAGAATTTGTGTGATGATTGTTCTGATTGTTGTGATACGCTGCTGAGTTAGGATCCGTATTGACACTAGTATTGGGGTCGTTGGGATCATAGACTTGGTTGGGATCGTTTTGTCCAAGAGTGTCGTTTGGATCAGCTGGCTTTTTCATTGTGGCTGTCCCACTATTGGAAACCACTCCTGAGTATTTCGAACTCCCAGCAGTATTTCCGTTACTATTCGAATTCAAGTCATCGAGATTCGCATTTTCAGTGCATAAACTTTGAAACTCCCCAATCATTGCGATCAGCGAGATAAGTTTGACGATGGAGAGGAGGCCTTGGATTCTTCGAGAGGTCCACAACATCGGTCGAAACCAGGTGTGCGACTTACGGATCAAGAGCACTTTCTGCCATGTATTTTGATCCAGGAGAGGGTCGGTTATTTGAGAAGGATCTGTGACAGGATCTGGCTTCCCGCCGTTGGCATTGGGATCCGCGCTATCTAATGGATCTTCGGCAGGCACCTCGTCTGACGCAGCGGCAACAGCAGGGTCTTCAGGAAGAGACTCGGGATCAAACACTTCAGCATCCCCCTGCTGCGATAAGTGTTCACCCTCGAGCAGAAGATCTGATCCGTCATGCCCATGTAACTGCGATGGCAGCAACAATTGTTCATCCGACGCAACATGAAGGCTGTCTTTGGGAATCAACTCACTTGGCAGTAGATCTGGGTCGTCTGGTACCTGTGAGAGACGGTTTAGGTTGCGAGCAGCAGGGGGTGGCTGAGCGTCTCCGGCCTCAGGTACTACGGGCTCTTCATTTTCTTGAGCTTGAGCTTCTTCTGGGATATCATTTGTCTCAGGAACTGCAACTGGGTTTGCGTCTTCTTCTGGCAGATTTTGTGAGGGACTTTCAGGATCTCCATCAGACTCTCGCGCGGGATCATTGATCACTTCGTCGTCATTATCGGGGGTCGCCACGTTGTCCATCACCGGAGCAGCTTCTGCAACTGCAGTGCTATTTTCTTCGGCCGAATTGGATGCGCCTGGACGAGCAGAAGGATTCGATGTGTCGTTTTGTTCTGCCCCTGGAATACGCTCCGTTGAACCTCTTTTCACTTCATCCCAATCGAAATTCGATTCGTTCTCAGCTTGATGCGTGCCTTCGATGAGCATCTGCTGCGATATGTTTTCCTCGTGTATAGGTTCATGACTGTTGTTTTCTGTTGCGGCTGCAGCTGGCTCGTTTTCAAGTGCAGCAGCTGTGGTGCCTCCTTCCTCTACAGACAAAGCTTCAATCGACTCGACATTGTCCACAATCAATTCAGCGTCTTCAGCCAGGTCTTCCGCATCGTTGTGATTACCGTCTAGCGTTTCATCTTGCGCGTCGAATACGTGGCCTCCTTCGAGATGTTCCGGATTTACGTCGCCTCCTTCCAATGACGCTTCAGAGTCACTCAAGACCAGAACGTCGGTATCTTCGGGATGCTCTGCACAATTCCCTTCGCCGCCACCGCTGTTGAGAGAAAGAACGGATGGACGCGGTGCATCTTCTTGCACTGCATCCACGACACCTAATTCCGCGTCATTCTCCGAAGTCGCAGCGTGCTTCGCTGAGTCGGATTCTCCCAGAGGAGGCAACAGCTCCGCTGCCTCTCCCGAAAGAATCGCCTCCAAAACCGCCCTCATATCGTCATCAAGTTCCATTTCAGTTGCAATGAATTCCAACAACATAACCTTTTCATCTTCCGTCAAACCGAATCGCGAAACACCTTCCACAATACGAGGCATGAAAAAGTGAGAAGCTTTCGGAATGATGAAACGCTTCAGAATCTGTTGCGTCAATATCTTCGGATCTTGTGTAACGATGCGCTCGATATCGTGCTCTTGCCAAGTGGATTCGTCTCCTGAAACCACTTTTATCAGAATTTTCTTCACGAGTTTTTTCATGCGGGTTTCGCTTTTCAGAACTGAAGTGATGATTTGGACGTGATTGATCCCCGCGTTGATCGTTTGATTGGCTCTTGCTTGAAGATCTGCTGCTTGTTTTTGAAGACCCTCGACTCCTTCTTGAAAGTCTTTGGCTCCTTCCTGGACTCCCTCTTGAAGATCCTCCACTCCATTTTCGAACTGATCTTCTACAATCCTAGTCGCATCAGCAACAGTATCTCCATTCTCAATATCTTCTCCTGTCTCCTCACCAAAGCGAGATTCCATCGCGATTCTCTTCAGAATATGCGTCATCTGATTTGGGTCTTCGACAATGCTGACCAGCTCATCCACAATACCCCCAACCAAAATCGGAACTGAATTCACAAGCGTCTGTATTCTGTGGATTCGGTTTCTAACTGCCGATTCTGTTTCCGCTGCAGTCTGGATCTTGCTAGAAACAGAGCCTGTTGCTTTATCGACTTTATCTTCGATTTTATTTTTGAGAAGATTTTTTCTGTTCTGGAGATTGTCTGTTATTGCTTGCGCGATGTCGTTGGTTTTCGTGTTGAGTGAGAGAACGACGGCGAGATTGTTCAATGCAGGTTCGTGATTCTCCTTCCTCACTATCGGGTCGCCGTTTACATCCACTCTTGGCTCATTAGCATTGTTTTCTTCCACCACTCGCCCCCGACAACCCCGATATTTCATCTTCCCCAAGACTTTCATGAATATCGCCAGTCCCTCAACGTATCGCGTTTCAAAGCACGTCGTTCGGTATTCGGAATCGTAAACGATTGGAAGTGTCAAACCTGAATCGGCTGCGCAACGAGATACAAACTTCAAGGACGGAGCCAGAACATTGACAATCGGCTCCAGAAGCGCTGTCAGCACGGTTGTGAGATGTTTCGTCAATTCTTCAGTTAGTTTTTTGGTCAGCTGTTGGGTCAGTAGAGGTTGGGTTGAAATTGGTTGTGTGGTCACGTCTCCTTCTGGTACAGGTGGTTCTTCATTCGCGCTTGCATCTGGAGTTTCAATCTTTACTACCAATTTCTCCTTCAGTCTGTCTTCCAAAGCCTTCACCAAAGTCGAACGCAAGTCGAAACTGTTTAGACTGTCTAGGAAACCCAAACCGAAATTCGCACTCGCACCACCACCACCGAAATTCATACCATAATCCTCTCTAAAACTGTTCCTACACGTGCTTATCACCCACAGCATGTCATTCGTATTCTCGAAAGAACGAAGCCATGGGCGCAATTTCCAGCCTTCGTCTTCTCGAAAGACGTCTTTCGATTCGAGTTTTGAGAGCATGAAATTCAGATTGGATGCGATCATTGGGAAATCTGTGGTGTCTAGGAGCTGGGTGAAGAGATTCAGGGCTACTGAGGGAGATGGTATTGCCTTTGACGAAGTTCCATTATTGGAACAGTTTGCCACTGCCACAGCATTCGATATACCCTGTATCCTGCCCTCCACCTCGTCTTTCACCTCCTCCACCTGATTTTCGAAAAACGCTATCCGTTCTTTCACCTGACCTTGGACACATTCCACTCGATTTTCCACCATTTCAATTTGATTTTCTACTCGTCCAACGCAATCTTCAATCCGATCTTCAATTCTCTCAATCTGTTCTCCCGCCCTCGCTTTCGCCGCCAGGATCTTCTCTTTCGCATTTTTCTGGAAATTTCTCGCCATTTGTTGGAGTTCCATGAAGATTTCGTACTTGTTATAGAGCTCCACCGCGATATCATAGATTTCACGCCCGACCAGTTTTACGAGGATCGTTTTATGCTTGGTGAGAAAGTCGCGGATACTGATGGTTGCTGGCTCAGGGATTTCTGACTCAGACAAATTTAGCAGTGGCTCCGTTTCTTCTTGCTTCACAGAAAGGACAACAGCAGCCCCATCTTCATCACTTTGAATTTCCATGCGTGCGTGATCACTCGCATGGAATGAGATTGCGCCATCGTTCTGCTGCTGTTGCTGATCTTGAACTTCGCCGTGATTGAATTTAGCAAAGCACTGCCGCAACAACAACACAGTATCGTGCTTGAAAGACTTCACTGATTCCAAGAATTGTAGCATTTCAAGTGCCTGGCCTTTCAGGCTATCACTTTTATTGAGAGCAGCAACTTCGGCATTGTCGTTTACATCATCATCAACATCATGGTAATCACTATCCCGACCATCAGAATCTCTTTGACGTGACTTTGCGAGCGCATCAAGACTGGCCTTCATTTGTTTCGTGTTTTCTTGATCCATTATTTTCAACTGTTCGTGGTTTTGAGCATGTTGTTGTTTGAAACCCTCGGGAGCTTTTTTCAGATTAGCTTTGACGTTTCTGAAATCGGTCAGCGTTTTGAGATCCTGCAATGTATGAGCAACACTGTCACGAACCTGGTTGATTTCATTTCTTTCGTTTTCAGCATATTCTTGCAGTTGTGTCTTTTCGTCATCGATGGATGCATGGAAATAGTCTCGCTCCTCCTGGATCGAGGATCGCAAGTTCTCTTTCTCCTCCTCAAGTGATGTAAAGAAGTTGTCTTTTTCTTCAGCCAATGCATCACAGGCGTTCTCGAGAAAGCATGCTCGGTCATTCATGACCTCTCTTCGAGAACCTTTGGCGTCTTCCAACAGTTTTGCAACTCGGTTGAGTTCTTCTCCTTGCATTTGAATTGCAACGGGATCCATGTTGTCGATGCCTGCAATAGCGGTCGCGATTGCATTCAGGAGGGCACCTTTGAAGGAAGCGGCAGTCGGTATGCTCGGAACTTCCATCGATCTGAGGGATTGAAGACCTTCCTTGGCTGCCCTATGTGCGTCTTTTGCCATCTGGCCCAGTTCCAAAGCCTCGCTTTTCGCGTCCCCGATTAGTTTTGTCGATTCTTCAATACGACCTTCCATAACGCGTTTGCGCTCCTCCAGAGCAGCCCTTGCTTCCTTGAGATACTCTTTCAGATCGTCAGTTGCTTTTGCTTTCTGTTCTAGTGCTGCTACTTTGATTTCGTTCATCTTCTCTTTCGCCTCTTCTATCTTTTCTTGCGCCTCTTCCTTCATTTCGTTCATCTTGTCCCTTGCGTCTGCTTTCACTTCTTCGATTTTCTCGTTCGCGTCGTCTTTCACTTCCTGTATCTTTTCTTTTGCTTCCTCCTTCATATCGTCTATTCTGTCCTTCATCTCGCCTAGCTGTGCCTTCGCTGCCTCTGTTGCCTCTCCCAGCTTTTCGTTTACCCCATCTCTCACAGCTTCTTTTGCATCCACAACAAGCGACTTGACGCCATTTTTGATGTCGGCTCTGAGATTCCGAGAAGCCAACTTCTTCTTCAGCTCCGACAATCGCCGTAATTTTGGACACACAGCTGAGAGCACAGGGAAGACGAGGCTATCGAGAGTTTCCGCAAGGGAATCCCCGAAGTTGGTTTCACCACTTTCTTCTGAACCCGAACCAGAAATCAAAGCAATCAGTTTTCGCACCAGAGGGTCGAATAGAATTCCATTGTCTTCTTCAGTAAGAAACAGCCGAGACTTCTCCAAAAACACTTCAATGTCTTCGTCCGTAAGGTTCGATAGTTTTTCAAGGATTTTGGTTCTCATGATTTTTGCTTTCGCAACGGATTTTGTCCACGGTTTTTTAGACTTCTTCTCACGTTTCACCCGTCGCTGGACTGTTTCTGAACATGTTATGATAGATACTGCGTCATTGGGATCACCATTCAAAGAAGCCTTGCTCGCCCCATCGACTGTTGCCAATGCGCTGTCGCCATCCTGGATTGAAAGTGCAGTAACCTCCTCTACAGTATCACTGCTTTTCTTAGTTCCAAACATTTTCCGTTTCAGTCTCTGACCCCACGTCAGCTTCTCAGTGCTTTTCTCAGCTTCAACTTCCAGTACTCGAGCTTCTGCTCCGGTGGCACCAGCATCAGCCTGGTCTTCATCAATTCTTGCTGAGGCAACAGATCCTGGAATGCTTTCAAACATGTCTTCACTTGCGTTTGCCCGAACATCATCTACAGGAACATGCTCGCACACCTCCACCTCAGACTCCTCCTCCGCGCTGCCCAACTCTTCCTCCACCTCCTTCATCACGCCGCCCATCATTTCCTCGTAGAATCCGCGGCATTTTTCGAACAAATTCTCCGACTGCTCCAGGTTCTCCAGCAACTCAAGGAAATGCGCTTTCAAAAATTCTTCACACTCTGCACGTTCTGTGACTTGTTGTCGTTTCGGGTCGGGTTCGGAAACTTCTTCGATGCTTTCTGACTCATCGATTTCTTCTTCGGGGTCTTCTGGCTCTTCGATATTTTCGTCCTCTTCAGCGGGAGCTTCTGGATCTTCAACCTCTTCCACGACTTCGTCAATCTCAACAGCGTTCTCTTCGTCAGCCGGCGCTGCGATTTCTTCTGGCTCTGTGTCTTCAGCAGCTGGAGCTTTCCCGCCAGTTTCTCCAGCTGCCTCCTCATCCAAAAGCTGGTAATCATCCATGGAAGCTTCACTCTGGCGAGCCCATGCTTTTCGTTTGCGTAGAGTTTGTGCCTCTGTTGCAGCGCCATGTTCGGGAACCACTTTGGCGCCGCGTCGTTTCTTCTTTGCTCCTTTTTCTTTCCTTTTTTTCGTCTTCTTATCGAGAATCGTCTCACTCTCATGTGGAGATTTTCTCCATCTCGCAGGTACAAGACTTTTCACGAGAGCATGTTTCGACGTCACCAAACAATTACCAATCCCTCTCCCAGTCGGAACGACCACCCGGTCGCGACTCACTGCGTAAACATTGTACAAAACCACGTGAGCAGGCGTGTGGGTGAATTCGACGAGACGCTTTTTCCAGCTGAGGTTGAGTTTTGGTTTTTCATCGTCTGCGAACGAGAAATAGTTCCTCCAGGATGGTTTCTTTTCTAATTGTCCCCCTGCAGAAGCGCCATCTTCGGCATCTGCAGTATTCCCATCTCGCACTACACCGTTCGGAAACAGAAGATCCGCTATCACACTCGCTAGGTTGTGAACGAAGTCACGTCTTGTCTGCCACAGGTCAGATACTGGCTCTTCTTTCGGCAGTCTCAGCAGCCCGTTCGTTTCGCTGAAGGTGTCGTAAACTGATTCCATCTTCCCTACAACAGAATTGACATCCAGAATTTTCTGAAGCCCTGCACTGACAGCTTCGTTGATTTCAGCGAAGTTTTCTTTGACGAGATCGATCACGTCCTTGCCTTCATCACCGAGTAAAGAGATGAAGAGCTGAACTAGTTCGTGATCATGTTTGCGTTCGACATCGGAGACAAAGTCTTGTCGCAATAAGTCAAGACTTTCGACGAGATTCTCGCGTTCCTGCGTGTCGGCAAGAAGCGTGGGGATGAGGATTTTCAGCGAGGTTGGGACGTGAACCGACAAGTTAGTAACTTTTCCATCGGGCATCTGCATGTCGGGCATCTGAATGTTGTGTCTCTCCCGCCACCAATCCCTCGCATTTGCCCTAAATGCCTTTTTCACTCCACCTATTTTCTTCTTCACGATTTTCATCTGCTGCAACGTCTGCATTGCTTCGAGTAATTTCTCACCGGGGTTTTCAATCGACATTTCGCCGAACAAGGCTTGTAAATTGACACCATCACCATCGCCATCTTCTTCCCCCTCTTCGCCGGGAGCATTTTCGCCAACCAGTTGCGTCGCCATCAAAGCTAGATTGGATTCCAGTTCGCTCAAAGCCGTTTCTTCAGGATTTTCTTCAGCGTTTTCTTGATCGCCATCAGCATCTCCTTCATCACCGTCAGGAGATTCTTCATCCCCACCACCATCATCATTCTGACTTTTTTCCAACATCGCTAACAAATCTCCCTTCAATTTTGCACTCTTCATTTCCAAACGTGCTTTGGCGTCCTCGTAACCGTCTGCGATGGCTTTCACGTTTTCATTTGAAACAGCTACAATTTCTTCTTGAACAAATTCTTGGACCTCCCCAGTAACAGGATCAATCACGCCCAACACCGTTTCTTTAATATAGAAATCCGACCATTCCAAATCTGGACTGTTCAGATACTCCCCCGCTTTTTGTAACAAACCTCCCAATCCGAGCAAAACGATGCCGCCACCTATCCCGAGACCAAAAGCTTCCGGACCTCTCAAACCAACACTACCAATCCCTGCAACGCCGAAAGCGCCCATACTTATTGCGATTCCGAAGCCAAGGAATGGCGCGCAACAGATACTGAGGAGCGACATCTGCTTGGATGTTGATTCTTGGATCTCTAACTGGAATTCTCGACCGAGAAGAGACTCTGAAGGGATTTCCAGAAATCCTGGGTATTTTTTGCTCATTTTTGCTAGATTGTTACGGAAATTCGAATAAATCCTCACGACTCGCGTAATGCTTCGGACCACCATATATTTGTACTCTGCGTAGAAGTCGGATAGATGCGAGAGCAGGTTGGTTTTGAAGCTTTTGCAGGAGGTTGCGATGGATTTCAAACACTTGGAGAGTGATGAGCGGAGCTTTGCAGAAGCGGTCTTCATACGTGTTTGAAAGATGCTACAGCATGGATTTTTGTCCCTGGTCAGCACTTTCCAGGGTGCGAGTCGCAGTCCAGCTTTCTTTTTTGTCGAGTCCTTTTCAGATGTCGGATCATCCTCGGACTTTCGCTCGTTCTGTATGTTGTCGCCGATCTTGGACGTCTGCGTCGTCTCCCCCAGTGAAGATTTCGCCGCTACCTGAAGCAATGGATCGCCTTCTTCCTCCAGCCAATCCTTTCCTTTCAATTCGTCTTCCAAGCTTTTTTCTTCCATTGAATGGGTTCTTTCTCCCTCTTTTGACAATTCTACCAAAGACGTTTCGGAGTCTGCTTTCGAAACACGTTCGCTTGGTCTTCCGTTTAATTTCTGCTCTTCATCACCCTCCCCAGAAGTCTTCCAACCCAGCCAATAACTTCCTATTCTTTCCGCAACGAAGAAGCATCTCCGTGTGGATTTTCCCCAGTTACCGCCTAAAACAGCGAATAGGTTTTGCAGAATGGATTCATTCTTGATTTTCTGGAAAGAAGTGACTTCGAATAAATCGAAAGGCTCGAGATCTTGCTTGTCATCGTTAGCGTAGTCTTCTGAGACGTCGGAATTATTGTCGGAATCGGAGAAGTCGGACAGATCAGCGTTCGCTTCGGGTATTGTGTGTTCTACACTGTTCTCTTCATCCATTTCTTCATCAGAAAGCTCCTCGACGTCATCTTCGATTTCTTCAGATTCCACGTCAGGCTTGTCGTCATCCTCGTCAGTCAAGGCGACGTCATCATCGTCTTCTGCTCTGAATACGAACGGATCGTCTGCGTCTTCTGAAGGCGTTTCGTCGTCTGTTGCAGCAACGTATGCTTCGCCACTTGCAACAGCATCTGCAGTCATCACAGGTTGCGCGTCCGCACTTTCTTCGTTAGCAATTGCTGATTCAGTCTTACCTGATGGCACCTGTTCCCCACAAACTCCACTGATGATCTCTTCGACGATTGCGGCAAAGAAGGACTCCCTCCTTTCGGTCTTTTCGCGCTCTTCTTGCTCCCTCTTTTTCTTTTCCTCCAGTTCTATCCGTCTCCGCTCTTTCAATTCTTCATGCTCCTTCTTCTTCTTTTCCCTCAATACTGCCCGTTTTTCTTCCAGTCGTATCAGTCTCGCATCTTCCCTCTCTTTCGCTTGTGCGTCTTTCACGGCCTGTTTCTCTTTCAACCTCGCATCTTTTGCTTCTCGTTTCTCTCTCAATTTCGCTTCCTTCCTTTTCTGTTCAAGTTCGATCTTCCCCCGTATCTCTTCCTCTTTCTCTGCTATTCGTTTCTCATTTTTCTTCCTCCTTTCCTCCTTCTCCTCCGCCGTTCGCTTTTTCTTTTTCGGAATGTAGAGCTGCGTTCCGGCAAAAGGAGGCGCTGGTGTGTTTGGGATCAGCGTGCCACCAGGTAAGACGCGAAGGACTTTGTCGAGGAAGTTTTCAGAGGCTGTTGAAGTGGGACTGTATTGATTTTCAATGCGAGCGAGTTGTCGTCCTGAAATTGGCGCCACCACTGTAGGATCTTCCTCAACGGTTACCCACGCATTTCCACACGAGCCAGAAAACATGTCTCGAAAATCCAGCTTCGGCAAACTGCCATCTGCATTTGTGATTTCTATTTCTGAAAATAGTTTCGCTTTTTCCATCTCTTTCTTCTCGATGAAAGCCAATTCCTCTTTCAAGCCATCGGCTTCTGCGTTTTCTGTAATGGCTTTTTGCTTCTCTAATGTGTCAGAAAGCCTTTGAGCTTCAGATTCGATATCGCGAAGACGAGACTTCAGACTGGTAGTCCCGTTCAATGCATTGAGTCTCAAAGTGTTAGAAGCAGTTTTCTCTTGTTGTTCTTTCCTTTGCAAGATTATCGTTTCCACGTTGATCTTCTCCCTTACCCGTCCTTTGATTTCTTTCTGTTTGTCTCGGATATCTTGTCCTATGCGCCTCTCAACGTGTTTGCTTCTCTGGTAGGTTTCGCGCTTCTGCTTTTTCTCGAGCAGACAGATCATTTGTTGATGAAGGGATTTGTAGATTGGGAGGGCGCCAAGAAGCATTGATGAAGATGCTGTTGTTGTTGTTGGATTGGATTTTTCTATATCGCAATCAGCAGCGGCGAGAAATGGTGAGAGATGGGGAAAACGAATGTTATTCAGGGTATTCATGGCAGTGACCTCATTGATATCGCAGGTTTTGTCGTGTTCAGACTTTTTCCGAATGCTCAAATCTGATGTTGCTGCGATGCCGTTCGTCTCACCCACACTGTAACTGGTCTCTATAGACTTGATGACTTCTGAATCATCACCACCCTGCTGATCTTTCTCAATCTTCTTCTGACTCAACCTGCTACCAAAGATGTTCCTCCACATTCCCGACACATCCCGGAACCATACCCCGCTTAAAAGGAGAACGCAATTCAAAATCGATAGAAACAACACGAAGCAGCATACGATGAAGGTTTCGAAAGAATAGAGGGGAAGGTAACTTGAGATTGTATTGGAACCATTATCAGAACTTGCAGAATCTGAATCAGACAAGCATTGCTGATTCTCGAAAGAAAACAGGTTCTCGGTATCATCCTTGTCATCAGAACCGTGTGCAACACCTGAAAACGAACCGCCTCCACCAGCTCCAGCAATGATCTGCGCCAGCAACACCTGTACTCCGATCGCCGAACTTACGAGGAAGATCTGCATGATCACAAATAACGAGAAAGAGAAGAACGTGATCAGGGTGGAAATGAAGAAGCCGATCGTCTGCAGCATTCCGGATTCTATCATCAATCCGTAATACACGATCTGGTAGCCCGCTTTTGCGATTACATATTTGATGAGTTTCTTGATTTTCTTTATGATTTTCGCTTTTCGAATACGCGCCAGGCAGGTTTTTCGAATACAAGCCAGACAGTTGATTTTTTCGAGTTTAGATTTCTGATTCAGCGATTTGCTTGCTGCTTTCATCTTTGCGCCTCTGGTAATCGCTTCTTTCGGTTCAACGAGGCTTGTGTCCGAAACAGGTTTCGTCTCAAAAATATGCAGGCTATATTCGTACTCACCCTTGTCGAAGTCTCTATGAAATGATTGCGGAGTATCGTCGCGCATCGGAGACTGTGAAGATTCTGGACGTTGTTCGCTGTCTTTATTATTCTCAGTACCAGGAGCCTCTTGTTGGTCTGCTTTCTCGCCTTTCTTCTCGTCATCTTCACCACCGTCATTATCATCCCCTACTTTCCTTTGTCCGGCATTTGCCGCCATCCGCTCTTCCAGCAGACGTCTTGCTTCCTCTATTTTCCGCTCTTCTTCGAGTTTACGTTTTTCTTCTAACCGTTTTTGCTCATCGAGTCTTTTTTGTTCCTCCAACAATCTCAATTCTTCCAATCGCCATTCTTCCTCCAACCGTCTGACTTCTTCAAGACGTTTCTCGGCTCTGTCATTCACTTCCTTCAGCCCGTCCATCAGTATTTCGTGATTTTGCTGTTTCAATCGATATTTTTCGAACAACAGCTCCTGTATTTCTTGCGATTCCATGCGATGCGCCATCTGGACTGATCGTTTCTCGATCCAGCCAAGTACTCGGAACTTGGCTGCGCACAATCGACCGAGGATATCCGAGTTCACAAACGCAAACAAAATAATTTGGGTGACCAGCATCGTGATACCTATGTAAATAAAAACCGCCGGCGTGCAGGTTGTTTTCGTTGAGAGATTCAGGAAGATGAACGACCTTTCAGACGCGAGATTGAACACCGAAAAGAAGTCAATCAGGAAGTTGAGCGCAGAGTAAAGGAGAGACAGCAACAAGATGCACGTGTCACTGATGAATCCGATGACGCGAAAAGTCTTTGTGCCGGAGAAATACTTCTTTCCAATATCAGCGAGGATTTTTGCGAGATATTCACCGGGGGAGAATCGCCTACTATCAGTATTCTGAGAGTCTGAATCGTCATCATCATCTGCGGCCGAAGACGTCTGCGACGAAGACGCACTGTTTCCTGAGGCTGATGACGAGTCTGATCTGGTGGACCCAGTGTTGCTTCCACTTCTCCCTCTCACCTCTGAAGATGACGTCACCCCATCCGAGAATGCCTCCCCTTCGGCCAAATTCGAAATCGACGACTCGTAACTTTCCATGTTTTCGAAGAGGTGCTCGGGGTTAAACTGTTCCTCGATGGTTTCACGCCACATTAGTTTAAGGTCCTCAAATTTTTGCTCCATTGTGACTAGACTCCATGTGAGCTGGAACGTATCTTCGAGGAAATTTGTGTCATCTGGAGGCTTTGTGTTTGTTGCGCCATTTGCTGCATTTGCAGAGGATGAGGATACTTGACCCGAACTTGCGCTTGCGGAACTGCTGGCTGCACTTGATCCTGGCGCTGCCAATGCTCTTTTCAGTAGTCCTTTTGCCAGCAAAGTTCTTCGTGTTCCACCAGAATCGTCACTCGCAGTTACGGCAATGGCGCTGCCAGTGCTTGCAAGCGCCGGAACCTCCGGACTTGAAACAATCGCAGGCGCACTGTTCACAACACCCACACCGGTTCCCATTGTCTCAGCAAATCCCGTCACTCCAAACCCATGAAACACCGTTCCCACCATGAACACAAGCAGCAAAACATCGACTGAAAATTTCATGAGATCCCCGATAGCTCTGAGGATACTCGACATCCACCTTTGGATATGTTCCCACAAGAAATCGAACATGTCTTCAGCGGTGTGCTTCAGCAATAGTTTGAACCTTCTGTGGTTCTTCTTTCGGCAGGGGTTGTAACATTTCCTTTGGAGTTTCTTGATTGGATTCGCTGGATTGTTCCACGCGGCGACGAATGGATTGTAAGATTTGTCAGGGTCGTCCTCGGGGTTGCCGTCTTTGTTTTTCTTGGAGTCGGATTTTTTCGAATCGTCTTTCTTATCCTTTTTGTCGTCTGAGTCGCCCTTTCCACCATCCTTTTTCTTTCCGTCTTTCCCCTCCTTCCCATCCTGATCATTCTCATCGTCATCCTCCTCCTCCGCCCACTCATCATCGTATTCCCAGGCGTCGAAGAGTTTTTCTTCGAAAGGACTAATGTAGAAGGAATCACCCATCATAGAATCTCTGAACTCATCTTTCACGTTTAGCAATGCGTCTTTTGTTGATTTCAAAATACGTTCTTCAATCGAGTTTTCTTCGATGATTTCAAGCTCATCATCTGTTTCTTCGAGGCGGTCGAGTTCTTCAATAGAAGGCGCGATGGTCTCTTTCACAACTGTAACAATGCAACCGTTCTTGATTGTTTTAGTCACTTCAGTGGCATCTGCTGTCGGCTCTTCTTTATCACTCGTTGCTTCAAGTTTAGCATCATCACCATCTCGGGTGACTTCGCCGCGTTGTGTCACTTCCCCATTACAAATCGCTTTCACAACATCCGTGCTCTCGTTATGATCACTTCCAAAACTCGCGCTACTGTTGCGCTTCTTCTTGTACTGAGCCGCTGTCGTGCTGCGCTTCAACCGCTCCAGCATTTCTTCTTCGGTCGGACGCTTTAGAAGCTTGATGTAATCGGGGATGATACGGATTTTGTCTTTGCATTCTTTGGAATCACGACTCAGACTGCTGGAACTTAGAATGATTTTCGTTTCACCCTTTTGGTGATGTTCCTCAGAAACCATCGGTAGCAAGATCTTCGAGTACGAACTCTTATTCTTAACCTGTTTCAAGATTTTGCCGACAGATTCCTTGATCACTTCGTGAATACCTTCGAGCAAAATTTCGGGGAGTTCTGGCCGATGCGAAGAGGTGGAATACGGATTGAGGAAATAGCCTGGTCCTGCGGAAGAGCTACTAGAAGAGCTACTAGAAGCGATGTGGGCACCAGATGACTGTATGGATTGTTTTGGACTCTTCGTTTCGTTTTTCTGTGTGTCAGCAGGAACAGCAGCAGCTGCTGCAGACTTCAAGGCCAGCAGGGAAACGTTCGCTTTGATCAGCTTTGGACTGAAAGCTGAGCTGTTTACTGAATCAGAGCCATGTTGCGGAAACAGGATGTTGGACAGCTTCCTGTGAAAAACTATTGTTTGTTTTATCGATATCATCGCGTGCTGGCCTCCTGAAGTCTGCCGTCTGGCCCTCGACTTCGTGTCGGCTTGATCCGTTTGGTGTGAGTGCCGGCGTGATTTTTTCTTCGAATCAGCATTCCGATGAGTACTGGAGTCAGCATCGTTGGTTACAGATACAGGTGGCAGCAGCACAGAATACTCCTGGTCCCACCTGGTTCTGGGGCCTAAATGTCGCATGTGATCGAGATCGAGTCTTTTCTTATCGAGGTTCCAATGCAGGACACGTTGATCCAGCGGGTGGCTCTGTTGGTTTTGAGTGACAGTATTCGTGTTTGGAAATTCATTCTGAGTCTCAACTGCGGTTTCTCTTCGTTGGTTTTTCAGATCGCGGTGTCTTTTCGATCCATCCTTCACTGCCAACACCCCCGATCCCACCACCAACCCAACTTCACAACACATTGTCACTTCCTCCCGCCAAACTCCAAACACATTTTTCTTCTTCTCCCCAACAATATCCCGATACAAACTCCATGAATCTTTTTGGATTTGCATCCCCCGCAGCAACTCTTTCAAACATCCCAAAACAGGAACGATTTTCGACGTGCGCGCTTCTTTTAGCATCGCAGAGAACTTCACAAGAGCAGCGAGAATCTCCGACTTCTTCACTTTTTTCGGCCTTCTGAAGTTGAGTTCTTTACGCAGTTTCGCCAAGTCGCGTTCTTTCTGCTCCATCTCGTGCTGGTGTTGAATCTTCAATGCCGCCAGATACAGTTTGTATCTTTTCACAGCCAGGAACTTCCGTGTGACGAATTTGTCTCCTTTCATCGACGATCCAAGGCAAAAAGCATAGCCGAAAACTCGCCCGCTTGTCATCAACATTTGCCCGGATAGCATGCCAAATTGTGTCGAGGTTGGTCGTAATCCACGTGTTGAGAAAGGTTTCAGACCGGCGAGTTTTTCCAGTTTACGTTGTTCGGTGTCTTCTGTGACGACTTCATCCGCCAAGTCGAGGATAAGTTCTTCCAAAGCCGTTCGGAAGAGGGTGCGGATCGTTTGTCTGAGTGCTTGGATGAATTCGGGAGATGGAAGAGACTTCAAAAAAGCTTGGTGTCGGTGGTTAGCTGCCATTGTTGGGTTCGTTAGAACGTTCACACGCTGCGGTTGTTGATGATGGGGAAACATATATTGGCTTTGGAAAAGCGCGTTTGGGTTGGTGAACGAGCTTGGCTGTTGAGCTTGTGGATAGCATTGCGTGGCTATTCCTTGCACTCCTGGAATTGCAGCGCCGCCATAGGGATTCTTGTACCAAGGATTGTTGTCATTGGTTTGAGCCTGGTGTAGTGGAAACATGTTCTGTCCTGGACACACAGGCTGTTTCGGATACACCGGTAAACTCACGCCGTTGTTTTGTTGCCACAAATTATTTTCCTGTGGCACCTTGTAGCTGTTCAAAAGGCTTTTGAGATGGTGCGTGCGCGCCTGAGAATGCTGATGATCACTGCCAGGAGCGCGGTTTTGTTGGTGCGGCGGGTATTCCTGTCCCTGCCCGTGAACATTCTGTAACGATTCTTCCACCCGGTCTTCTGCGAGCTCTCCGATGGGTGCAAGAGCCCAGGGCTTGTTGATGATCGGCTTGGGTCTGTTTGACTCTCCGTTCGCGACGTGGGAAGAGGTTGTGGTAAAATTTGTGTTTTTTGCACGAGCTGTAATTTCAGATCTCCTTTTCGTTGAAGCGGCCGTGTCACTGCTTTTTCTTCTGACTGTCGCTTTGTTCGTTCTGCGTTTCATTTTTTTGAATGCTCTACGACGTTTTATTGACGATACTGAAAGACTGTTTTTGCGGTCCGTTCGTGTTCTCAAACGGTCCTGCTGACGATTTTTCAGGCGTTTCCTGCGACACAGCCTTGATGCTACTTTAGGTTTTTTCTTCATGTTGAGTTTCTCCTTTCTGTTTGAAATTGCACTCCGCTTTGCTTTTTCAAATGCCTTCGAGGTTGCAGCTGATGCTTTTCCTACGAGATCCGAGGCACTTTCTGCAGTCTTCTTTTTGAACAGGGATGGAATGAAACGACTCATCCCACCCGATTGCTTTGTTGGCTTCGAATTGAGTTTGGAACTCATCTGAGTTTCTGGAGGAGGCGTTGCTTCGTTTTGCGGAACAGTCGCAGCAACATTTCTGCTTGCAACGGCAACACTTGTAGCAGTATTTGCATCCACACCAGACGCGCCACCACTGGCATCAACGAATACGAATTCTCCTTCTCTTTGGCTTTCTCCTTCCGCAACTGTGTTACTACCCTCCAGAGGCGATGGCAGCGTGCTCTTTTCCGTCGGAGAAGGCAGTGTGCCCTCATCACGAGAGTCTGCAAAAGCTGTGGAAGCGTTGTCAGCTGCTGCTGTAGATGTGTTCAAGGCCGAGGAACCAGACTCATCGAGGCTTGCGGAACTTGCAGCAGCGCTTATCGGTGCTGAAGCTGCAATACTGTCTGAACGTGCAAGACTATCTGATCGGACGACATTGCCAATCTTCTTTTTCTCTACCTTCTTTTCGACAGCCTTCGCAATTTCCGTTGGATCCTCCTCTTGCAACGGGTCGTAGACCTGGTCTGCCCAGTCCAAATTCTCGTTTTTGGATTTCCGTTTCTTTTTCTCGCGCTTCTTCTTGGATTTCTTTGCCTTTTCAATTCCATCGATATCACCTTCCACAGCGCTGTCGATGTCAAAACCTGTCAAGTCGCCGTTCTCACCCACATCGCTGCCCGTAATGCTGCAGCGATCGAGAGTTGCTGCTGCAGCTTGTTTTGCTTTTTCTAGTTTTCTTTGCGCTCGTCTCTCATCTATCAGTTTTTGTCGTTCTAACTTTTCGATATCTTTTTCCAGCTCCAACGCGTGCTTTTGCTTCTCTTTTTTGATCTCCTCGTCAACTTGACCAGAAGCAATGACGAAGACTTGCACGAGATCGAGTTTGTTGACATCGAGATCTTTTTTCTCATTCTGCATTACAGGTTGGTCTACGACATCATTTTCAAAATCTTCTGTGCTAGCAATTTTGGTTTTCACAGCCGCTTTTCGGCTCTCAGATTGCACTGTGACGTCGAGCATGCGCTGCACAATTCTGCTCATCCTTGGATCGGTATCCAATGCGGTCTTTTCTCGGTCACCATTCCCATCAGTATTATCCAAAGACGCCACTGAATCGCCATTCTCAATGGAGTCCACGCTGTCAAGTTGTGGCAGTCCATCTTCAATCGCTCCTTCTGCATTTTCATGATTTTCATCCCCATCACCTCCATCTCCCCCAACTGCAAGCCCAAACAAAGAAAGAGCTCCACCATTCGCAGACTTTCCATTTGCTCCCTCTTGCAGAATGGTTTCCAACGATTCCTGCACGAGAATTTCCATTCTGGATTGTATATTCGCCGTTTGGATGTTCAAAAAAGCGAAACACATAAGGAGCTGCTGGAGAAAGAAGATTATCTCAGCGGATTTCTGGCTGAAGACTTCCAAACGGTCTTCAGTCTCTTGGAGGATTTGAAGAATATTCAAGGCTATGTTGAGGTGGAGGGATTGCTGGTAATTATCATTATGTGGTGCGGCAAAGTGAGAGGACGCAGCATTCGCACGATGGGTCTCCTCATTGACATGCTTCTTTCCACCGTCCCTTGACTTCTTCCTGTTTGCCTTCGATTTCTTCTCCAACCCTTTCGCCCTCTTCCGTTCCTCTCTCCCCTTCTTCACAACATCCTCCATTTCTCGTTTCAAACCCTCCACCGTCCCAATCTTCGCAACTTCCTTTTCAGTCTTCTCTTTCTGTGATGTCAAAAATTCCATCACTTTCTCAGAAAGCAAGAAACAGGATTCCACATTTTCGCCCCATCCTTTGATGTTTTTCGCACCATTCTTATCGCCCGTCTTGCCCGCAAATCCCTGTTTTCTGAAAAACGTGTAGAAATCCCACTCGTCTTTCAGATTTGTTGAAAGCATCTCAGCGAATTGCGCAAGCCATATTTTCAGCCCTCTGTCTTCAATTCTGACTAATGAGTCTTTGATATCATCCAAAACAGCAGCGGGGTCTTCCGTCAATAGAGACGGGTCGTCAAGAGACACGAGGATCGTATTTTTTTCGGATGTTTCTTTCTCCTTTTTGGCGTTCTTTTTCTCTTCCTTCTCTTTGAGCTTTTTGGCTTTTTCTTCTTCCGAATCCGCTTTGTGAAGTATAATCTGCGTTATTTTCTTCCATTTGTGGAGCATTTTGGGACTGAAGGAGAGTTCGAAACAGAATCTGTCTCGAGCGTTATTGTTGTCAACGTCCTTCTCTGCTTGTAAACCAACCTGACAATTTTCCGTCTCCTCACAAGTTTCTTTCGATCGTTCCGTTTCGGGGTGGATCGATCGTTCTGTATCTTTTCCAACACCAAATGCAACGAGCGCAGTCGCCAGTGTTTGTTTTTCCTGCTGCTCGCGTTCTTTCTTTTCAGCCATGGTTTCTTCCTGTTCTTCAATCGCAAGCAGGCGCTGTTTCTCTTTTTCTCTTTCTCTATTTTTTCGCTTCTTCGCCATCTGATTTTCGAGGTCGACCGTTTTTTGCATTTCCGAGATCAGCTTTTCGGTCAGGGATTTTTCTTTTGGTGGAGGTGCGGGCGCTGCTGGCAATTTTTGTGGCGCAGATGAATCTGCCAGATTTGTCGAAGTTGCAGACTGAGGCTCCGTGACTGTTTGTGGCGCAGCATCGCATTCAGGATCTGGCTCTCCAGCTGTCGGCACTACATCAGCATCCGCGGTTTCGTCTGCCATGAAGCCAACCTTGGTTTCATGGCCTTCAGCAACATCGCCTGAATCAGTCCGATTCTCGACTGCATGAGCGCCTTCTGTAACTGTGGTGGCGGCGGTATCAGGAGGATTATTTCCAGTGACGATTTGAACAGAATTCTGTTCCTTATTGGTGGATTCCGGTACTTTTTCGTCATCTAGAACAGCGATTTCATCAGACTGAGTCACGGCAGCGATATTTTCATTGACATTGCCTTCTGCAGAGGATTTGGCGTCTGCTTCTGGTCTTGTCTCATCGCTTGGATCTGCGTCTGCACTTTTTGCCGGCTTCTTCTTTCGACCAAATCTGCTCAAATTGATCGCGAACTTTCGACCCTTGCGTTTGCCACTGACTGGCTCTTTCGTATTGCTCTTACTTTCTTCTTTTTGGCAATCATCATCGACCTTATCGACGTCTTTCGTTTCGTCTTTCATGCTGTCGCTCTGATTCTGACCGACAGGATCAGGCTTGCTGCAACCATCCTTGCCATCATCGCTTGCCCAATTATTGATGGCAACGGGCTTTCCCTCGGCATCTATTCCGCCCCCTTCTCCCCCAGATTCACTCGCCCTTGCAGCCTGCTCCATCATGTACGCCTCTTTCAATGAGCGCTGTTCTTCCGAGAGATTCTGTTCTGGAATAAACTTCAAATATTCCAGCTCCAATAAATTTCCCGCGCCGCCTTGGAAACTGTTTCTTCCACTGTTTCTGCCCCGTACTGCATACTTCTCACCACCGCCTGACGATCTGCGTCTTCTGCGTGTTCCTGTCGAGCTGCGTCTCTTAGACTGTCTCTGTTTTGCGATCGTACGCCTTTGATTTGCCGCGGAAATCCGTCTCTGATTGGCCGCTGAAATTTTCTGACTCGCCGCTCCAACACCCGCAATACCCGCACTTCCTGCGAATCTGCTCGCACTCCCGGCAAATTTCGCGCTTCTCGCCCCCGCACTACCAGCCAGCATCGCGCTTTTCGCGGTCGTCGATCCGAGTTTGCGGAATATCGATGTTCCGAAAATCAAAATAATCGGCAGCAATCCGAAAACCACGAATATCAGCCCCAATGTGATACAAACGGCAGAAAATCCGACGACGAAGGCGATTGACATGAAAGAGACGAACAGAAACGAAAAGAGAATCATGAGCAGATAATAGCCGAGGTAAAGAACGACGAAAGAAACCAAAATGGCTCGTAGATAACGGAGTTGCGTGACGAAGAGATAGTCGAGAAATTCCGGGATGAATTTGGTTGTCAAGAAGTGTTCGAATTGTGATAGCTTGGATACAGAAAGTGACTCTGTTTCTATTAGAAAATTGCTTGTCGTCTGAACGATAGCGGATGTTGTGAGACAGACTATCGCTATTGTTTGGGTTGCGGTCTTCTTCATTGCTAACGAGAAACTCTTTGCCCGCGCTGCCAGTACCGTTGGGGTCAAAACCAATGCGGATTGCAATAGCTGCATTTGTCTGCTGGTGAAGTGTGGGCACTTGGCAAGCGCATGTCCTTTCCATATTGCCATTGATGTACTTTTCTTTGGCGCTTCGAGTTTCTTGTCACGTGCTTTCTCACCCTCCTCAGGTTGGTCGTCTTTGTCTTCCTTTTGAGCGGGGTCTTCTTTTTGAACAGGGTGTCCCTTTGCTTTCTGATATTGGACTCGCTTCACGACTTTCCCGTGTCTCGCTTTCTTCACACGTTTTGCATGAGCCTTCTTTCCACTTACTGCTCGTGCCACGCTCTTTCGTGTCAAAGTCGTAGGGTTTTTTCTGTTAGCCATGGCCCGCTTTTTCAAAAATCGTTTCGGATATGCAGGTCGTGCATTTCTCTTGCCTCGAGACAGTTTTGATCGTAACAACGACGCGAATTTCACTAAGACAGACGGCTTCGACTTGGTTTTTTTGGGCTTTCTATTTTTCCTTGTCCCCTTTGCTTTTGTTTTTTTCGCGAGCTCCGCCTTTTCCCATGAGTGGAGACGCTGCAGGAAGAGTTTTCGATCGCTTTTCGACTTCGCCGTCAGCACGCGCAATAGTTTCTTACGTTGTAAATAAGTTTTCGAGACTCCGGGTTTGCGTTTGATAACGAGACTTTTTCGCTGTCTGGAGCTACGTATTGCGCTTCTTGTGATCTTTCGACGTCGTGATCTGGCAACAGTTGGCTTCTCTCCGGCCGAAAGCAATTGCCATCCTCTCGTCCTTCTCCTCCTGAAACACACCACAATCCACCGAATCCGCGCTGCAAATTCAATGATCGCAGCTCTCAACTTCACCCGCAAAGGTCTGTCTTTCGTCAGAAAACGCACTATCTTGGTGGGCCGCCCTTGCGCTGAAACGATGGTTGCCGTTGTCTCGGACCCGTTATCATCCGGTGTTGTGCTGTTACATGCAGATGCGTTGGCTGTTTCACCATTCTTAACAATCTTCTTCTTTTTCCTAATCGTCACGTGCATCAACCCCTGGGAGCTCTTTTTCTTGCTTTCGTGATCGACATCTCCAATATCGCCGAGGATGTTTGAAAACAGATTTTTCATCTTCGTCCATTCCTTACCCAGCTTCTTTTTCTCGTTCATCGTTCGCGTGTGACAACTTGTTTTTGTGCTTCTCATTGTGGATACGAGCGAAAAGAAATTGCTCACGATGGCTTCGCGACAAATGTTAATCTCGTTCAGAATTTCTGCTTCGAAAACACCAAGAGTTTCCTCAGCATGGTGGAATTTCGTTGCGACGTCGTTTCTGATGGTCAAGGCTGAAATTGGTTTGCCGACTTCATTACCGACGACAGGATCGATGTGAGAGCCGTTTGGTTCAGGGGTGTCTTCGAGATTCGCAATTTCTGGAGCATGTTGCGATGAGTCTGCTTTCTGCTCGTGGTCTTCTGTGGCGGCTCCGGCAGTGTCATCGACTGCAGTTTCAGGACCGGTTTCATTTGCGTTGTTTGCTTCTGCTTTTTCATTTTCAGGACCCATGGTCCCTTCTGCTTCAGCGTTTCCCACTGGGTTTTTCTCCACCTCCGCATTGCCATCAGCCTCGTGTTCGTCCGGTCTTTGCGTATCGGCAGGATCTGGACTGTCACTGCCAACCTCCGCGTCTGGCTTTTCCACATCGTCATCCGGATTCTGGTTCGCCTCTTCTGCTTGATCTGGTTGTTTTGGCTCACCCGACTGCTCCGTGTCATCCGGTTGCCCTCTTTCCTGTCCTTCTTCCAGCTTCACAGGAGCTGCTTCAGACTCAGCATTCCCATCATTCTCCAATAAGGGTTTCTTGCTTTCATTTTTCTTGTCTGCTTTTTTCAAAGTTGTCTTCGCCTCTTTCTTCCTCCGACACCATCTCCAAATACCCATCACAATCACTTGCCAAATCACGATTCCCAACACGATCAGCTTTCGCCGCACTGTACCAAGAATTTCGCCGGTTATGACGTAGAGGAGTCCGAAAAAGGTCAGTCGCAGAGACTTGCTGAGAACGAAGAGACAGAAGTTGCAAATCGCTTTCACGATCGAGATTATGGCAAAAATCGCTCCTCTGACAATCGAAAGAATGAACCCAACAACGGTTTTGACCGTTCCAATGACGAATTGCTTGAGTTTGACGATGAATTTGATGGTTCCGTTTTTCACAAACGTGATCCGCCGGCGGCACTTCTTGCCTTGCACTTTGGTAGTCTCGATTACGTACGTCGAGTCTTGAGACAGGAGGAACAAGAGAGCTAATTGGGTTATTGGGATTATGAGAAAGGCGAATAGGAGAGAGGTGGAAAGATGTGCGAGGTTAAACTTAGGGAGATGATGTGAACCTTGTTCAAGATGCCGTAGTTCAGCGAGTGCTGTTTCATCGTCGTCGACAGCAACAACGTTGTCATATGTCGTCGTCGGGCGATGGTGATGCGCAAAGTGCAATGCTGGCCAGATAAGCAGAAACGATATTGCGATTCCGGGTTTCAGAATATCGTCCCAAAACTTGGTGATGAATTTGTTGTGGAAGAAATAGCCTTTTGTCGTACCACTCCGCTTATCACTCGTCACAATTTCGTTTCCTTCTGTCTGATGTGGTTTCGAAACTGCTGTGATCGACTGTTTAGACTTGGCATCCTCCGTTTTTGTTTCCTGAATGGGCAGAAGCAACATTTGTGCTTCTCTCACGAAATAGCCCCTGTATCGTTTGTGTGTGGGGACGTAGGGCACGAAATCTAAGCGCAATAGAGACATCATGGGTCGTTTCAAATGGCGGAGGGACCGTTTTATGACTCGCAATCGCAAAACGATGGTGTTGCGAATGTCGTTGACTGCGGCGCGAATGTTCCGTGAAATAGTTGCAAAAACGCCGTTCGCGCCTTTCGTCATTCTTGCTTTCGCTGTTGATAATCCAGCGAAGGTTTGAACAGTGAGCACAGATGACTTCTTCGAAGCGGTTCTCATGGAATGGTATCCACTCTGACATACTCGCTTCAGAGACATACTCAATCTTCCTTCGCCTTGATTACACGTGACAAGTGGTAGCTTTTCTACTGAACCATCCTCCTGTTCTATTGGTCGATGATCTCCGTTTTCAGTTGCAGCATTGCCATCAATCTGAGTAACTTCAGCATTGTTATCAGGACTTCCAGACTCAACAACAGCGCCAGTTTTAACAACGTCGCTAGCATCAACAACAACTCCACCACCGCCGCCAGAGTCTTCTGCTCCCGCATCTGGCGCTCCCGCATCTTCTGCTCCACTGCTCTTCATCTTATCTGTACTAACAAACGTCGGAAGTTCCGCGCCACCGTCTGGATTGCTCTTTGAAACGTCTTGTTTCTCAAACCCTTTCTTCTGCAGCCTTTGAAAAACTTCGAAAGATCGCCTGCGTTTTTTATTCGTGACTGTCGAATCGAGAGTATGTTGTGTGTCTTCGCTTCTCGTGTTGGACCCTTCGTCTTCTGTTTTAGAAATATCGTTCTGCGGGTCGTTGTCCACGTTGATAGTCATGTGTTGTTGGCCCAAGTCTTCCTTTTCTTCACCTGATGAGTCCCTGGAGCGGATGCTGACTCTTGCACCAGAGCCAGTACTCAGTCTTCTGCGAGGAGAAAACGGCGAGATTGGAGGTGATTCGCGACCGGGTGAGCTGGGTGATACAGGCGAGTGTCTTCCCTCTGAACCCGCTGGCGTGAGTGAAAGAGTCGACTCCATTGAAGCGCTATGGTTTCCTTCTCGGTAAGGTATCCGTGTGGAAACATGCTGTGCCGTTCGATTCTCGTGCGATAAGAGCGGATTGCTGGATTTGTGTGGAGAAAGTGAATCTCTGGAAATCTCTGGCGCTCTTCTTGATTGATGTGGCGACCTTCTGGAAGAGCCTCGTTCTAATTTTCGTTCTGGCATATCTGGTAGCTGCTCGTCCGTATCTTTCCTTTCACCCTCGTTTGCAGCCGTTCGCCCTGTCTCGCCGTTGTCAAGACTCTTCTGTTTTTGTGTTTGTTTCTCAACAGACGTTGTTCCAGTCTCGCTATCGCCTTTGCCTTTCGAAAAGAATCTGAAAAAACCATTCGACTTCTTTTTCTTTTCCAAATGTGTGGTTGAGGTACTGGATAGTGGCTCTTTCACTTCCTCCCTCTGGAGGGATGCGGCAATGTCCCGATGGGTTTCAACGTCCAGCAACGCCTCCTCCTCCTGACTTCGACTACCTCCAGTCAGAAAATGCGCATCCGTCTCTTTCCATCCTCCCATCACGCTCTTGCGCCTCGCACTTCTTCTTCGGAACGGGTTCCAGCCGTCTCTCTTCCATCCCCCGGCAATCTGAATCTCTGGCTTCTTCCTCCCAAGACTTGAGAGCTTCAACGCTGCCATTTCCTTTTCTTTTTCATGTTGGTTCTCAAGACATTGTGTTCTCCCCCTCATCATCTTCTGAAACTGATCGGAAATCTTTTGCTCCGCCACCGCATCAGGCTTTCCACCACGCTGCAAAAAGCGCTGATACTCCTTTTCCAAGCTGCGAATTTGGAAATCCAGCTGCTTCGCTTTCGCCTTCTCAATCGATATTTGATCTTTCAAGTCGTGTTTTCGGGTCTGCATATCGCGTTTGCGCTGCTTCTCAAACATCGCTTGCTGAGCTTTCAGCCTTCGCTTGTGCTGTTTGAGATTTTTCTCGAATTTCATTTGTGCGCGTCGTCTCTCTTGTTCTTTCTTGTATGCTATCTGTGCTTGTTCACGCTGTTCCCGATTGAATTTCAGAATTCTTAGACTTTCTTCCCTTTCAAGAACACGTTTCTCCAACTGACGGATAGCTACGACTCGATGTTGCGTACTATCTCTGGTATCACCAGTTGAAAGAGGAAGGCGAAGTCTATTGATGTCATTCCATACTGTCAAATTCTTGGAGTCCAAGCCTTCCCATTGACCATCATTTCCTGTGGAAAGAATATCACGTAACGCATTTTCGCCCTGCAGAATAAGATAATCTTTCAGAATCCGCAAAATGAAGACGAGGAGAGCAAAAATGCATAGCCAAATCACGTGAGGACTGATGTGAAAGTGACTGACTTCGGTAGCGCTGGTCGCGGCGAGATTTTCCACACCCAACTGAATCAGAATCATCAGGAAAACGCTCGGGAAGAAGTCGATGTGGTAGTTTTTTGGGTCTGGGTTTTGTGATGCTGATTGTGGTGAGACTGATTTCAATTTGGGAAAAGTATTGAGTGTCTTTCCGGGTAGTGCAGCGTCTCCTAGGTTTCCTAGCTGAGACACCGTCAAGTCTTGATAAGTTTCAGATGATGACGTCCTGTTCTTCCGCTGCTCAATCCCACCACTGCTGTCGCTGGCGGAATCGATGTCACTGGTATCACTTTTGTCGCAGTCATCATTATCTTCTTCAGAAGTACTGCTGTCCGAATCTTCGGAGTTGGTTCTTTCGGTGCTTCTCATGAAGTAATTTCTCAAACGAGCAAGCAAAGAGCTTCGTCGCTTTGGTGCTTGCTTCTTCTGTCTCTTCTTCTTGCCACGTTGCTGTGGCGTCCGTGAATCACCATCCCTTTTTCCTCTCATTCCCCCTCCATGGATCCGCTCTCGCCACGGCTTCTTCTTACGCCCAGTCCTTGCTACACGATAATGCTTTTTTCGTAACGTTCTACGTCCTCTGAATCCAGGAGATGATCTTCCACAACTCCCTCTTCGTAGTCGCTTCTTTCGCTTTGGACTCTGCTGTGACGGTTTGATATTTACACGATGACTTCTTGAAATTGCTGGTCTCGTTATGGGGCCCGGGGGTCTTGGAGTTTTTGGTGGACTTCGAGGAGCCATTCCAACTGCTTTTGGCAACGCCGGCGGTAACAATGAAGTGGATTTTGGTATTACCGACGGTGGCGGAGTCAAATGCTTTTTCCTGACGCTTGTTGGGGGCGGTAGAGTCAAATTCTTCACACGTATCGGCGACGGACTCGTATTCTTCACACCTATGACAAGTTCGGGTGACGAACTCGCCTTTCCAACCGCAGGTCGTAACGGACTTGCATTCTTCACCCCTATTACAACTGAATCTGATGGCGACGCAACCTTTCCACCCCCAGTTCGTGGCGGCGTCAAATTTTCCAGCATCCGCGTCGGTGACAAGTTCGAAAGTGGTGTTCCATCGTTATGGTCCTCCCACAGCGAGGCCAGGAAATCCTTTTGGGACACGGGCGTTTTGTGTTTCTGATGGTTGCGATGCGGCGACTTTCGCGCAGAGAGATTCGACAGCGGCGTGCCATCGTTATGATCTTCCCATAACGCTGCGAGGAAGTCTGATTTTTTGTCGGAGACAGGCGGCGATTTTAGTTGATTCGTCACTTGCTGTGCTGGATTCGGCATCCGAGAACTCGAGCTATTCACCGTGATGTATGGATTGTCGTTCACGGTGATGGAATAAGTGTTGCTGGAACTGATGGCTGCATTATTTCCGATGACATTCAGGGGCACTTCGGGATGACTGGACACTGTGTTTGCGCTTGGGGGCGGCGTGCGCCTTTGATCGTTACGATTCTTGCTCTCACTCCCCATTCCACGATCACCATCACGCCGTGACAAATTCGACAGCGGTGTCCCATCATTATGATCTTCCCACAATGAAGCAAGAAAGTCGTCTGCTTGCTGAGTGTTTTCGGCTTGATGTCTGCCCTCTCGAAGAGTGTGCGAGCTGATTCTTGGGGGTGGTGCTGTTTCTATTTCGTGTTCGACCTCTTCTTCAATAGCATGCATGGTGTCGAAATCGTAATTGAGATTGCTGTTTCCAGAGTTCCGCGCTTGATGTCTTTGGTTGTTGAGATTGGATTGAGCCACACTGTTTTCAAATGACATTCGCCTTTTCCCCCTGACAGGTTTTCTTTCTCCCCAGCGTTTCCGTTCATCCCCCAGTAATCTCCTTTGTTCCTGTTCTTCTGGTCTTTCCCGTCGTCGTGAAGAGCGTATTTCTGTGACTTCTTCCTCTTCCTGTATGGTATATGTTTCTGAGTCTTCGTTCCGTTGCTGTGCAACTCGTTCCTCTTGAGGGATTCCTCTTTTCCGTATCTTTTCTTCTTCGACCAGTCTTTTCCTCTCCTCCCTCTCCAGTCGTTTTCTTTTCTCCCTTTCCAGTTTCCTGAGTCTCGCTTCTTCCAATCGCCTTTTCTCCTCCCGCATTTCCTGTCTTCGCATTTCCAAATCCTGTTTCCGCGCTTCTTTCTCCGCTTTCCAGAATTCCCTTTCCACCCTCCGCTTTTCTTTTTTCTCTTCAATTCTTATTCGCTTACATCTTGCGTTTTGTTCTTTTAAGAGAATTCGCTCCGCCCTTTCCGGAGTCTTCAAAAATTTCTTCAAATACTTCTCTTCTTTCTTCAAAATCCGAATCAATGGGGCATGGCTGGGATTCAGAATCTCGTACAACAGGTAAACAACATTCAAAACCAAAAAAAGTCCTGGCGCGGAAAGAATTGATGTGAGGAAGGAGAAGAGAAAGGAGAATAGAGATTCAGAATTGTCGAGGTTGAATATGCCGTCGTTGTTGATGCTGCCATCACTATCCCTCTCTCGAAGCCCATTCCTTTCTCGAAGCTTATTCGTTGAGAAGATTTCTGCAGCTCTACCCACATTCGATGCAACAACCACCGCACCCACCACGGGCTCCACCAATCCATTGAAAAGGCCGGCATCGCGGTAACAGCATGAATGGTAGAGGGAACGGATATTGTTTTTCGAATCAGATGAAGTTTGTAATTGTGAAGAAAGAAACTCCAGATCCTGCCGCTGTTCGACATTCAAACTCGTGATATCTAAATTCCAGTGTGAAGAGAACTCCGCTGCTGGAGACTGAGTGACGCCGCCAATACTGGCAGACTGGTTGCGTAACGACTGGAAATTTTCAAGGCTGGACTCAATTCCAGCCAACGGAAACAGACGCCATCCAAGTCTTGATGTCGTAGTCAAATTTCCTGTGGTATTCAAATTTCCAGTGCCATTCGACACTCCTGCGTCAGCAGTATCCAAAACCGGAAACACCCATTCGAAAGCCGGACAACACAGGTTCGGAAAGGGAGTTAAGGCCTTTTCAAAGGCAGAACTTCGATTCGTCGACGGAAACGCGCCATCGAAATTGGAAAACCGGTCAAATTCTTGCACCAGTTTTCGGCATTCCCGATGTTTGCGGCATTCGCGTTTTCCAAGCAGGACATCCGAATATGAAGCAGGGAGAAAAGAAAATAGATCCGAGGGAGGAGGCTTTAATCGTGAGTGAAAGTTTTTGGTTTGAGTGTTGATCTCTACAGGTGGTCCGGAAGATGATACTGTGTGTTCCGCATTGCTGCCGGAACCCGAATAGCTCCCCGAAACATAGAGAGCTGAAATGGAGGCCACGATAAGACGTGATATGAGTTTCATCTTTTGGATTTCAAACCGAGTCTCGCGTTGCTGGCGTGGTCTAACTCTTGGTGGGCTTCATGGGATTTCATGATCTCATGGCACCGCTATAGCGGTAACTTTTCTTCCACAAATACCATGGCAAGTTGGAACCATGACTCCACGGCGAAGAGACGCTTCTCTGCAAAGAGGCCCTTCCGAAAGATTAGTCTCAGGAAGAACCACCGCAGGTGGCAGTTTCTCTGGCAATCGACCGCCGATAAGAATCGAGGAAACCAGACCACCGGAGCTCTGTATATTGACTTGAGAAATCGAGAAGACCTAAAAGGAAAATCAATGATACCAAAGTCGCAAAATGAAAATCGCAAATCAAAAGGTTGCCAAAAACACCACATGCAAATCAAAGTTTCTCGGTTTCGATACGACGCTCGGCAGACTTGGAACGCTCAGTCACTCGCTGTAATGATGCTCCATCACATCTTTGAAAAGAGAAAAACGATCGAACCACACTCATTATCAATGTTAGGTATGGAGATCGTTCACATCGTGTAAAACAAAAATCTGGAAGAACACTGCAAAAATCCAAACTGCTATTTTTTTTTTCAGAATTTCGATGCATGAAGATTCTCGTTCCTGAGTCAAAGACTCGCATGAAAATGCCAGATGGCAACTCCTCAATTGAAATGCAAGACGAAGGCTCACATCTTACAAACAATGTCCTGAGTAGAAAGAGTAGCCATGTCATGACCACAAACGGGAATAGCCATGTCATGAGTCATGACTACACACAAGAATTTTTGAAAATCATGTTGAATATCTCTTTTGCGTATGCGTATGCGTATGTTTGGCCTATCTAAGTTTTGGCATGTAGTTGGCAATGATCTTTGGCAAACGACGATAGTCTTGAGACTTGAATGATATCGTCGTATCGACTTCATCTCAAGCTCAATATTTAATTCACATGCCCAATGGCTGCGGCATGCATGATCTTTCCAACACATCGGATGTATAGCAGCAAATAATTCTCAGCAATGATTCTGAACGCCTAACACCGTGTTTCACTTAAGTACAACTAAGCTTACAAGCAATACCCCTTCCTCAAAATTTCCTCCACGCTATTTTTAAACTGCATACAGATCATGTCGTCTTCTCTCGTCAATATTCGGATCAACTGTGCAACATATGACTGTGCGAGACAAATATCTCCAGTATTCGCATCTTTGTCTTGGCTCACTGCGACAATGATGGCAGATGTCTTTTTCTCTAGCTTGTCCAGTACGTCTTTAGACGATATAATAAACGGATTATTTTCTTGTCCCCGGAGTCTATTCTTGTACTTACAATTTTCTGGACTCAAATCGTGATGGACAATGGGATCAGAAACCTTGGCAACGGCTTGGAGGGTGTTTTCTACTTGTGTTTGGAATCTTGTTAGTGATCTAGAATTTCGCCACGTGCGGCCGCGAATCTCGCCGTCTACTAGAAGGGCTAATAAACGCTGTAAATGCGCGATGCCACTGTGCAAGTCTGACAGTCTGACTGTGTTATTGTCGCTGCTGTGGCTTGTGACATTTGAGGTAGTATTAGTGCCTGTGCTTCTGTTGAAGCTATTGTATTGTGCCTCTGTTTGCGCCATTGTATTTGAAGACTCTCTTCTTTCGTCGAGCCCACGCGACTCTATCAGATGCTTTTTCAATATTCGCAGCCTTAAGGTCTTTTTCGCTTCTGCTTCTGCGCTGTTTTCTTTGTGAAAGGTGGATCTAGTAGGCTTAGTAGGCTTCGATGAATTCATGCCGGGTTCTCGTCTCGTTGTGAATTTTCTTGTTGTGAATAGCGGAGTCTCTTTTGCGACTGTGATATCGTGTCTTTTCTGTGTGGAGTTCTCTCTCTGTGACTGACACTGCTGTGAGTCTGACGTATAATTCGACTTGTCATGACTGGATTCACGACTGTTCCAATTCGAAGCGTAGCGGCTTGGCCATGGCTTGAATACTACTGACCCGGGAGAAACCGTAGAAATCGGAATAGGAATTTTTGCGGGCGTTGTGGATGCTTCTTGGCATGCGGTTGTCGGGCCAGTTGTTGCGTCTTGTGTGTCTGGCGTTCGAGTTGCTGCTGACATTGCCATACTTTCTTCCAATGTTTTTTCTGCTGTTGCTGTCATTGTTTTTTTTGCTGTTTTTTCTGCTGCCACTGCAATTGTCTCTCCTTCTGCTTTTGCGAGTGTCCCTGCTGGTTTTGCCATTGTCTCTCCTGCTGGATCCGGTGCTGCTGGAACTGTTGTCACTTCGTCACCCATACCGTGACCATTGATTGCCCTGCTCATGCTGTTGTGACCATTGATGCCACTGCTCATGCCGTTGCTGAGACTCTCAGGTGCAATCTTCCGCGGCATAAGACACGAGAAACACTTGCTGACCGACGGAAAAAAGAACCTAGTATTACCATCAGATTCAGCTGCTGCCTCATAACAACCGTGTCGCGTTATGCGGGACGTGCCATGAGACATCGCATGAGGCACAACGGCATCTGCCGACTGCGGCATTGCCGTAGTCGGCAACTCAAACTTTGCTGCCAGCATTGTCAACGTCATTCGACTTTTTTGACTCGTCATTCTCATCACTCCAAGTTTTTTGCTTCGGAAACAAGTCATGGATATGGAATACGATATCGATGACGACGTCTCTGGAACACTGGAACAATAATTATATCGCGAAAGATGACAGAAAGATGTAAAAGGATTAGAAGAGATAAAAAGAGAATAGATTTCGGCTTCGTTTTGGAAATCGATATTCGCATTCCAGATTGGATCTAGTCGCATATGATATGATGGATTCGATGCCGGTATCTGGAACGAAAAAAGAACACCACCACGAGCAGGGACATCACAATCGACGCAAGTTTCATATCGTGTTTAGTCATGAGTCTCGTGTTTAGTCATGACTCATGAACTCTTTAGACCGTGTTCACATTATGTTTACGTTCATGTTTACACTGATGCTCAATCATTATCTAGGGTTACTTACCTTGATATCTTTCTGGGCCTTCATGTTTACCTTTTCTGAATTTGTATGAGGTTCGGTGACTCACAAGCATACAAACACTAGTCACTACGAATGGAAATTCAGAAGACCTCACTTTTGCATAAATTCATAAAGAATTCGGAAGGCAAAAAGAATTCAGAAACCTAAAAAAGCACAACTCGCAGTTGTCAGACGTTTTTGTAAAGGTTTTAACGGAAATTTATTAATATCACATAAATAACCGTTCTTGATTATCTGGTGCACACCCATAACGAAATTGAGACACAACGAGTCCTCTTCTCTTCCCAACATCCGAATCAACTGGCAGACGTCGGACTGGATGATTTCAGCTTCCGACTTCCGGATACGATAATTAGGACCTGGTCCCAGATTAAGAGCTAAAGCAATCGTTATTCTTTCCCAGAGCATTTTGGACGACATAGGAAACTCCACTCGAGGATCAGGACTGAGATCGTAATACACATGCGAAGAAACCTTATCGACGGCGTTCAAGGTGTCGTCTACTAGTTTTTCAGGAGTGTCGTTAGCGTCCCGCGGATCCTCAATCTCACCTTCGATCAAAAAGTCTGATAGGTCTTGCAGGAGAGAGACAGCATTTTTCAAATTTGTTAGTTTGTTGTCGTTGATGTTGGACTTGCTATCGGATGCCCTTTCTCTCTGGTAAGAGTCCCAGGATTTTTGATGTGATTCCCGAAGGCGGTGTTTCAACTTGAACATGTTTAGGAGAGACCGCTTCAGTGGAGGAATCGTCTGACTTTGAACTGTCTCGCCTTTTGCTCCCTCTGTCCGCCTTTCTCTCTCCACGTGTATTTTTTTACTCCTTGAACCAGTCGTCTTCGAATCTGATTTAACGCCGTCATGTAACGTGTTTTCTGGAAACTTTGACGTATTCTCTGTTGTTGTGTTTGACAATGACGTTGAATAAATTTCTCCCGACTCACTCGACTTGAAGGCTGTTGGGAATTGCGAGACACGTTTTGGCCATGGTTTGAATACTGCCGCAGAAGGAGGTATCGTTACGGGTTCTTCTATCGTTGGAAGTGCCTCTTCCCTTGTCATAGGTTTTTCTGCTAACATTCTCTCTGCCATTGGTGCTGTCACTGTTTTTTCTGCTGTCATAGATTTTTCTGCTGTCATAGATTTTTCTGCTTCTGCGTGACCTTCTGACAGCGTTGCTAAACTCCCTTGCTTTGGACCGTCTTGACTTCTGGTGTCACTGACAGACAAGTTCGCACACTCCCGCTGTTGACCGGTGGCATTGTGAAGAAACTGTTTTTTCGCTGGCTGCAAACATTTCTCAAATGACGCAAAAAAACAACCATATGCCAACTCTGCTATCAAAAGCAGCGTCATAATTGTGACTTTCGTCATGTTACCGACTTTCGTCATACCGCCTCTTGTCATACCGCCTTTTGTCATACCGCACATGATTTGATTTGCTTGAACTTAGGACGTAATCCTTGATGATGAACTTACGTCGTAGGAAAATCCTGGATATCACACCGCCTGGATGATAAATCAATGATCAATGATATGCCAATGTCGTTTGAGGCAAAGCTTTAGGCTACCACTCACGGAAATTGCAAGAGAGATTGGATTTGTGTGCTGAATAGGAATTGGAAAGAAAAAGTTTGCAAATTGCTGCGCAACGCCATGGAACTGCCCGACTCCCAACGCAATTGGAAAGGAAACAATAATGACGCTCAAACAAGAAACTCAAAGTGACAAAAAAATATGACGCTGCAATGCTGCTGCCGTTTCTTTGAAATAACCTCGCGACAAGACTAGATGAACCAAAAAAAATATCACGCAACAGTACTGGACTAGATAAACCAAGAAAATTCAAAATCGCAGTCAATAATTGCCAGTCACGAACAACCCAATGATCCCCACTGCTGGCCTCTGCGTATATTTTTCGTGTTCAACAAAATATATGTCACTTCAAAATGTTTCCACGCTCGAGCCAGTCGCGCCCTGAGCGGGAGCGTTCAACGGTTGATGATGCGTAAATTTGATGCGTTTTTTAATGCGTTTTGCGCAAATAATCTATAATCTGAATGAAACCTGAATCATTGAAACTGAAACAATGGCGAAATTTACTATAGCTATTGACTGAACAAATAACTGAACAAAAATGAAACTTCAAGGTTATCTTAGGACCGCTGGGTACTGTAAACTGCTTTTGACTGATGCTATATAAACTGAGATTTGATCTGATATTATAGTCTGATGATATGATGTACTCATAATATCCAGCCCCCGTTCCAAGAACATACTGGGCCGCTTTTTTTGGAGAAAATATAACGTGCAGAGAAAACTTGTCTTTAAAAACCTTCACTGATTGTGATTGTCGGGGGTAAGAGAATCGATGCTACTAGTTATTGTGACTAGTTATTGTGAACTACTACTTATTGTGAAAATATTATTTGCGATAATGAAAAGATGCGTTTGATAGACACAATGAGAGACAACTGAAAAACAGCCATCAATATTTCAAAAGATTAGATAGGCGCCGCTCTAGCGTCTTGAATGTCATCACGACACAAACTTCTTTTTTTAGACACAGACGATTCTTGAAACACTTTTTTTGAATCTAGAATCTCTTTTTTTTTTTTTGGAATGCCTACTTCTTCGCAGAGATACCTGCTTATTCTCTACGTACTCAGTACTGTCTTGCTAGATGTGCCTAGCAGTTGAAGAACTGTCTTGCTGGATTCTAGATCCAGCAGTTGAAGGAATAATTGCCAGAAATTACAAACTAGGAATTCCAGCAGTTGAAATTAGAAGAACTGAAAAGAACCGAAATCAGATAAGAACCGCGACTTTGGTACACTTTAAATTTTGAGCGAGTTACTGCTTTTCGTATATTCGTTTCTTCGATACTGCTTTTCGTATATTCGTTTTTGAGGTGCTATCTTCATTACAATCGTTTTTGGGTTGTTAGCTTTGGTACACTGTTGCTTCCTTAAGTCAAATTGTCTTGCGACATTCGATTGACTCAAAAACCGCGCTCAAATGTCGTTTGAATTTTGGAACTGTTACTGCTGCGTTAAACTTAACAGTTCCAAAAACGACACTCAAGACTAGCAGTCTTTGCATGCATGTTTCAACGTCTTCCTTCTTGAAGTGCCATGTCGACACCTTTTTTCACTCAAATATGATGTCTGATGATATTGTAATTCGACTCCACCGGAGCTTCTGAGTTCTTATTCGCAGGAACCGATGGCGCATAACTCCCCGTCCTCTCCTGGATCTCCGTTTTCCGTTGTGCCCATCGATTTTCCGAGTTGCCGCCGCCGCTTCTTGCACTGCGAGGGGTGCCATCTTTGGAGTTGTGTCCAGACAAATTCCGACTAATTCTGGGTGTGATGTCTCTGCTCAAAACCAGACTCGCACCCGGGCCAGAGCGGATTGGCCCGGAGCTTACGCGATTTGGCGATGCATGTGGTGGCGTGGGAGAATTCTTGGACATACCACGCACAGGCGTACCACTACCTCCACCATTCGCGTTAACAGGCGTTGCGAATCCAGGAGTTGTCCATCCAGGTGTCGTGTATCCTGCTCCTCCGATTTGAGAGTTGATTCCCGAATTCTTCGAGTTTGCCCGTGACGGCGTTGTGGAAGCGGTTGGGGAGGAAGCTCCTCCGAATTTGGCGTGATGGAAAGACCCTGATCTCTGCTGACTCAAGGGGAGACTCGGACTCTGCCCGTGAGAGTTTGAAATCCCAGAAAAAGCGCGTGTGGTAGTGCTTTCTCCTAATGACAGCTGTTTCTTCCTCATAGCAGAGCTCTTCGTTGCAACTGAAGCGAACGGAGAATCGGTCGTCGATACAGTAGAATCGTCAATCGAGACTTTTGTATGATAAGACCCCCCTCGTCCGCTGGCAGGAGGTGTTTGCTGTGATCTGCTGCTGTGCGGTGTCTCCAGCGCATCCCAGCCGAAAACTTCAGAATCTGCAGCGGGTTCTCCTCCTTCGACGGTCACTCGGATTTTTTGAGATTGACCAGATGGAGGACTTTTTGCTGATTTGTTGGACATCGCTGATTTCGTATTGGCATTGTTTGCAGCACCAGACTTCGACTTTTCAATCGCAATTCCGCTTTTTTTCTTCATACTCAGACTTAGAATAGAAGCAGAAGAATTCGCATTTTTCGGCGATGGAATGTCTGATTCATCTTTCTCCCACTTGAAACAAAACACGAAACAGACACACATGCTTACCACCACGAGAAGAGAAATCAAAACAATCACGCTTGGATCCGCGTTTCCGACGATATCGATCATGCCGCTCTCATCTCCATCTTTTCCATCACCACTCCCCCCAGGCGCCGCTTCACAGAACGAACATTCCAGATTTCCACCCGCTCCGCCGACACAGTTGTGTTTCAACTGTGATGGATGCCGATAACAGTTCTGCGAACATCCGACGCAACGGTTGTGAACCGAATTTGCGGAGGAGAAGGCGTCTTTGCAGAGGTTTTGGTCGTCGTGCCAAAATATACGAAGCATACCGGGCGGAACATCTGCGCCTTGGTTCGATAGAATTTGGACAGGGCGCCAATTGTTCGTGGTCCATTCCGCAAATGCCTCGGTACCAGGGGCGCAGGCGAAAACTTGGTGTTGGAGATGGAGGAACGTTAAACTCAAGACAATCATACTGATTTTGGTTTTCAATGCTCTGAAAAGAGACATCATCTTGATTCTTTTTTTGTCAAGAAAGAAAACTGCAACAGTTTCTCACGACTCAGTCAATCAATCAATTTTATCGATAACTCCCTCGATAATGAACTCTCTCTCTCTCACGATTCGCAGATAACTCACGATTTGCAATTCTAATTTGCAATTCTAATTTCAACTAATTTCAAATTTCTGGTATACAATACGGCAAAATAGAAGGAGAAAAACCTTTTCGATAATTCTCAAACTAAGTTCAACTCAGTTACTTGACACCGAGTCGAAAGCTATACGCATGCAAAGAAGAGGACTCCAACTAAGCTTCAAAATTAAGTATTGACGTCAATACGACGACTACAACTTCAAAGCTATGTGAGAACCTCTCTTCTTTTCAATGAAATACTACTCAAAATCCAATGTTTCCAATGTTCAGAATATACTATTCCAGGCCCAATGTTCAGAATTCTCAACTTATGGTTGAATCTTAGTACTAGTAACCAGGTGTGAGTGTAACCTAGATATGAATGCTTGCAAACCCTTCAACGAAGGGACCTCCTTCTTGTGAAAGGAGGATTTTCAACGTATAAAACGTAAAATTTAACTGCTCTTCCTGGAATCTTAGCCACTGTATCTGGCCCAGGAAGGAGTTTCAATTTTGAATAGCACAAGGCTAGAGTGAGGTTTTTTCTTTTTTGGTCGGTGGCTATGTCTAAGTATATTTCGGTCTACTTGAAGTAGTACTTCCGACACGTGATGACGGTGTGAGTGTATGTTTAATTCGTGTGTATATTTGCCCTGTTGAGAGACGCAGAATTTTTCGTGTCCAACCAATTCCGAATTTTTCGTATGTACTAACATATCATATGAATTTTCTGACTCAGATTATCGAACCCAAACGCTCGCGGTACTTAGCTTCGTCACCATCACAACATCATCACTTTTTTCGTTTGCTCACTACGCTATCGAGCCGACTTCTGCACCTTCAGAATCATCATGGAAGAAAAACACGATCTGTGCTGCAATACCAACCATATCATAATCACATGCCAACAACGCAACAGCTCACCGCTTCGGTACGTAACCTCGTTCAATAATACCTCAAGCCTCAAACAAAAACGAACCACACGGACCCAACAATTTCAATCGCAACACCGATCCACATCTCAAACAATAAAAACGAAATCTCACCAATTTCCACCCCGTCTATAGCCGAACGAATGGCTCTGACACAGCTGCCGAACACCATCAGAACACCGTCACAGACTGCTTATTTGAAATAATATTTCATCGATGATGAGACAATCACAATGATAATCACCTAGACATCATACAAACACCGCCATCATTGGTCAAAATCAGACATGAATCATTGCTTACCTCTTTTTCGAAAATCAAAATCTGAATCAGATTCAAAATGGGCAAGGTGAGCAACTTTGGCCCCTGATCCCCAAACTGATCCCCAAACTAGTCAACCAATAAATCAAAATTCTCTGAGAAAACTTAGACTGCGAAACGCCCAATAAGCTTGGTCAAATTATTCTTCTGGCATTCTTGAATCCCTTGAAATTTCCTATAAACTGTACAGTATCATCTTCCAATGACTCATATATGTTGCTCCATTTGTATCATGTACTGATTGTGGACAGCAATACTGTCTTAAATTTGGCACAGCTACTTCAATAATTCAATTCGCGGCTTGTATATTAGATAACTTTCATTGATTCTCAGATTCTCTGACTCAGAAAATAGAATCACAATACTTATTGGATAATGAGCGCCATCATGGTAACTAATCATGGCAAAAATACTCATGATTTCTATTGCCATGATTTCTCCAAAGGGAATCGCTTCGCCGCTGTGCCCTAAGTCCAGAAACTAAGAAACTTCTTAGTTTCTGGATCGAGTATCAACAGCGTGATAAAAGGCTGGCAAGAAAGGCTATAATTTAGCCGCAAGCCGGCCAAATTAGCGCGCGACTTCTGTGGAGGCATCTCACATCTCATTTGAAACTCTCATATCAATGATATGTTTTGCACACTTTTCATTCTCGTTGCTCATATGCTTTTCATTTTCGTTGCTCACATGCTTTTCATTTTCAATACTGTTGCGCAGTAATTCAATTTCGGACTCCAAAACTTTTGTCTTGACGGAGGGTCTGTCTTGACGCATATATTTACAAGCAACTATCTCTCTTTTACAAGCTTAGCTATCTGCTTTTACAAACTATCTTCTTTTACAGGATCAATGTCTTCTTTTACAGGATAAACGTCTTCTTTTACACTCGTGACTCATGTCTTTTTTTTGTCTTGAGAAGTGTTCCCATGTCTTGAGAAATGTTCCCATGTCTTGAGAAATGTTTCCATATTTTCCAATGTCGAATACTTATGTTACAAAATTGCCTCCGAGTCATGTCGCTAGTTTGCCTCAGAATCACGCCGCGGCAGATTTTACATCTACATCACTAAACTCGCTTGCCTCAGAATCACACCGCGGCAGATTTTACATCTACATCACTAAAATAGCTTGCCTCAGAATCACACCGCGGCAGAATTTAAATTATGCATGATCTTCGCAAATAATAAATATATTATCGCGCCAAGCTTCAAAACCTCAAAACTTTATTTTGAATGTCCTGCGGCAAACGCCACACTCTCCCCAACATGTCCTGTGACAAACGCCCTCCCCAACATATCCTGTGACAAACGCCACAGCCTGCCCGAAGTTTTTGACTTCTCATATCTTCGTTACCTCTCGCAAACGCCAACTATAAATTGGACGTGTGCGTTCTATGCAGTGGCGCCACCGACGTCCTGTCGGGATCTGCCAATGATTTTCTTGTTTCGTCCAACTGTTTGTTTAACTCTGCCTGTGACATTTTAGGCGGCATTTTTGGCTCCATCTTGGATTTACGACTGGACTTTCTCTGCTCCTTTTTTTTCTCTTTTTCTTTTTTCTCAGCCATTTCTTTCTCTTTCTTCTCCTGTTCTTCTTTTTTCTCAGCCATTTCTTTTTCCTTCTTCTCCTTTTCTTTTTTCTCAGCCATTTCTTTTTCTCTCTTCTCCGCCATTTCTTTATCTTTCTTCTCCTTTTCTTTTTTCTCAGCCATTTCTTTTTCTTTCTTCTCCTTTTCTTTTTTCTCAGCCATTTCTTTTTCTTTCTTCGCCGTTTCTTTATCTTTTTTCTCAGCCGTTTTGTCTTTACTTTTTTGTTTTTGTTGAGTCTCTGTCTTTTTCGATTCATCTTTTTTCGATTCAGCAGTTTTGACATTGACGTTGACACTTTCCGACGGCATCATAAAAAAACTTGATCGAGTCCGACTCTGGTCGTTCGTCTTTGTCTGTATAGCAGATTCGTAACTAAAGGGCGTCAAACTTGGTGCAGGTGTCAAACTTGTTGCAGGTGCTTTTTCCTCTTTCGAAGCTGTTTTTCCAGGTGGCTGCGCAAGCAGAGGAGCGTCTGTCACAGTTCTGAAGGGTTTTTTTCCGGCTGGTAACGGTGGTAACGGTTTTTCTTTTTTCGGAGTTTTTCCAGGCGGTAACGGTTTTTCTTCTTTTGGCTTTTCCTCTTTCTGAGGCTTCGCTTCTTTTACCTTTTTTTCTTCCTTCTTTTTTCCTTCTTTCTTTTCGTGATCCTTTTTTTCAACTTTTGAGTTTTTGGAAACGCCCTTTTCCTCCTCTGATTTCTTTTTTGTCTCCTTCTCACCCTTCTCACCTTTCCCAGCTTTCTCCTTCTCTCCCTTCTCACCTTTTCCAGTCTTCTCCTTCTTACCTTTCTCGCCCTTCTTACCTTTCTCCTTCTCCTCGCGTAATTTCTTCAATTTTTCTACCCACCTTTTTTCCAAATTCTTCAGACACAGATCTTTTACCTCCAAGATGAATTTTTCAATCTCTGGATGTTGCGTCTCTGGATGTTGCATACCATCCGAACCATACGAATTTGGGCCTAAATACAATTGCATAGTAGAGTAGACGCCAATTTTATCGAGAGCAGTCATACCACTCAAATGAGAAACGGCCATAGCATAGACCCAGATATAGTCATCAAAACGTTTCAAGGGAACTGGAAGAGTTGTGTTTAACTTGACTGGAGTTTTTTTCTTTTTTTTCTCTCCTTCGCCCTTTTTCTCTTCGGCCTTCTTCTCTTCGCCCTTACCTTCGGCTTTCTCTTCGCCCTTCTCTCCAACCTCAGCCAATACTTTTTCCCAAAGCTGATGGATTTTTTGGTGTTGAGCCTTTCCTTTCGACTTTTTCGCAGCGCTTCCCTTCTGAGCACTACCTATTCTCAGGGCTTGCCATGTGTCATCATTCTCAGGCTTAGCCTGATCATTCTCAGGCTTCGCCTGTGTGCCATTTATAGAGTCAGCAGACGCAGGTCTCCACCGATTGGAGGCGCCTACAACACTCGGACTGCCCATCTCATCATCATCCAAACTTCCATCCGAACTTGCTTCCTCCAGCCCTTCATTTGGATTGTCTTCCTCTTCAGGACCTTCTTCTTCTTCCGAATCCCCCTCCACTTCTGAATCCGTGCTGTCGTCATCGATTTTTACTTTTCCCGTTTCCGGCTTGAGAGGGAAGCCCGACTTTGCCATAGCCTCGACATCAATGTGGACTTTTTTGAATTCTTGTATATTCGAGAGGTTTCTGTTACTCAAAATTTCATTCGCAATTCTCTTTGCCTGATCCGCCGCTTTTGCGGCAGCGTTTTTTCGCTCTTGTCTAGACTCGAAGAGTCTGGACTCAAGCAGAAGTTGCTGTGCTCTTTTCGAGTCTACTACTGGCTCTGCAGTTGTGTTCCCCTCTGCATTATGATTCTCTACTACAATTGCTGCACTCTCCGTTGCACTCTCCGCACTTTCATCAAGCAGTTTTAGAACGCGGCTTGTAACCTTCTCCATGGGAGAATGAAGACGAGAAACGACATCAAAAAAGGAAGAAAAAAACTCAGAAGCGTCTTTCCAAAGTTGCGTTGGTTCTGTTGATTTCGTACCATTTCTAAGTGCACCATCAAAAGCGGCCTTACCTTCCAAAAATATATGATCTGGGCTTGCTGGCTCTTCTTTGACACTGACAGGTTCTCTTGCTGGCTGGAGCTCTTCTTTGACAGGTTGTTTCTCTTCTTTAACAGGTTCTACCATCGCCTTCAAAACCCGTCTTGCCATCATATGCTTGCTCTCATTCAATGACTCGACATATTCGATAGCCGGAATCATGGACCGCCAGAATTTTTCAGCTGACTCCCTTTCTACCTGCTGTTCTCGTTCTCGTCGCGCGTGAAATTCGCGCTCTAATTGCGACCATTGAGGGCGATTCTCTGTTTTATCGGACGCCGTACTGATAGCGCCACTGCTGCCGCCTGGTGGTCCGCCTGACGGTGCTCCTGATGGTGCGCCTGACGGTGCTCCTGACGGTGCTCCTGCCATACTATCGATCCTATCCATAAGTAGTCCAGTTTCTGCCAAATCTTTCCACATAGTTGGCGTTGCATTTCGCATGATGTCGTGCATCCAGATGCTGATCAGGAGCTCTTTCAGTTCCAGTTGGTCGTCTTTACCAGCACTTTCGTTTTTACCAGGACTTTGATCTTTACCAGAACTTTGACCTTTCCCATCGGCGGTTTGGTTTTTACCAGCGCTTTGATTATTACCAGACCCGAACATTTTTTTGAAAAAAGATTTGTGTTGTTTTTTCTCACCAATATCGTCGTCTTCTATCGGTATCAACGCCGTATTTGTGGACTTTGTTACTGTAACAGTCCTGTCCAGATTTCTTTCACCGGACTTTGTTCTTTCGGGATGACCAGACGAATTGGAAGAAGATGAAGTTGAGACAAAGGTCGAGCACGTTGATGCTGCTGAGCTACCCGCTGAGCTACCTCCTGAGCTACCCGCTGAACAGTTTCTTTTCTGAGAGTCTAAATCATTCCCATTCTGAGAATTCACGTCTTTTTTCAGCCCTTCTTCCCTTTTCAACTGTTCCCACCGCGGAAATGCCAGTACGTCAATGAAATCTTCTTCGTCTTCTTCTTCTGAGCGTTCTGAGAGTGAGGGTTCTTTATTATTGTTTTTGGTGTCAACACTTGCTTCTTTCTTCACCACCGAATCTTTTTTCACCATGTGGACAACCAAATCCATTTTCGTCTCTAAAATTGCCTTTCTTTGGATTTCTTTGTACCTCTCATGGGTGATTTTCAGGCCTTCAAGGCATCGTTCTTTTTCCCTCACAGGGCCGACTTGGGTATCCAAAAGCTCATGGCTCCCCGACATAATGTTTATCGCCGTCGTGATTGTCCGCATGTTCGAAGAGATCGACTGCCAGATCTGAAATTTATGTTCGAAGATATAGACTGCCAGATCTAATTTAATTTTTTCGAAGAAAGATGTAAATGATTTTTTTGAATTACATTGCCAGCACCAAATCATTATGATTCTACTTGGCAGCACAAATCACTTTACACACAGATAATATACACACAATAAGAAAAATCAATGATCATCTACTCACGATAAAAAAAAAAAAAAAAATACCTCTTTGTCTGTTATCTTCTCACGATCCAAGCCGGACTCTTTCTTCGATCGGGATTGTGGAGTGCTTTCTGAGAGCTTTGCCCTTTCAGGATTTCTTTTCACAGGGGCTTCGTTTTTCTCCGAATTCTTCTTTTGAGTCTCACTCTTTTCACTGCTGCAATTTGCTCCCTTTTGCAGGAATGACAAACCGAAAGCTCCCTTTTGCAGAAATGAATTCGTAACTGGAACTTTGTCAACTTGAGTGAAATCAACATTTTGTTCAACCTCAACCTCAGCAAAAGCCATTCCGATCGAAAACGAAAAAATCGAAACCATCGAGCACATTCGGAAAAGTATTTTCATCATCAATGGAGTTGATATCAAAGGCATTGAATCTGATGAGTTCTTCCACAAGACTCGGAGTGAAGTTCTTCCACACGGCAATCTTTTTCCCATACCTTTTTTCTGGTCTTGCTGTGTCACAGCCTGGGAGTCCTGCTGTGTAGCAGCGTCTTTTCGAGCCGTCTGATTCTTTTCACGTTTTTTCCGAGCCATCTTATCGCGTTTTTTCCGAGCCATCATGATCTTATCAGGGCATAGCCTTGGACTCCTTGTCCACTCTTCGGAATACATTGAAAACTTAACTACTCACCGGATAATATTTATATGGAGACCATGGAATACATATCATATGGAGACAATGGAATACATATCGTAGTCAGTCAGTCAATCATACGAAGACTAACCACGACCTGGAAAGAAATTGAAGTGGACTGATTTTTGAAAATTTTGATTATCAATAAAGTTTTGATCTTATCAGTTTGGTAATTCAATTGTATATGAGATTCAAACTTCAGTCGAGGAATGTAAAGCGCAATCCCGGCAGAGAACACGAACAATCCCAAGAAGAAGGCAAGCTGTTTGTACAGACGTGAGTCAAGTTAGTGAGCGACTTCGGACTC
>Ga0099797_100110_pt1 | contig 51043 bp, 45 predicted proteins | sample Uncmet_Sort48C_1_FD_89871 | JGI IMG/M metagenome (GOLD analysis project Ga0099797, IMG submission 89871) | Marine eukaryotic communities from CALCOFI LINE 67, Pacific Ocean - C012_Sort48C_1 | ecosystem: Environmental > Aquatic > Marine > Oceanic | place: Pacific Ocean: Monterey Bay | collected...
AGTAGTGGACCCTTTCCTCATGATGCGGGCAAGAATTCTGCCGGGGTGGCGGTCCCCCAGTTGTCGGGTTTCGCCAGTACTAAGCTCCCCGCAGTTGCCAGCGAAGTCGCCCGTTCGTTCGGGCCCGGACATCTTGGGTCCGCTCTTGCAGTTTCTCCGCAACAACGGAATGCTGTCAATACTGGCAGTAGTAGTGCCGAGACGGCTATAATTATGCAACACAACAGCAAGGAAGAAAGAGAAAGTGCCGACGACAACCGTGAGTTGGCGCTCCGGGTTTTGGAGAAATCCGAGCAGAACTTCGCTCTCTTCCGGCAGACGCTGCGGGGGGACCTGCAGGCCCACGGCGACACCAAGAGCCTCGTGCGTGCCCTGGCCAGCGGGCGGGTTTTAGAAATCCAGGTGCTGGTCAAGTGGATGGGGGGCGATTTGTTCCAGGCTTTTTATTTCCGCAAACAGCTGCGCTTAAAGCATTCTCCGTCGAGAGAAGCAGAGAATGATGGAAATAATTTGAAAAAGCAGCCTCCTACTCAAGGAAAACCCCGCCCCTGGACCGCTCTTGAAATTAAAAATTTGGCGCCGGACCCGCGCCAGCATTTGCGGTTTATTATTCCGGACGACGTGTATTACAGTCGCGAATACCAGGACTGGCTCTTCAACTTAATAACCACCGTTCCCTCGATCCGAGACGACCCGGTGAAAAAGCACCTTATGAAGAACTTCCGCGCGGGCCAGATCTTGCACGAAATCTGGGATGAGGTGGTCTTCGACGGTACCGGAACGGACTACCAGGGGCGCAAATTGCCCGGGACGCCGGAGAATCCGGTGATCAACGAGATCAAGGTGGACAGTAATTTAGCGTGGTTCTTAGAAAATCGGGAGCGCATGTGGGAAATGGAAAAAGCCGAGAACGTGTTTTCTTACGCCAGCGCCGCCGGTTTTTTGGGCAAAACGCGCGAAACCAACCCTTTTGCCCACAGTTTGGAAAAGATGCGGGACAATTGGGAATTCGAGTACTCGCAGAAGGAGATCCGTTCTGTTTTCAATGTTCCGTTGAAATTCCTGTTTCGAGAAATTTCAGAAAGTTCCGAAGAAGAAGAAGATGATGAAAAAAGGTATTACTAAAGAAGAAGACCGGTATGAGCACGAGTGGGTGCTGACCAGCAAACCGGTGAACCTGATTCCGGCGCCGGAACTGGGGGAGATGGACGAGCGAGATTTCATGTTCGTGCGCCGGAACCGGCCGACCCCAAAGGACATCGAACGAGCGCAAGCAGCAAAAATTGAAATTAACCTGAACACTGGCGGAATAGGCGGTCCCGGAACCTCTGCTGCGAATAGTAGTAGTGCATCAAGGATGACGTTCGAAGGGGCGCTGGAGATTTTGAAGATAGAAGACGGAGGAGGGCTGTCGAAGGCGCTCGTAGACCGGGCGTTCCGACGGCTCTCGAAGAAGTGTCACCCGGACAAATTCATGGGACGTGCGGAAACGGGCGTTTCCGGAATTCAGGAGCAAAAGAGGGAAGAGTGGGCGCGGTTGTCCGCCGCGAAGGAGCTGCTGCTGGCAGTTTTGGAGGAGTCTTTCCGGAACGCCAAGTAATCAGGGTGAGATCGAGAAATTCTGAAGAGTTTGAACAAAATATTCTGAAGAGTCTCAATAGTATTATCGTCTTTAAAAGGAAGCAAGAGTGTGTGTGTCCTGAATAAGGAGAGAGCGATTTGAGGCATTATCAAAAAAGATTTATTCTGTGAAAAGCTAACAAGGAAAACAGTGGCCGAAAATGTTGTATTGAAAATGTTTTTTTTGACATCTAAAAGAGCGTGTTCAGTGCGTCTATCGAGCGGCCGAATGGAATTTGTTTTTTCCTTTTCTCTCTTCTATGCAACAATTGTCCGCGAGCTATCGATTTCCTTGCGATCCGCGATCTGTTGAGTCTTCGGGCTTTCGCGTATAATATTTCGGGTCCTACGAACGTTAGATCACATTTTACAGGGAGATTTCGGGATTTGTCTTAGTCATCAAGAAATATGGGATAATGTTCAGCAACAATCTTGACGATAGTATTATAATCCTCAGGAACAATATACGCCCTACCCCCATTGGGCGGTCCAGTCACCCTTACTGTTGATTTTTGGAATTCCAGCACTTTGTTAAACCTAAAGATGGCGAAACTACCAACCATGTTGAGGTGGTGTCCCGCGCTGTTGGTGTCCACGGCGCAGGTATACAAAAGTCTTTTGTCTTATAACGATTAGTATATTTAAAGAATTAGGTCACTCAGAATTGTCGCGTATGGTCTATGATTAGCGTGCATCATCATCTGTTGATTCCACATTATCTGCTGCAAAAGCCTACCGTAGCAGCAACAGTACAGTCTAGATTCAAATCGTGCGTGTCATTATTACCAGGCAGCGACGTCATCGCAGGCGGGCCCGGTGTTCTCGTTTGCGTCCCTGGCCGCGAAGGAGCGAGAAAAATCCGTAGACCATGAGCATGACGAAAAGGGAAAAGCGGGCGGCGAAAAGTCCAAGGTCATACTACAGGATTTTTGTGTCGGTCTTCATTGTTGTTACTTAGTAGACTGGAGAAGGTTGTCGTGACTATCATTGAGTGTTACATGATTCAAATCACGGAGTAGACGGTCGAAGGAATGCTGCCGGACGACTGAAAAACAATAATCGTTAAAATACAGACCGCCGCGCTAGAAAGAAAGGCAGAGCGGCAATGGTTTTTTTTTGTATTCGTTCGTATTAAACCGATTTCGTACGCTGAATTCGTACGTTACACACCTAGCGGGAAGAAATTGAAAATTGTGATGTTGATTCGTAATATCCAAAAGAATAATTCAAAAAGGGAAACAGCGATGGCGAAAGCAGAACAGGAGGCGTACGTGATGCAAGACCAAGTGAAATCGATTTTGTACCAGTTCCAGCACGAGTTCGGCCACGTGTTAGGTGTCATTTGATATTAGGTGTTACGCCGGTCCTATACTATATGCAATCCCTGTACAGTATTTTCTGAAATTTTTTTTTGAAATGATCGGAAGATTGATCCTCTTTTGTAAAAAGAAATGGAATATTTATAGGTACCACGTCGACGCGGTCCGGGGCGGATGTCCTGAAAACCGTACACTCAAAAAGTGGCGAACATGAGGAGCGAAAACCGGAGGAGCGCTCGAACGGCCTGCTAGACGCCGGCGAGCAGCAGCTCAGAGAGGTCTTTTTCGATGTTTATATTGGTCCGATACAAAACGAACTTTTTGCAGGCTTCTGAAGTGCGAATCTGATGTTTTAACTTTTATATTATTTGTATATGGATGCAATGCGTACTGACAATGTGATCACGAGTATACTACAGGCGGTATCTTATCCTCAGTATGAAATAAATTAAAGGTCGAGAACGCCCTGGGCCTCGGCGGCAAGCCTGCTGCCAAAAAGGAGCCTGATGAGGCCGCCAAAAAAGAAGAGGCCGCTAAAAAAGAGGAAGAAGATGAGCAAAAGAAGAAGAAGGCGGAAGAAGAGGAAGCCCGGAAGAAAAAACAAGAGCAGGAAGAGGAGGAAGCGCGGAGGAAGCAGAAGAAGGAAGAAGAACGGAAAAAAGACGAAGAAGGTCCCCACGGTGGGCCCATCGCGCAGGGTCCGATCCCGGGCGTAATGGGTAACGGCGGGGGGCTCGACAGCCCGCTCCAGCAAGTCCAGGCCATCATGATGAACGTACTTATTTTCTTGCTCGTAGTACTTGCTTTATTAGCTGAACAGCTACTATTGAAATTCATATTTGAACCTTTCGGACGATTCAATAACTTGCTACCGTTCATTCTGTTGCTACCGTTCATTCATTTTAAAAAAAGAGAACAGAGTTCTACAGATTAAAAAAAAAGGATTTCAAAAAAAAAAAACAGTTCGTGAACGCCTGCTCCTCGATTCTCTATGGTTTGAGCGCGTTCGGCGCGCGGATTGCGGGCTTCATGATCGGTAAGATCCACGGTCTTTATGGTACCGGCAAGGATTCCACGGTTGGCATTTTTAAGCGGCCCAATGAGCAGTTCTCCTCTGTAGAGAACGCAATCGCGCAGTCGGAGCAGAAAGCGCAATCGTTAATAGTGGATTTGAAGAGAGAATTGGGCCTCGCGCCCCCTTCCTGGGAGGAGCGTTCTTTGGGAGAAAAAGCTCTGCTTTTGGTAAAAGACGGCGAGAAGCAGTGTAAGGAGGTATTATTGAACGCGTACCAATCGCTAAGCGTGGCGGGAAAATTGGGCTTGAAACAATGGGGAAGGCAAAGTTGGGAAAATAATAATCCCTCTTCTCTTTCGCAGCTAAATTTAGCCGCGGCGGCAGCGGCGGCGGCCGTCTCCACGACGAAGGTTTCAATATACGAACTTTTTTCTGTCACGAAAAGTGTATATAAATGTATACTGTATAATCCACACACGATTCCTTATAGTCTGTCTCTATAATATAGATCAATGTCGAAAACTACCTAGAGGCTAGTAACCCAACAGGTTCCCCCGCCACCGGACGTGACGAGCTCGACGCCCCTGCCACTCAAAATTCATAAGGACAAGCCCGCGACGAAGAAGGAGGTGAAGAAGGCGACCCCCAAGGAGCCCACGCCGAAGTCCGAGAAACTCAAGAAGAAGGACCAAAAGGATCCCGACGGCGAGGTTTTTCTGTTATTGTCGATTGTGTGATGTCCTTAAATTTCGTATTACATGTATATGCAGAGTAGGCACACAATAATAGAGAGGTTCTAGAGAGGTGGATGATTGATAAATCTTGGATAATGTGTATGGTGGAATTGTTATCGAAACATCAGCTATGTTTGACCGTGATAGTGTATTTTGATAGACGGTAATAGTAGGACACCACAATCATCAGTTTAATTTTCGCGAGGTTTCCGCCGACGGCGCTACGGCGGGCATCGTGTCGGCCACCACGCAGGAGTGGGAATCTGCGGTGAAGGTGGCTCAGGGCGCCATCGACAAAGTGGAAACCGTGATTCCGCGCATCTGGAGCCAGGTGAAGCAGAAGATCGGAACTTTGAGCGGTGGTGGCGGGAAAGAGTCCCAGGAGGAAGTTCGGAAAAAGAAGATCGCTTCGTTAAAAGCGAGTTTAGAGAATGAGAAAAAGCATTTGGACGACGTGAAAAACGAGCAGACCGACGACGAAAAGGTCGCGGCCGACAAGGCGCGCTTAGCGCGGAACAAGGCTTTGTTGAAAGCGGAGGAGGCCCGGGAGAAGCAGGTGGCCGCGGAGGCCAAGAAGGAGGCTTTCTTAAAAAAGGCGGCGGCCGCGAAGAAGGCGGAGGCACGGAAAGTCGCGGAGAAGCGCGCGAAAACCGAGAAAATAGAAGCCGAGGGCGCGAAAAAGGGCGAATCCGAAGAAAAGGGGGCGCTCGAGAAGACGGAGGATGCGGAAAAAGCGGCGTTGCGGAAGCAAGCGGCGGAGGCCGCAAGCAAAGCGGCCGGTGCGGAGAAGGAGGCGGACGCCGAAAAAGCCAAAGCCGCGGCAGCCGAGAAGGAGGCCGCTACCGAAAAGAAGGCGGCGGACGCGGCCGAAGCGCGGGAGGCGGCGGCGGAGAAGCAGCAGAAAGCGGAGGCCGCCGCGGCGGCCACGGCGAAGAAAAGCGAAGCGGACGCGGAGAAAGCGTTAGTCGCGGAGAAGAAGCGCGAGGCCGTTTTAGCTCGGAAAGAAGCGGCCCTGGAAAAGCAAGCGACCACCGACAAGGCCGCCGCGCGGAAGGAGGCGGCCGCCGCGGAGGCGAGGCTGAAAAACGCCGAAAGCGAGGCGGCGAAAGAGAAAGCCGCGGCCGACACGGCGGCCGAGCAGCGCGACGCTCTACGAAAGCGGGCGGAGGCGGCGGGCTCGTCCGAAAAGGCGGCTATGGCGAAAGTGGCACAGTCGGAGAAGGAGCTCGACAGCGAGAGGAAGGCGGTCGCCGACCTGAAAACACAGGAACAGAAATTGGCCGACGCGGCCAAACGCCGCGAGGCCGCCTTGGAACGCGCGAAAGCGGCCGCGGAGAAGGCCAAGGCGGCCGCGGAGAAGGCCGGCGCAAAAGAAAACGCGACCGACAAAGCAGATGCCGCGAAAGTAATCGCGAATTCGCGGAAAGAGGTCGCTGATGCGGAAAAAGCGGAGGCGGCGGAAAAGACCGCGGGCACCGAGGCGAAGGCCGCTCTGGAAAAAAAGGAGAAGATGGTCGAGGAAGGTTTAAACGCGGAAAAGAAAACGGCCGCGGAGCTACGCGAGCACGAGGAGAGCGCGCAAAAGCGCGGAGAGGCCGCCGAAAAGGCCCGGCGCAGTGCCGAGCAACGCGCCGCGCAGGCGACCGAGAAGGCGGCAGCAGCGAGGCAGCAGGGCGCCTCCGAAAAGAAGGCGTACGCCGCGCACGAGGCGGCGAGTGCGAAGCGGGTGGCCGCGCTGGACCGGTTGGAAAAAAAGGAAAAGGGTGCGGTCGCCGACGCCGAAAGAGCGAAGGAGCAGGCGGACGACAAAGCCGCGAAACTCGCCAAGGAAAAAGCGGGCGCAGAGAAGGAAAGTGCGGCCGACAAGGCTCAGGCCGCCAAGGTGGTGGCGAGTTCGCGGAAGGCGGTCGTGGATGCCGAGAAGGCGGAGGACTCAGTAAGATGCAAGGAGTGTACAGATAAGCACGAGAAGAAGGCACCCGAGAAGAAGAAGGATGACGACGACGATCACAAGAAGAAGAAACACGATAATAATGATGATCATCAGCATGCTGGGCACAGGAAGAAGGATGAGCACCACCCGCACGAGGAAGAACCTGAAGAAGTGCAAAAAGAAAGTGCGTTTCTGCAGCAAACCTCTCAGCTCTCTGCAAAAGGACCCTCCTCTGAAGAATCTATCTCCTCTGAGAACAAGAAGTCTTCCTCAAAAGAAAAGAATGATAAAAAGGGCAAAATTTCCGCCGCGGCGGCCGCCAGCGCCGTGGCCCCCCTGTCGAAGACGAGCGGTTTGGGCCCGACGGTTTCCGCCAAGGCGGAGGAGCAGGCCGAGGCTGTCGCGAAGGCCGCGAAGGAGGCTAAAAAAGACGCCACTTCTTCCTCTACAACAACAACGTCAAATTCAGGGAAAGATAAGCAGACACAACAGCCACTCACCTCCGAGGAACAAGAGGCATTACAAGCTGCTAATTACAAGCCGCCCACCGGCGTTTTGTATTATCTACGGTGGCTGTGGTGGGTGTTTATCGCGTACATGTTCTTCTGCCAAGCCACCGTCTGCGACGACTGGTTTGTGCCTAGCATCGAGGTGGTCTCGAAAAAATACAAAATCCCCGAGGACGTGGCGGGCGCGACCCTGATGGCCTTAGGCTGTAACGGCCCCGAGATGTTCACGAACTTTATCGCCCTGTTCATCACGCATTCTGACGTGGGTATTGGTACGATCGTGGGCAGCGAGATTTTTAATTTGTTACTAATAGTGGGCGGCTCCGTGCTCGCGTCGAGTTATTTACCCTTAAAAATCGATCGCGTCCCGTTTTTACGGGATTGTTTTTTCTATGGTCTGTCCACGGTTCTGTTGTTAGCCGTATTGTGGGACGGAGTGGTGACCTTCAGCGAGAGCTGCATGCTGCTGGGCTGCGCCGCGGTGTTCGCCTTCGCGGTGGGCATGACGAAAACCGCGGTGGAACTGATTCCGTTCCTGCGGGAGTTCGACCGCAAAGGGAAATACGAGAATACAGTTCGGAATGAAGCACAGCAGCAAGGGGGCATCCGCGTATCGTTGGTAACGGACGCCGCGCCGTCGAAGCAGATGCTATTACAGCAGCTGACGAAGAAGGGCTTCAAACTTTCCGATAGTTTGCCGAAAAGCTACGCGGTCAGCGGCCGCAGCTCGCGGGAGAGCGCGGCGGAACTGGGCATCACGAACGCCAGCTACACAGCCACACTTTTGGAGCGCGAGCCGGGCGTGCCGCGTTTAGTCAATTTTTCCGACGTGACCGACTGCGAAGATATGGGCCCGACGACCATGAAGGTCGGAATCAAATCTTTACCGCCGTCGAAACAGGGCACCCCGACGACCATGGCCTCTTCTCCCCATGAGAGAAGTGAGGTGTCTTCTCCCTATGAAACTGGTTCTCCGAGTTCTCCGCACGAAGAAGCTACCGAGGAGTTTTTGATGGTGTTCGACACGAGCGAGGCGAAGAATTCGGTCGCGGATTTATTAAAACAAGCCACCGACCCCGCGCAGCTCGAGAAGGAGAAGAATAAGCTCGTAAACCAAGTTTATGGGGTGCTCAAGGCGCCGATCGATTACTGTTTGGAGTCGACGATGAAAAATTGCGACCCCAAGAAGCCGGAACATGCGGACAAGTGGTACGAGGCGTTTCTTCTCGCGATGTGCTGGTTGGCGGTGTTTTTATAGATAATTTTCCCGATCTTCAAAGCTTACCCTACTTGAGCGTAAATCTTACGGAAACCTTACCTGTAAAGTTGTGTTTGTATGGGCTTTTAGTGTGATGTAGGTTTGTGATTTGTTCGTTGTTCAATTCTGAAATAGACGATTGGAATCACCTTTGGAGGACTTCCAGAAAGCTTACGGAAACCTTACCAAAACCTTACCAGATTGTTCCGAATTCGTTACAAAAACCTTACCAAAGCGAACCTCAAAAAGCGGCATTTATGTAGGTGTTTTCTCCCCGTTTAGAGGTCAGTTCTCGCAAGGTTTTGGTAAGGTTTTGGTAAAGTGTTTGTAAGGTTTTTGGGAAGCCGTCATTGGTCCAAAAACGGCCCTGAATCACGTTCTGGCAGGGTTAAATCGATCAAAAAAAGCTCAATAAAAAAGGCCCCGAAAACCCCACAAACAGCTCCAAATGTCCTTAAAACAGCCGAAAACGGTCAGATTCCGGTCAGGTTTTCAACCCAATTACGAATCGAAACAAAAAATCTATAGGTGTTTTCCTATTTAATGTGCGTGACGGCCGACTACATCAACGCGCAGTTCGGGATCCCGCAGAGGTTCAATAATTAAATTCACTTGGTGTTATAATGACAGCGCCGTTGCGTACAACCCATTAAATCGTGTATTACTTAGTTTGATATGAAACTATAAGATGAACGTTGGTGTCGTTGCGTACAACCCATTAAATCGTTTAACAACATCTAGAAAAAAACGAAGTATTCTCGGCGTCACGCTGTGTGCGGCGGGCACCAGTTTTCCCAACTTGTGGGCGTCCGTGTTGACCGCAAGGGAAGGCAAGAGCTCGATGGCCATCGCGAACGCTCTAGGCACAATAATAATTATTCTTTTGGAATACCACTACTCTAGGTTGATTTGAGCTATTACTACTTATGTTCAGAGACAAATCCTCGCTAATTTCTTTGCATTCCCGCTGCATTCCTTCCGTAATATTGCGTACAACCCATTATAGATCGTACAACCAATAATAAGGTTCCAACGTCCAGAACGTGTTTTTGGCGCTGGCGCTTCCGTGGGTGCTCAAAACGCTGTTCGCCGCGAACGGCTCAATTCCGATGGCCACGCCGGGGATTATGGACGGGATTGTGTGGATGATCGGGACATTGGGGCTGTTGGTGTTCATCGTCGTGAACTACAATTATCAGTTGCACCCTTGGGTGGGCTACTTGTTTTTCGGTCTGTACTTTCTCTACTTGGTCGACGCTTGCTTTTTGCAGAGCGTTTTGTAATGGGAATTACGTGAATCGCGTAGATTATTTTTTTTGTTTTACAACGTAGTAGTTGTCGTTCGAGAATATAGATGATAGAAACAGGGCATTTCTGAAAACATAATAGACTTCGAAAAAACTAGCCTCGATGATTCATGAAAATTTAATATTATAATTTCGAAGATTCTAATCGTGTGTGTGTGGTGTGCATACTATAAATATGGGCGTTTTTTTTCTATCATATTAACGGATTTGAGTCATCGAATTTTGTGGTACTTTATAGTTAGTGTATTCAGAATACACTAGAAAGTACTATTCAGTCGTCTTGCACTTCTCCCGCCGCAGAATACTGTATTCTGCGGCGGGAGAAGTGCAAGATTAGACGACGACGACGTATTCTGCGGCTACTCTAGTCCAGACGGTGCCAACACATATTCTGTACCGCAGTATATTTTGAGAGAAAGGGGGGACCAGAAAGCGCAGAGATGATGTGACCAGATGTTGAGGTGGGTATTTATTACACAGTAATTACAGGTGCTGAGAGCAGCTGAATATTATCAATTATTTGTCTAGAAGATCGGTAACTATATTATATGATCATGCGAAAAATTATGGATGTTGTATCACACTTGAACGTAGCCGAATATGAATCCCCAACACTCCGTCCACGTTGTAGAGGCGCCGCCTCATATAAAAAAAAAAAAGCGGAATATGAATCCGTACGTGAAGAAATTACCGTTTTGCACTATCGTTGTCAATTACTCAGTTTCCGTAGACTTCTTATACTAATTTCTGAAACAAAAACAAAAATGGAAGTAGAGAACTATCTTCCCAGTCGGGGTCGATACTGAAGCAGCTGTCGTTCTGATTGCGCACTGCCTTCCTTGTGGTACCTGTCTATATCTTTGTAAATATACTAGTAGATTGCATGTTTGCATGCAGCTACTTTTTTATTGTATTTTTATTCAGTAAAAAAAAGGCGAATCGGCTGCAGCTATTTTCCAAGCATGATATAGTTCCTGCGAGCATGAATATTTGCCAAAACTCATTGACATTCGCTATAACTATTGTAGTTTCGTTTTTTCCTTTCGTTGGACGTTTTCTCTCGAGAAATAATTTTCTAAGAAAGACGGATGTATAATTGTAGATATGTGGTGTGTGTGAAAGTTCGGGTATCATCTACATATAGACTCTATAGATATAGAGGACGTTGCTAGCATGATTGATGATTGATGAATAATATGGATTTCTTTTCCTTTCAATTCTTCTCATTGTTTGACATTAAATTTTTTGATGATATCCATGATCTGCGACGTTTTTCTTTTGGATACTGTTAGTATCCTCGATGTGTTTCCTTTTCCAAGTCCTCCGTGGGGTTGTATGGACCTCTTATTCGTTTCTCGGCCTCTCCCCCTTTTCTTTTTTAATATCATAATTGACAAAAAAAAACCGCAGGACACGTAGGGGGTATTTTATTCTGTAACCCTTACAGTGCGTTCCTTTGTAATCAGTAGATTGTCCTATTAATAGAATTACCTTCTATATAGGAAGTTTACATTAATACTCTAGACCGCATATTCAATAACTTTGTGTATTGAATAATTCCCCACGCTTGATAATATTTCCCCGAATTTGTGTAATTTTTGATACAGATATATCGTGTGTAGCAGCCTTCCTCGTTGATTAAGCTATAAAGGCAAAAGAAAACATTTAAGTTTCTTGGCACCAGTTCCCTCTGAATTGAAAATTCGTACACAGTACTATACACATTATAATTTATAATATAAAATCCCATAAAAGAGAGACCCTTGATCAAAAAGATGGCCACCGTCTGTATCCTGCAGAAGCAGGCGGCTTCATTGGATTTATTGCCCGCCGAGATTGCCATTAGCAACGCGCTCTCGCAAGTGACGATCGGGCGTAATCCGGAGAATACGTTCCACGCGGATGATAAAACGATTTCAAAATTTCACTGTAAATTTGAATTGAAAACGACGAAGTCGCAGTCAAGCGGAGTTATACAACTCCATTTGTACGTGAGCGATTCCAGTACGTTCGGCACCTTCGTCGATAACGAGAAGCTGGGGAAAGGTTCACTTCTTTGGGAGTTTTTTGAATATAATATTGTTATAGTTTGGAATATAATATCATTTTTGAGTTCTTGATTGAAGTTTAATAGGCTGCTGCATATAGATCTTGCGCGCATGGTGTATTGCATCCATGTAATATGGTATGAAAATAATTTGGAAAAAATATATACTCACATAGGCGCGGAGCCGCGTTTGGTGAAGGACAACGCGATCATCGCGCTGCGGCGCCCGAAGCCGCACGAGGGGTTTTTCGGAGACTACAAAGTCAGCTACAACCCGGGCATGGCTCCTCTGGGCGACGAGGTATACTTGCTTATTTAATATTACAACTTTTTCTTCTTTCAACCGGAGGACATCATGTATAATTGTTGTTGTTGACACTGACCGCATAATTAATTATTCCATGCAAATTGGCTAAGACTATCTACTACCTCAGAAGACAGCAATAATTCGCGGGGAATCAATCTGGAGAGACTTTTCACGAATGATATTTAAAAAGATCGTTATCGCAAAAAAAACCATAGGTCATCATCGGCGACGCCAACGAGTTCATGAACCAGCTGCAGCAACAGCGCGACTCGGCGCCCCCACAGCCCGCGGCGGCGCCGCTAGTCCCGGCGCAGGGGCTGGTACCGATGGAGCAGCAGCAACAGGGTAGCCTGCGCCCTTTCCAAAATTTGAACCCGCTCAACCCGGGAGAGGCCCCGGGGGCGCCCAATCTGGCACCGCCGCAACAGCTGCAACCGCTGGTTTTTTTTGGATGATTTTATTGTTACTCGATGTTGTGCTCATAATATTATGATAAATTATAAAGTCATTCAGTCACTAAGCTATATGCGGTGGTGTTTCATTAATCCATAATAAATTGAAAAAAAAAGGCCGGCGGCGCGCCGGCTGCAGGCCCTCAGGATATCATGATCCCAATGAACCTCGCTGGTAAACCCTTTTTTTAATGTGAAGAAAAACTCAATTTATAGACCGTGCAGTACTAATTATTATTCATGTATTCGCCAAGCCGTAGAAGCGTGCGCGCGCGCGACCCACGGGACGTCGAGGACGGTTCCGTCGAACGGAACCCGCACGAAGAGCACTCGTCAAATGCGTTACTTCGTATTTCATTTCTCAGTCAAAACAATTCCAACGCGTCTTTGTATTCACGTAGGTATGCGGTGGTTGATGAGAAGCAGCTTACTCTTACTATCAACAACATTGAGAGCCCATGCCGAACTAAAAAACACCAGGAACGTCGAATAAAAAACACCAGGAACGTCGAACATATCTAGTCTTTCGGACCCCTCAGGATCTACTGATGACTCCCTGCAAAGGGCAAGAAAGAGGCATGAGAAAAGGACTGAGAGTGTGCGAAGAGACAGAGTGTGTGATAAGTTTAGCGCAAGAAAATGTTATAGGAGAAGAAGTACTTTATCAATAGTTTCGGGGAAATTTTTGTCGAAGCGTGCGATAATTCATGAAAAGTTGATGCGACGGCCAATAGCAGCACACTTTCCGCTTGAGCTGATTTCAAGTAATGATAAGGAAAGCTGTGTGGCTGGAAAATGTAGCCATGTTAGTAATACCATTGTGTCCAAAATTCCACACCTCTGAACGACCGTGTTTTCTACGTTCAAGTGTACCCGCCGTGTCCACAATTTTTCTCGACAGCTGAATTAGAAATTTGGAGATTCTTCTTTCGAATTTATTCCTTTCGAATTTTTTCCGCGAACGTCGGCCCATATGCGAAGTGATTTCGTAGACCCCGGTGTCGATTCGTTTCTGCGGCGAGCGCTTTACTGTGGACCGTCGTTTCGTATGACTCGCACTGGGTGTGGATCCGAATACTTGCATTAATTGCAAAAGTACGTTTGGAAGCGGCACGTCTGATATGGACGAAGTTGGTCGATGCGGTGGGGAATCGTTTTGAGCATTTTCTGACACCCAGCGAGTGTGTCCGCTAGCAGACTGTTTTACTCAACGGTCCACGGAGAATCGCCGGCTGGGCCGTTGCACCGTGAAAAGCGTCGACGCCGTTCATATCATTCTGCGGAAAGAGACAGTCGGTGACAGAGCCACCAAAGAAGGAAACCCAAAGAAAAAGGACTGAGCGAATAATTCATGAGAAGCGGAGCTTTTTTCGTGCGCCTTTTCTTCGGAAAAAATAAATAATCAGGAATAATATAGTTTCAGATAAAAGATGATGTATAAAAGTGCGTCAAAGGTATTATAAATGGATCATTTATTATAGAGGAAGTGTAGAGTAGAGTAGGGAACTGTCTCTCGCTGTTCTCATCTGCGCAAAAAGGGGATCGGTCGTCACAATATGGTGTTACTTGGTCGTTGGCATGATACCGTATTTGTATGTAATATGAAGTACATCCCGCGGTTGTGACGATGTGACACCGCTCTACACTTAGCTATTAACGGTTCCTAGAGGTCGTGATAATACGCATAATTCTGATGTAAAAAAAAACCGCGCAAAAAAAAAACGAAACGTAATTCTAAAAACTCTTTCACGCATATTCTTTCTACCCCCTGTAACGATGGTTGGCGCCGGCGTCTGTTTCTTTTCCGCGAAAGAAGCAGCCTTTTCTTTTGCATTGTTGTGTGTGTATTTATTTGAATGGTATTAAAAATCTGTGATAAGTGTGAGCTCGTGCAAGGAATCAATTCTGAATAATAATTCACGGCCCTTCTTCCAAAAAAAACAGGCTTTGTCGTGGGAGCGAAGGGCGAAAACATCCGCTACCTGTGCGAGACCTCCGGGGCGAGGTATTATTCTTTCTTCATCTGGGTATGGCTATGCGTACATCCCATTAAATCGTGATCTTCTACACAAGATGATATTATCAGATCTACTAAATATGATCTCAAGAACGAAAACACAAATATTATGATCAACAGAAGACCAACAAGATATTATGAAAAATCCAAAATTAAGGCTGGAGATCGGCAAGTCCCTGGACGCGCAGGAGCACGCTATGGGCCTGAAGAAAGTACGGATTTTGGACGGCACGCCTGAGCAGATCGAGCACGCGAAGCGCCTGATCGACCAGATGATTTCGGATGAGAACCTTGCCGCGAAGGGCCTCAACGACAAATCCAGTGGTGGCATGATGAAGGGGATGAAGGGGGGCGACTTCGGAAAGGTTTCAATTTCTTTTTGAGCAGATGGTTTTGAACATCAATCTCGCAAGTAGATAAACTATCGTATACGGTTAATAATAAGAGGAAGCTCTGTCTCAATATTGCCAATTCTATTGCATGACAAACCGGTGAAAGGGAATTGACTCAAAAACATAAAATGTATAACAACAAAAAACAGGGCTTCGACAAGGGCTACAAGGGGCCCGGTTACGGCGGCGGCAAGGGCTATGGTGGTGGTGGTGGCAAAAGCGGCGGGATGACGTTAGCTCCAAAGCCCGGTGCCGAGGTGATCCACACGCAGCTCGAGATGGTCGGTTTGATCATCGGTCGCCACGGGGAGACCATCAACAAGATCAAGGTTTGTTGCTGAGTTTTTTATTATGCCTATTTATAGGTTGGTTTCATATTTTGTAGTTTGTATCAGGCATTCTGTTCATTGCAACTGAAGAAATGTACTGAAGAAATGCGTAGCACTCACTAAATCGGGACATAGTTCTGAATGGTTCAAATATTATACGATTACTATTACGTCAAAAAAACTTCATAAAGGAAGAGACCGGGTGCGAAATCGAAATCGGCCACGAGCCCGGCAATATGGACCCAGACAGCCGTATCGTGCAAATCTTGGGCGAAACGTTCGCCAAGCAGCGCGCGAAGCAGATCATCGACGACCTGCTGAAGGAGGTAGCGCATTTTTCTATGCCTGGCTACCTTCTAATATTAATGAATTGAGTCTTCATTTCTGTGGAGTACACTCAGCGTGAGTGTATTCAGTTTTTTGCGTATACTAAGCGGAACAAGAAATTCTTTCACATTATTAATGTTACATATGAAACATAATAATAAAAGGCCCACAGTAAGCGCGACATGAAGGGCCCCATGGGTGGCAAAATGGGAGCGCCGGGAGGAGATCCCATGATGATGGGCAAGGGCGGCGGTATGGGAAAAGGCGGCAAGCCGCAGCGTGGCGGGGAGTTCCGGTACGAGCGCGAGATCCCCTCGGAGGTGGTTGGTTTACTAATTGGCAAGGGCGGCGAAACCATCCGTAAGGTGCAACAAGAATCCGGCTGCTTCATTGAAGTGGACAAAACGCGGGGCACGCCGGGCGTCACCCAGATGGTGATTTTCGAGTCCAGCGAACAGGCGGCGATCGACCGTGCCAACGCCATGATGGAAGAGATCGTGCGGCCCGCTTTGGAGGCGCGGCAGAACAACCAAGGCGGTGGCGGTGCCTCTGGAGCGAACCAGCTCGCGTTAGGGAGTGGCGACGGGCAAGACATGTTGAACAACATGGCGAACGATATTAATAGCGCGGACGTGCAAGAAGGCGAGGACGGCAAGTTCCGGTGCCAGTTCCCGATCGAGCAGGAGTTAGTCCGGTGGGTGATCGGCAAGGGCGGGGACACGATCCGGGACCTGGGCGCGCGCTCGCAAACCATGATTGAGATTTTGAAACAGCCGAAGGAAGGCGCGGCCGAAGGCGAGGAGGAGCACGTTTGCGTGATCAAGGGCGATAACCCGGGTTCGGTGGAGCAAGGGCGCAAACTGGTACACGAGAGCATGAGCAAGGGCCGCGGGAAAGGAAACGATCAGATGGGCGGACCTGGTGGCATGAAAGGCGGCGGCGGGATGATGAAGGGCGGTAACGACATGATGATGAACATGGGTTTCGGCGGAAAGGGAGGCGGGAAATTCGGCGGAAAGAAAGGAGAGCACGGCATGTGGAGCCCCGCCAACCCAGACTTCGAGGACTCGTGCAAGGTCGTTTTTTTTCCGTATAGTTTTTGTCATATGCTGCACCATGAATCAAATGGTACTCTAATATATGTTTGATAACATTGACCCTATTTATTAGGAACAACACCCGGATTCGCTAGCCCCACGCCTTTCAAATTGTCATAGGCTGGTGTTTGATAGTAGCCCGGGTCACAGCGACTTTTTTGTGTATGAGTGCCTGTTTTTTTGTGTGCGACGTGTCCCTTGGATGGATTCGTCGCCAACAGGCCGCACAGACAGTTTTCTGCATATTTTATTTCATGTTGTATATTTCGCGAGAACTAGGCGCTCCTCCATTGATTAAATGACTTCCAAAGATTAAAAACCTACGTAAAAAAAAACAACAGATTTACGTTGACGAGATCGAGTTTCCGCGCGCGCACTATCCGAACGGCCCGCACCCAGAGGAGAAGGAAGTCTTCGTGCGAGGTTTGCAGCCCACAATCGGCGAACCGGAACTGTGGGAAGCTTTGTGCGGTTTCGACGCCAAGGACGTGCAGGAGATTTTGCTCATAAAGGACCAGGAGGGCAACTCCCTGGGCTGCGCTTACGTCTTGTTCCAGTCCCAGCAGAGCGCGAAGATCGCAATCGAGAAACTGAGCGCCCGGCCGCTCCTGGCGCCGCAGATTTCGAGTGAGTTCATCAGGTGCGAGTGGTCGGAGAGCGACCGCATCCTGCGGGGCAAGGAGGGCAGCTACGCCGACGAATTAATCGGCAAGATGATGGGCAAGAAGGGCCAACGGATGCACGACATCGGGCAGCAGGTCGGCGCCCGGCGGGTGCTGTTAACGGGCAAAGGCCTCAAGGGTCACGGGCAGGTGGACGACGACGCGCGCCTGCATTTAGTCGTAATCTGCGAGAAGGGCCGGGGTCCGGAGTGCCTGAACGGCGCGCGGGCCATGTGGACCGAGCAACTGAACTATTGTTTTTCGATGAACCGGGCCCACGCAAGCCCGACGGGGCAGTCCCCGCATTTGCGACCGGTCCCCTTACCGCACGGCCCGGGCGGGGCGGTACATTACCCGCCGGGCACGCTGCCGCCGACCTTGGGGCCGCCGCCACCGGGGGCGATGGTGCTCCCGCCGGGCGCCCACATCCAGCAGGGGCCGGTTCCGGGCACGCAGATCATCGTGCTTCCGCCGGGCGCGCCGCCACCGGCCGCCCTCCCCGTAAACCTTCCGCCGCCGCAGGTCACCAACGGGGGCCCCAGCATTCCCGGAGGAGCGGTCGTTCCGACTACCGGAGGTCCCCGGGTCATGGAGGAAGCGCCGCCGCCCAACGCCACGCCACAACTAAAAATTCCGCTCGTGTTGAAGCGAATCGACCTGGAGACGCAAAAACCGTACTGCGAGGCGGTCGCGCTCTTGGGCTCGGAATTAAGGTGGCAGCCGTGGTGCAAACAGGTGGGCGGGGAGAACTGGAAGGCCTATCCGCTACGGTGGGGCAAGGAGGGGCAGTTGTTCGTGATTTTGCAAAACCGCCTCTCGGGGCAAATTCGATTGTGTGTAGTCGATGAAGCGCTCCCCATGGAGGAGTGGAAGTGCGTGGTGGCGCCCCCGGTCGAACTGTTCAGCTCTAAAGGGTGCAAGTTCAAGCCCTTTAATATAAACGGCGAATCTTTTCTCATTTGCATGGACCGCATCCAGGCGAAATTGGTGATGTACAAAATCGCCGACCCGAACGAGAAGTGGGAAACCTGTTACGACCAGCCCCTGAACGACCCGAACAACCCGGAGTCGATGCCCTTCAGCTGTTTCGCGAAGATCCAGATCGTCTACTGCCCGCTCACGCGCAAGCCCTACGTGGTATTGTTTCATTTAATTATGTATTTATGTTTTTGCTTCTATCAATTTCGTGACATGTTTTTTTTAGTGATTATATGGTGGTACTTATTGATTATGTATGCGGTATTTAAATATGGTTGATTTGAATTATGATATTGTCTGGGAAAAGCATTGTGATGACAAGAACGAGAAATTGTACGTTGCTCAAACATTCGCAGGAAAAGGCTGAACTTCATGGTTGTCTCCTTAGATGAAGACAATCTCCTTAGATGTCTGATTAGTGATTACGCCCAAAATATTTTTCAGAACTTGACATATTATGTAAGCTGTCGTAAATTTTTCCATCCACTCGTATTTGCCAAATTGACACCATCAACTGGTATTAGCTGCGTACATTATGATATTACTTTCAAACCAGGTCGTGTGTGACCGGCGCATCGCCGATGCCAGCGGCAACCAGCAGGCTGTTTATGATGAGCCCGTTTTGTACGAAATCCTGGACGGGCGGAAGCCGTGGCGCAAGGTGACCATGACTCTTCCTCTTCCTACCGGGCCCAGCCGCACGTACCCGGTCTACATGCGCACGCGCCTCCCGGGCCAGATCGAGTGCTTCCTATTTTGCGTGGACATGGAGCAGAAGGAGTTGTTAGTTATATACGTCCCCCGCGAGGGCGCCGAAAACCAGTGGCACATCGTGTGGCGAAAGAGCATGAGCGAGGACACGAGGCTGAGTTTGATCTACATCGCCGGCAAGCCGGAGCCGATGGCCATGGGTTTATCCTTAAAACACAATTCCGCCTCTCTATTTAAAGTCCATTTACACTGCGTCGTGCCCCCGGAGGGTCTGAGCGCGGACCAGATGGCGGCCCCCCAGAAACCGGTGATGGAGGAGATCTTCAAGCGGCGCATTGATGATTTGATGCAGGGGCACCCGGCCTTCGCCTCCGAGGGTTCCCGCAGCGTGGAATTACAAGAAGGAGAACAGCCGCACACGGCGCTGATCCCGGTGGACACTTCCGCCGATTTGGCGTGCTCGCAGGTGCACCCCTGGATGGCCGTCCCCCTGAAGGAGAACGCGCACCAGGTCTGATTTTTTTTACAATTCTTAATTCTTTGTTTAAAACAAAATTAATGTAACGACAGAATTTCCCGTTTTGCACGCGAGGTTCTTCCAGAATTTTCCTCATATAGAGCCTGAATGATATTTAGAAATGTTTACATAGTACTATTGTTATGAAAAAATCTAAGGCCACCGGGCTCGCGCGCGAGAGCGTGCAGCTCGGGAACGTGAATCCGTTCGAAATCGGCAACGAGCCGGGGCCGTTCGGCGCCCGCCACTCCGGGCCGGACGATCTGGCGCAGCGGCGCTCCGAACTGCAGCACGCCGTCAGCCAAAGCTCGCCCTTCCTGGAGCGCGGGCCCTTCGACAATGTCGGTCCGGACGGCCAGATGCAGGGTCCGTTCCACGGCTCCAGTCCGTTCCCAAATTCGTCGAACGGCAGCCCGTTCCCGCCCCCGGCCGGCCCCTTCGACGGCCCGCACATTGGTGGCGGCGCCGAGAGCGGCCCGTTCGACCAGCAGGCCGGGGGCCCCAACGGCGGACAACAACAGCAGGGGCCCTTCGACCAGCAGGCGCAGGGCCTGCTCGTGGGGGACCGCGTGGAGGCGAATTTTCGGAGAAAGGGCCGCTGGTACCTGGGCACCGTCGTGCGCGTCAACATCGACCACAACGGCTACCGGAGTTACGACGTCGAGTACGACGAGGCCTTGTGGGGAATTGACAGAAACGTGTGGGACCACAATGTGCGAGCGGTCAGCTTCAAGATGGCCGAGCCCAACAGCTGGCGGGGGCCCAAGGACTTAGTTATTGTACAGACGAACATGGTCGGCCTCATCATCGGCAACAAGGGTGCTACGGTCAAGGAGATCGAGCGCGAAACCAAGTGCAAGGTGTCGGTCGCGCCGGACGAGACCGGCGTGCCGGACGGGGACCCGGACAAACGGGTGATCACAATTATTTCGGACGATCCCAAGCATTTGGCGAGCGGCAAGTCGCGCGTCGAAAACATCCTGAAGCAAGCTTTGAAGCGCATGGAGGAGCAGGCGGACCGGCGGAAGGAGCACGAAGAACGCCGAAAACGGGAGGCTGAGGACCGGGAGAACCGAGACAACAAGCGGGGGGGCGACAAAAAGGGGCGGCGGCCGAGCCGGTCGCGGTCTAGAAATCGCGACGGGGGCCGCGACGCCAAGCGCCAGCGCCGGGACAGCCCCGGTCGGGGCGGGGGACGCGGAGGAAGAACCACTGACGGCCGCGGTGGTAACACCCGGGGAGGCGGCGACCGCAGTCGGCGGTCCCCGAGCCGCGGACGCGGCGGTCGGAGTCGGGACCGCCGGCACGGGAGCCCTGCGACCCGGGACAAGGGCGGACGCAGTGATAACAAGAGGAACACCACGGACAACCACGGCATCGTGCGTAGCGGGCGTATTACTCTAAAAAAGAACAACCGGACCAACAGCAAACCGCGCAGCCGCTCGCGGGGCAAGAATAATAATAACGCGAACAGAAGAGACAACAGACGGTCGCGCTCCAGAGGCGGAGGCAACAATAACGACAAATCTGGCAACGCAGCATTGTTCAGCAACCGGAGCTCGCCGAACGACAAGAGTAGTTCCCCCGGGGGCGCCGTGTTGGAGCCGCGGAAGTCCCGCTCCCGCAAGAGCAGGGGGCACTCGCGGTCACAAAAGTCGCGCAACAAGTCTCGCAGCAAGTCGCGCGGCTCAGCGGCCGGCAATGACAATGATGAGCAGCAAACTGATAATCATGATGAGCACCAGGATCATCAGGAGAATCTTGATGGAGGAGCTAACAATAATGATTCTAGTGGACCGGATGATAATGTGCGCGCCTCGTTAGAGTCCGTCGGTGACGATCATAATGATAACGGTGCCGACGAGAACGACGATCCGCAGCACTACGCCGAGGAGGAGGAAGTGCACGTGGAACCGGAGAGCGACGACATTCTGCCCCCCTCTGCCGACGAGAATGAAGACCAAGACGCAGCGGGAGAGGGTGTCGATATCGTGGAGAACGAGGAGAATGCAGCGGACGACCTCGGGCCGCAAATCGAAGAAGAAGAGGCCCCGCAGGAGGACTGAAGCACGTTGTAATAGCGCATGAAAAATGTTTTGCCGGCGCATGAAATACGCATTTATTTTGACGCCCCGTCATTTGTCGTGAAATTTGTATTTGGTGGTATAACATTGAATGTCCAGCACAAAATCAAATTGCATCATTGTCTTCAACGTACAATGTATGTTGTTCTACGAAAAAAAGCTCGAACGAAGCAAGCGGTTACATTGGTTTATGGTAAAAATATTCGGAGCCTCTGATAATTTTCTCTCGAAGGTGGTAAGATCGGATATGAAACGACATTCAGTCTCCCTACACCTATTTGTAGGTGTATACACACGTGAATACAACTTAATAGCATATGTGTCGACCAGAGAATACACGCGAATTACTCATTCAGTCAGAATACATGAAAACGGATCTGCACCGAGGATATCTTTTTTTTTTTTTGCAATGTCAGCGTCTCCTCCCCCCTGTGGGATTTGTTTCATCACCCAGTCTCTGTAATGCAAGTTTTTTTTTTCAAATACAAAAAAGAGTGCTGCACCTGTCTTTTCACATCGAATTTTTAACACCCATGAATAATACGGACACAAATTATAATATCGTGTTTCAGCTAAAAGGAATAGACTCCTACTCCAGTTTCAGCGTGTAAATATTAATAATTACAAGACGTTAATTGTTGTTGTCTGCCTACAGGGTAGTCAGTTGTGCTAAATGGCTTGTATGGTATGATAATACATTATTCTAAGTTATGTAGAATGCGGCGAGGGGGCCTCAAGCAATACATTTTAAGTCTCGCCATACTTACATTATGTCCGTTTCTTCGCACTATGAATACAACACGCAGATGAATATAGGTGCATCGGAATCAACAAGGAAATATTTGATTAGTTGAATCGCAATGTTGAAGTTCTCTTATTGAGTGCGCATCCATCCGTAGATAGTTCCTGCAGTCAAGACTGACGTGTTCGAAAGAATTCTGGACAACCCTCAGACAGCGTTGTATATACGTCCTCAGAATGCGGATCTTCCTTGCCGAAAGTCATCAGGCATAATCCACACTACCCGTGTCGTACACTGCATACTATACGTATGGTGTAAATTGTCAGCTTATACTATAGTAATCAATGTCAAAAGCTCAGTCTTAAAGTATACTGTGAAGAAAAACGATGGACCGGAGACCTCTAGTTCTGCGGCGATGTTCTTTTTTCTTGGTTTTTCCTCGAAATTGGTTTGTCGTGGAGGCACGTCTTGGAGTGGACAAACAGGAGGATACAAAGGAGTCTGGCAATGGGGCGGGAGGAGGGGCGGCTGACGTCAAAGGTTCCACCGATTGGTTGGTAGCAGCTCCACCAGTAGTAGGTTCCTCTGCTTCTCCACACCCTTCTCGAGCGGTTGCTTCTTCCGACGATGAGCCGGTTGTTTCTTCCGACGATGAGCCGGTCGTCCGCGATTCGGCCCGAGGCTTCCATTCGAAAAATGCGAAGAAAAGTACCCCCCCAGAAGAAAGTGCCACCCTCAGAAAAACAGAAAGTAATGGAAAGAAGCAGACGAACGGCACAAAAGGTGCGCACCACAATGAATTTGACCCGCAAAAGCAGGCGCATCACGCACGACAATTATCAAATGATAATGTTTCCACCAACGCAGAGGCAGGCCAGAAGAAGAGCGTGAGAGAATTACGCAAACTGAAGCCCCGTCTGGTGGGGGGCAACAGCAAGGCCGCCAGCGAGTGGCTGGAAGCGCATCACGTCGGTGATCCCCCTCAACCGACCGCTGCTGCGGTGAACGAGAACATTAACAATTCTTCTGCAAGTTCTTCTTCCAAAACCGGTGATAATGTTGACAAACAAAAACAGTATTACTACGGGTGGACGCACTCCGCACCGCAAGAAAACAATTTCGCATTTTGGAAAGCGCACGACCCGGATTTGGAGCAAAGCATCCTCGAAGCGGGCGCGATCGTGTGTGACGAGCACCCTTTTAAAAATTTGATCACCCTAAAAAGCTCCGAGATCAAAAACGCCGGCACGGGGGCGTTCGCGAAACGGGACATAAAAGCGGGCTGCTTTCTAGGCGCGTACCGCGGTAACTACATGCCCTACGGGGGCGCCTTCGAAACCGACGGCACGAAAGTGCAAAAGTTCACGGGCGAGTACGCCTGGGGACTGGACGGGTCCTTTATTTTTTTCTTAGATAAAGGTGTATCATATTATAAAGTCGTGTTAGAATAGTGTTGTGTCGACCCATAATAGGAAATCATAAACGAAACCCGTGTCAGAATTTCTGATCCTATTTCGTGAAGGTACCCCAACGGGCATTCTCCACAGCAGGAGTTTACGGGTTATGATGCTGATCGGCGCGAGGCCGCCCGGCAGCGGCGCAAAGCTGCGAAGCGATTGCATGACCTGGATTTCTTGGAAAAAGATGACGAACGCTTGCTGGAAAAGCGTAGAGTTTTCGAAAACGAGCTGAAAGAAGCCGAGGAGGCGGAATCTCTTGCGATCAGAGCGGTGGAGAAAGTCGCGGACACTCTGGAAGAACATCAGTTCGCCTACATCGACGGGGCCGAATTTCCGAAAGGTTTTTTTTTCGCATTTAAGTGCGTCGCATTTTTATTTTGGTATGATTTTAATCAATATTATATACGCTAGAGCATGGACATCATCGAACTGAAGGCTAACCTCACGGAGTAAAGACCGAAGGTATGCCCTCATTTTTTGATAATATGAAGAAATGAAAAAAAAAGATAACCCCCTGCGGTACGTGAACGGCGCGAAATTGAAAAAAAAAGATAACCCCCTGCGGTACGTGAACGGCGCGCGGTCTCGCGCTGAAAAGACGCAGCTCAACACGCACGTTTTGGAGACTTCGCATAACGTCTATTACGTCGCCACCGGCACGCGCGACATCCCCGCCGGGGAGGAACTGCTAATAGACTACGGCCCGCTATACTGGGACGACGATCGTTATGCAAATTTGCGCAAGAAAGAGAAAGCCGAAAAAAAAAGGCGGAAGAAGGAGAGAAGATCATCATCATCATCCTCTTCGAGGAGGAGAAGAAGCTCTTCGTCTATGAGCAGTAGTTCTTCTTCTAGATCACGGCTCCAGGAGTCGTCTTCTACGGAGCCTTCTTCTACGGAGTCTTCATCAGAGAGCGTCGCCGAGAGATTTGATCGAGAAGAATTCATGGAGCTAGAGCGGCGGCGCGCGCGACTGCCGCGCATCATGGTGGGAAGCGACAGCGAGTGGTACTGGGACCCGCCGCTCCTTCAATAAATGGGCTAAATGGAGCTTTTTTATATTATGCGAATTTCTACTTCGAAGAGCAGCTGTTTTCATGTTATTCTATCCGAAATTGTCTGCATGTAAATTTGCATGCACAACATTTTTAAGCGTACGCGAAACAGTGTGTCGATTATTTACGAAAATTTTCATTCCTGTAGCGATGCGACGATACACTACAGAGATTGACGTAATATTCTTTTGTATTGTTGTAATATTAACGAGCGCTTCTAGATAAATGCAAAGAGGTCGTTCGCGATTTCACGAAGAATTTTCGACGAAGATGTGTTTATTAATCCCGAAGGCAAGCCGTTGTCACGCCCCCTAATCTATTATTACCTCTTGTTCCTACGGCTGGGCCGTCGTTAAATAACTACATCACCGTATAAAATTCCAGTAGTTGCGGGTGAGACAAACATCATTCTCGGGTTAGTGCCGTATTACGGTAGCTATACGGTCATAGGCGACTTGAGGATTCAGTAGCATGTAAACGCCGTACGACTGACAGTAAGAACAGGACCTTATTACATACTGTTGACCCTTCGTATGTCTAGTATGTGAAAGGAATTTTCTTGTAATCTCAATCGAGAGTGTAAAGAAATGGTGATGGCGCGACCTGTGAAAATACGTACAGGCGGCGGGATCAATGCCAAAAAGGTTTTTTGAACCGTTCTAATATTATTTGCATTGAGTCGCTGCACTAATTGTTAGTCCGGTCTCCTTGATGATATTTATCGTGCAAATCATAATATGAAAAAAAACAGTATGAAAAGGTTGTGTCCGCTTTCGGCATAGGGCTGGGACTCGTTTACGTGTTTGACGTGTCTTGCACTTTACATCCGGAGGACGGATGCCTTATAATGGTTTTTTTTCCCACTCAGAGGATGGGTGTCTCTTTTATGATGTTTTTTGTTTGAAGTTCTTGTTATTGCGTATATAAGTTCAGTGGAGATATTGATTCAAAAAAAATGACGCCAATTGCAATAATATTTTATTTGTATAAGTCGTTTTTTGTCATGTGGCATGAGCATACATTACGCATCGAATTCATGCGGCATGATTTCCATTTAAAAAAAAAAAAAAACTCGAAAAAAAAAAGTCCGACGTCCGCAAGTACTACCACCAGATGATCAGGGACAACATGCCCGCGCTGCCGAAGAGCGCCGAGAGGGATGCCAAGAAGGAGGCGGCCGCGGAGGGGGAGAAGTTGGAGGAGGTGACCGATAAACCGGACCCCCAGGTAGAAAAAATGTTGTCGTCAGGCCCTTTTAAGTACATGCCGAACTAGTATTACTACCCTACCACACAAAGTATCCCAACACTGCGTAACGATTCCACCCATCGTAAATCACTACCCGAGTAACGAAGATCTTCTGTTAGGAGATCTACACACCTAGCGTTGCGTAAATACCACGAAATTATGTATAAGATAGACCCTATAGCAACATAAACCGGGACCCACAGGACACGCCGGAGACCGTCTGTGAGAACGGGCGCAAGGCGGTGGAGGTACGGAAGGACGCGAGGTTTGTTCTTATTTATGTTTAATGAGATTTTGTATATTATAATGTAGAAGACGTTTTTTTTTGGCTCATTTTTTTCAAATCGATGAATCCGTCTTCATGTATTAAAATGATAGAGCATACTGTTTAATTATGAAATAATGGTATGGAAAAACGAAAAAGAGAAATTGTAGAGGTACGAGTCGCGACTACGAGGCAACCTGCTGGCCCGGGTCTACTTGTATTTACGTGACGTCTGGAAGTATAAGGGCTTTCCAGCCTGGGATTTCGACGAGCTAGTGGATGAGGGCCGGTTATTTTTTGTGTATTCATGGGTTGTACGCAAGTAGTAGTAATGTATGTTGTAGCAGTAGTAGTAATTTTTCTCTTCTACAGTAGTAGTAATGTATGTTTTGATGGGTTGTTGCATGTAAGTAACCAGCGAATATTTTGCACGCGATGCAGCATAGATTTTAACCATGAATATCCTCTGAGTAGTAAGTCTCACATTCTCGAGTTGAGTCAATGCGTACAGTGCAAGTTAAATCGCGCGGAACTTCTATTAAGAAATTTCCGATCATCACCACCATTAAGGACTACACCAACAGCTGACGGTATGATGGAAAAAGTGTCACATTAGAAAGAAAAGCGTGTCCTACGGTGGTACAAAAACAGGCACGTCTGTATTCCATTAATAACCGCTGTCTTTAAAAAAAAAAAAACAGGCGACTGCACTGCATCCCACCGCCCCTGCCGCGCTTGCGGAGTTCGTACTGGCCGCCGCACATCATGGCGATGATGCCCTACAGCTGGCAGGAGGAATTCAGTCTGCAGGAGGACTACGATCTGCTGCAGAAGTACCGGGAGAAGTGGGACGGCGTGGAGGCGGCCTGCGTGAAGAAAGAGTTTTTTTTTCTAATACATAATATTCATGGTTGATTATAATAGCGATTAAGTAAGTGCCTTGGTAGACTTCTGGGGATCGTCGCTCCTGTGGAATGAATTGTAATATGGATGAACTCGGTGTTTATTACGTAGTAATTGTCATTGTTCCACTATGTGCAGTCATTGTTCAAAAAAATGAATTAATACCTAGGCTTGTGGACGGGTGCGTTCTGGTGCACAAGCAGGCGCTGCGGACGTCTGGTTATTATAGATCATGTTGGTCCGTTCTTATAGCCCCTTTGCGTATCTATCAAACTACCCTACCACACACAGTATCCAAACACCTCATGGCGAATTCGCCCATTACAAATCACTATTTGACCAGCAAATCCCTTCTGTTAGGAGCTCTACAAACCTGGCGTTGCGTACATACCACGAAATTATGTAAAAGACAAGCCCTACAGCAACATATTAACTGTAGGTTATTACGACCAGTGGCTGGAGCAGAGCGGCTTCGTGGCATTCGGCCACAAGCTCGAGGGCCATCTTGCTTACTTTGTGGAGACGAGCCTGGTGTCATTATTATTTGTTTTTAACTATACATTTGTTCTGCATATTGAATATAAAAGTTTTTTTTGATAGGATTTCTGTATTGAGAGATGAAGAGCGGAAATTTATTATACTCAGAACATGTTGATCCAACAGTACACAAAAAAGGTATACGGGGGTGTGTTCATGGCAGCGCGGGTCGCGTTCATGCTGCTGATTTTTTTAGTAAATCAATACGTGCTGCAACGCACAAAAGAGCAGGAGATGGTGCAGCAGTACCGGGTTCTTTTGTGTTTTTTTTGCCTTCAGGTTAATATTTGTACGGTGGTCATTCAGGTTTAATCTTTAATTAAGCGTATCAAATTTGTAATAGTATGACATTGTGGTGGGTCCCTGCAATGACGGATTTGTTGAGTATGCAGTCCTGGGCTGCGCTTCTCCTTTCGCCTCCTCTTCTTAGCGAATGTGTGGTCCTCTTACTTTACTGCCTCAGGGGCCCGGCTTCTTTTCTTAGGAGAGACACCTCATATTATCCTTCCAGGTCGTGCCCGCAGGCTCCCCCGAAGAAGGCACCACGAGGTCGGACCTCGGCGCTTCGCCCGCGTCGTCGACCTTGGCGCCGGGAGCCTGCCTCGGGGGCCTTGGCTCCGAAGCTCCCTCGGAAGGCGACGGCGGCGCGGACATGACTCATTAGCCAGTCTGTACATTGGTTGGTGTGCGAGTTTTCGTAGAGCCCACAGTTCCAGAAGGACCCCCATCCATTGCCTTACGTGATCGACCCCGGGAAGCGATGATACGTGAGAGGTGCGGACCTCAGAGACCCCTTAGAGATGCGGTTGAGAGACGCAGGTCCACTTTCGTAGAGTGTCCTTTTTTGGAGATGTCCTTTTGGGGGCCATGGTGTAGGGGCCCCCAACGATGCCTAGCCGCGGGACCCACAAGAAAAGTCAATCCTATATAAGTCTGATTTAAGATTACATTGACAGTGAATCCGATTATACTTAATAATAAACCGTACAGTATTTACGGCACAGAAGAAGTATTAGTATAGGTGTCATGAGAAATCAAATTCGATAATACGGAATAGGATTGGGTGGCCGCCGGGCGGCCGGCGCACAAGGACTTGGATGAGCTGAAAAAGAAGTACCCCATCCGCAGTGTGGCCGACGAGAACCGCGAGAAGGAGGAAGAGGAGAAGAAGAAAGAGGAGGAGCCGAAGAAGGAGAAATGATAACTCTCGATGAAGGAGAAAGATAGTAATAGAGACCGGAGAAGGACAGTTTGTAGCAGGTCATGTACATCGCGTCCCCGCATAATGCAAACCCAGCATGCGCGAAGAGCATGGCATTGAATGCAACATAGTGCGAAGTTTTCACAGAAGCACTAGGCGGGAAATTGTTTTCGCTGCTGTTCATCAAATTCACAACATTATTATTGACAGAACATCGCGCTCAGTATGTGTAGGCTTGTTAGAGCCTATTAATAATGAATTCTACCGTTACAGCTGCGTTATTACCGACATGATCACCATGAGTGAATCAACGACTCCCAGGAATCTCTTTACATTACAGACAAGCAGCAATTATCGCTCACGGATCAAGAGTGGGCATACTGCATGTGATATGCCAGCAAGATTTTTCGACAGACTACAATCGCACGTACCGTGTGTTTTACTACACATGTACTCACAACGGCATGCACCGTGGATGCAACTTTTTCCGTTCACATTTTTGTCCCAAAATATTCAGTGGCTGCTGTGCCCACTGACTACATTGGTTCTATCGTATGGGTCTGACCCGTTTTTAAAAAGCGGGCTGGGTCCGTGCTTTTTTTCAGCGTTTTTGTTCGACACGTCGGTCAATGACACCTTGGGAGACATTCTGAGATGAAATCGTCTGTTGTACAGCAACTATGAATTTCTGTCGCTGAAGGCAACAGTATCTTTATCGGGAACCGCGAATCATTCATGTAATTTCGGTATTCTTTCAGTTGGATGTTTTTGGGTAGATCTGATACGCAAATTTATAGTAACACGACATCTTCGGCCAGGATATAATAGATTGACTTCTACACGGCGCCCGTATGGAGTTTTATGACGCGAGCATGGAAGCAGCCGAGGAGGAAGGCCTGCTTCCGGCCTGTTCTTCGGGGCTGCATTCGCCTGTGTCATCCGCCGCCACGCTGGGGGCATGGGTGCGGTATTGTTTTTTTTTTGATTCGTTCGTCTATGGTGTATAATCGTTATGTAATATGTAACCCTCGTCGTCGGTTTCGCTCAGCTATGAGTTTTTTTTCAATTTTTTTTTCAATAATAAGTTTTAAAAGAGTTTTCCATAATATTCTATGAAAAGCTCTTTTTTTATATCGTATGAAAATAGAAAAGATTATAACAGTATGAATATGACTGAAAAACACGTCATAGCGTGACGGCAAAAAGACGGATATGTGTACAAAGTAACCACGAAAAAAAGGCACCTGCAGGAGGTCGAAGTCGTGGAGAGCGATCTGCACCAGCTGGTCCTGAACTATTTCGTGGTGCACGGTAATCACGCCGCGGCGGAGGCCTTCTTGCAGGAGATTTCGCACGAACAAGGAACTACCACTATGTCTATGGAGGGTAGCAGCAGTAGTTCACTGCTAGTTCCGTGCGGGGAAAACCCAGATAGTACCCACAATGGCGGAGGAAGCACAACATCCTTAGTTGTTAACAACGGTGTAATTGATGATGATGGTGTACCACATCGTTCCGGGGGTAGCCGGTCGCGTTCTCACTCGCCGCCGCCAGCAGGGCGGGCGCGCAAACTAGCGCAAGGCCGCCACAAGCAGCTGCTGGCGAACATTGCGCAGCGCACGGAGGCATATTTTTCTATTCATGATGTTCTTTGTGCGGGCGCGACGGCGCGTATTTATACAAGTCATTGATATGATTAAAGATTAATCAGAATGTTTCAGAAAGAATCTCTATTCCATGATGTAATTATCATGTTTTTCCTGCGTACCAAAAAAGGTTGTTTCATATTATCATTATAATAATCTCTATTCCATGATGTATATCATGTACAACATCATAGTGTACAAAAATAATTTTCAAAACGATCGACAGCTGCATTGATTTAGTCATAATATCTGTCATGCGAAATAATGTAAACAGGTCCGCTCCGCCCTGAACAAGGGCGACGCGCAGACGGCACTGGATTTGCTTCAGAAGTTCGGCGGCGATAGCTTGCTGAAAACGCGGCCGGACTTGCACTTTGCCTTGTTGCGCTGGATCTTCGTGCAGAAGGTACGCGAGCAGGATTTAGCAGAGGCGCTGACCTTCTCGCAGGAAAAGCTGGCCCCGTTCGTCGAGCACCACCCCGGCCTGCTGGAAGGTTTTTTTTTTTATTCGAGCTTTGATGTTCTATCGAAGCAATATTGGTGGCGTGTTTAATAATATTATTCGAAGAAGAAGAACTACATATTATGAAGAGAAAACGAACAAATTAGACTTGGAGGACGCGATGTAACTAGAGTATAGAAAACCGAAAACGGAAAAACTAGACTTGGAGGACGCGATGTAACTAGAGTAGAGTGTAGAAAACAGAAAACGAAAAAATTAGACTTGGAGGACGCGATGTCTCTATTAGCTTTCCAGCCGGGCAGTGCGGAGTTGGAAGAAAACGCGTCACGCGTTATCGGATCCGCCACGGACTTGGCCAGCCGCGTCGACTCGATGATTTTGCGCTTTCACGAGATCGGGCAAACCTCGACTTTGGAGTTCTTGTGCAAGAATTTGCTGTGGTCGCAGCGCCGCAACCGGCACGGCCCGGCGCTGGAGAGTAACCTGGAAACCCCGGGCTTGGTGAGCAAGGCGAAGCAAAGTTGATTCATCATTGTTCTATATTGTATTGAGGTGATTATGTGAAAAAAGGTGAAATTTATAAATGGTGAAATTTAAAAGTAGGAAGTACAAACCGTCCTCATAGCGGAGGTTTTATGAGCAGTTCTCGTTCTGTGTATCCATTTATAGGTTTTTTTAGAGTGTTCTCTATATAATAATACCTCGCCAGCCCAAGAAGTACAGTGGAGGCAGGATTTTTAATAGATATGTTTAGTATGGTCCCTCATTCACCCGAGAGAAAAAACCGTTTTCTGTGAGAGCAAAAAAATTGGAATACATTAACGAAAACTCATAGTTAGTGGCCAACCCGCTTCGTTCCAAAGACCACCTTCGTTACCCGCGCAATCGATCGCAAATGTTTGTTCGCTGGGCAAATCGCGAATCCTTAATACAAAGATATTACACAGTCGGTGGATGCGCACAGACACGATGATAATGTGGGGGACGGGTTGATACTTAATGGTGAGTGATGATGATTTGTATTCTGCATGTGATGTCCTCACCCAACATCTCTATTCGATATAATATAGCGATATGATCTTTGCCCCCTTTGGGGCCAGATGAGCATCCCTTTGGAGTTTCCAAAACAAAGCACCCACAGTTATTGCATGCTAGCATAGTAAATTATTGTGGAGCGTGTGCGAGACTTTATATTTGGTTGCATATTCAATGCATGTGGCCGAGTAATAACTCCGGTCAGCATCCCATATTCCCATATTCCCGTATGTAATAATTTCAAGCCCGGTAGCACCATTTTCTTGAACGTTGACGTACATTAGAAAGAGTATACGTGCTGGGCATTATGAATCAAGCGTAATAGTATTGGTGATTGTCCACACTGTGCTACACTAGACATTGTAGTCATACAGTGGAGCACCGGACAGTGAATAAATATGGCCCCGAAAGCAAGCGAGCGGGGCCCGCCGCCGCGGAAGTTCTGGGTCCAGGCCACCAAGAAGGGGCTCGCGCCGCTGACTGTCGAAAAGCGCAAGTTCAAAAAAGTGACCGTGCTGAAGAACTGCGGCGGCGACGTGCGCGAGCTGCTGCAGACGGTAAAACAGATCCTGGGCGTGGGGGGCTCCGTGCAGGAGAGCGGCGGCAACGTGCTGGGACTGGAGTTTCAGGTATTATACGCCGTAGACCATACCGCAACATACGATCTTCTTGCAATGGATTTCTTGGTGTTGTATAATGTTGAATAGTATTAAATAATAGTTTTCGATGTTAATCCATGGGCATGTGGCGGTAGCAGCAGGAAAAAATTTCATTGTATAAAATCAAAAAGGGCGACCAGACGGAACGGCTCTCGAAATTGCTCGATGAGCTGAACTTGGTGGTGGGGCGCCGCAAGGAGCCCGCCAAGGTAGAGAAGAAGGAGGACGGTACCGCTAAGACTCGGAAGAAGCCGAAGAAGACGCAGGAGGTGTACGCGAGAAAGGGCTACGACGATTTGCTCAAAGAGACCAACGCCAAGAAGAAGCAGGTGGCGTACGACCACCCCGGCGCGGAGGCCACCTGCTGGCAGTGGCACGGCTGGTGGCCTTATTGCCGGGGCAACTGCGTGAAGGAAGACGACGACGACCTCTTCTTCTGCCTGGCAGCGGACGAGGAACCCATCGCGCGCAATGATGCTAAACAAAAAAGCAGTAGCAGTAGCGCGAGCAGTGGGCAGCAGCAAGCAGCAGCGCAGCCGAGCAGCAGTAGCAGTACTAGGGCAAACGGGGAAGTAGCGTGGTCCAAAGAGGACCGGCAGCAGATGCGTTACGTGTTTGATCATAGGACCTTCGAGTACCGTCCGATCGGCGGCGAGTTCTTTACTCCCAAAGACGCGGTGCCGTGGGATTCCGCACGCGGCCAGGAGATTCTCGACGAACTGGGGTTCGTCGCCAAACCGTCCGAGGCCACCCGCGAGTGGCAGTTCAAAAACGCGCACTTGGCCCGGAAGCGCCAGCGCGCGGCGCTGCTCGACGCCATCCGTGACCGTCTGCCACCGGGAGCAAGAGGCAAAGTAGGTCAAAAGCAACACGGAAACGATGCTGACGAAGAAGTCGAAGAAGATCCTGTGGGGGGCCCGTCCAGCAAGAAGCGTAAAGCAGCAGCCGCCAAGAGGCCCGCCCTCGCCGCCGACGATTTCACCGACGTAATTGAGCCGGAACAAGAGCTCGAATGCCCGGTGTGCGGCAACATCTTCTCTTTGGCCAAAACCCTAAAAACGCACATCAAGCGGGCGCATCCTTTTTATAGCGGCACGACGGATTACAAGAACATGGTCCGAGGCGGCGCTTTGAAGGGTCCCAGTAAAAAGGGTCCCGCAAAGGGAGGAGGCAAGGGCCAGAAGGCGGCAGCAGGGGCCCGGCAAGGTCCCCCCGGGTCCCCAGATGACATTCGCAGTGACGATGCCGAAATTACTACTTGGAAGCCCGATATGACTCGCTGGGACCCGTACGGGGCCTATAGCGACAACAACAACAACAGTGGTACTAACTATTACGACTATGATGAACTTGAGGAGGACGCGGACATGGGCGATGCGGATGATAACGCCAGCACGTCCAGTTTGGACGCGGAGCAGCGCCAGTACCTGTACAGCTCGCAGAAGAACCGTGCGGACTTCGCCCAGATTCAGCAGTCCGCGCGGACGCAGCGGCGGGAGAGAACGACGAACCAGCGCAAAGAGCAGCTTTTGCCCAAAGATGAATCGGAGTCCGGGCTGAACAGGAACCCGCACCACCGTCGAGTGCCTACTACCAGTCGTACAGGTAGTGCGGGTTCTCGCGCCGATTCATCGAGGGCGGCCGACTTGATGCGGAAAATCTTCGTGTCCGATAGGGACAACAACGTCTTCGTGGATGCCTGGGGCGAACCTGTATAATAGTTTCTAATTTTCCCTGATGATATGAAACAACTTGAGTTGTGGTACTTATTATTGTATTGCTGTATTGATAATCATAAGAAAATGCGGGAAATTGATGGTGGCTTGAAGATCGAAAAAAATGATGACCCACTTCTTTCGCCCTACTATACTGCTCCTGAAAGGGGGTCGGATATATGGGGGTTGAAACAAAAAACATTTAAAGTTTGTCTGATCCATTGTTTGTATATTTTCGTGAAATAGGATTAGGTTCGACCCCTCTATGGTACAGTACAGTAAGTGGCATGCACGACAAGTTAAAACATTTGGTTTCTTGCGAGAAATACATTTCATTTCAATCAATTTCCCAGATCGATACGACGGACCCAGCCATGCAAAACGCGGTCGCAGTGGCCCTGGCGGAGTCCCATGATGAAGAGCGTAAGGTTACACTTATTTAATTTCATATTCATATTCAGCACCGCAATTTCAGCAACTAGTGAGTCGGAAGATGATGAGACACAATTTGCCGCCATCCATTTGCCGCCATCCACAATTTGCCGCCTCCGGGGCGCTGACAAAAACTTATGGGCATGTCTGATTTCGGATCTTGCATTCGGTATTTTTAAAATATTCGCTCGTACTTATCATATCAATATGACTACAACGACCAATCTTGTTCGCACTCATGGAAGACGCAATTTCAGGCGTACGAGCAGCAGCGACGTCACTCGAGGGAGACCCGGGAGCTGCAGGCCGCCCTCGACAGGAGCAAGGAAGAATACGACTCTGGATCCCCCCACCACAAACCGAACTACCGAGAGCAAGCAGAGGCGGGTTCGATCGGCTCGCGCACACGAGTGCCCGTAGTAGGGGGCTCGAGCAGCAGCAGCAGCAGTCGTGTTGCTCCCGCAACCCGCGCGCGCATCAACGTGGACCCCGCGAAGCTCGATGCCTTCCTGGGGCCCGAAACGGACGCGGAAACGCTCGCACTGGTCATTGAACTGTTGGAGCAGGAAGAAGCGGCGGCGGAGCGGGAACTGGCGGAGTTCGAAGTGCAAGAGCGAGAGCGTGCCTCCCGCTTGGCGGGGATCAACCGCGACATCACGCTTCACCCCGAAGAAGGTGAAGGACGAGCTAGCAGTGCAGCGTCCAGAAAAAGCAGTGCTTGCGAGGAAGACCGGCGCGCCGCGAAAAAGGCACCTCCCTTCACTGTTGGGCGTGCCAAAAAATGGTGTTTATCTGACGATTCTTTGAGTGCAGACACGCCTTTGTCGCAGCGGGTGCCGATCGAAAACTTGCACGGCAAAGTGGGCAAAGCTGTGGACATGGGCCGAGGCGAAACTATCCACGGGACGCGTCTCAGCAGTGTCGGGGCCGCTGATTGCGAAGCAGAAGCCACCGGCAGCGAACTGTACGTGTCAGACGACACACCGGCATCCGATGCTTGCAGTCCCGGAAAAGCCGCGCCAGACGACCTGTGGGGCGACCTGTCAAGCGACGACGACGGAGAGAACGCGGATTTCTTCCAGCACGCGATTGAGCTGTTCCAGAAAGACCCCGCGGCGGGCAAGTGGGTGCTGGAGCTCGGGCCGGCGCGTTGGCGTAAGATGCAGAGCGAACGCGCAGCAAAGCGTTCTTCTTCTTCTTCCGGTGCCGCCGCGGTGATGCCAGATGGACAACAGCCTGATGGGCTCGACGACGGTGACGCGGATTTTTGGGCCGCGATGGAGGCACAGTACAAGGAACGAGAAATGATACCCAGCGGGGGGGCGGACGAGCCCCGGCCCATCGTGGCATCCAGTTCCTCCAGCACAGCACAGCCCCCCAGCGCACCGCCCGGGGCCCAGCGACGATCCGGGAAGGAGCCCGCGCAGGACGTGGTGTGCGCTTGCTGCGGGCTCACGATGCTCTCCAGCGAATTGGCAGACCACGAGGCGGCGGTGAAGCTGGCGCGGGAACTCGAGGAGGCGGACTTCGCAGAGGCCCAGGAGCGGCAACAACGTGACGCTCTGAACGATCATTCGGCATCCGGGGGACCTGGGGAAGTGCTGGTCGCCTACCAAAAGACGGACCTGGAAAACTTCGAGGCGAACGAGAAGAAATCGGCCGAAAAGATGGGCCGCTGCTCGTGTTGTAACGCCCTGATGCCACTGAAGGACATCCCCGCGCACGAGGCGGAGATGAGGGACCTATTGGAAAAATTAAGCCGGACAGGACCCTGAAATGCAGCACCATCCGTCAGACAGGGCGTCATGCGGAACTTGAAACTCGCACCGTGCAGCCAGACGGGGGGGGGGCGATTCGCGGACCAAGCCGCGGCGGTGCTCGCGAGATTGCGGCTGAAAGGCCCGAGAGTGTGCTTCGGAAGCAAGATGCATCGTATTTCTGGTGTGACATGAAAATATTTCTGGAGCAGAACATCGAACCCCATGGGGACTCCCGCCCGTGCCAGGCTCTCGATGTGCCAAAAAAACTCAATGTACCAAGAAGTATTGAAGAAAAACTTCAAATTTATCAATAATTGAATTGTAACCGGCCGCGTGCAAAAGGCGCTGGTGACTCGTATTCGTGGTAATGTTGATCTCACCCATGCACCGGTGTGGGCGCGGTCCCCCCATGCTATGGTTTCTCTGCTCGGTATTTCGTCAACAACGATTTCTATGTGTGGGCTGGCCTAGTATCAGTATCAGGGCGAACTGATCCGTGAAATCAAATGCGTCGCACTTCTCTTTAGTTCACGCGATCGAACGTGATTTGTGATAATAGGTGGGAAAGTCGACAGAGCAGTAGTAGCGATAGATGCTGTCCTCCGCTGAGATCAGACCTTCAATTAACTTCAACTGCGCCCTGCAATGCATTTTCATATCTGAAAAGGTTCGCGACACAAAATTTTTCAATCACACATTTTGCAGTAAAAATTCCTATGTAAATTCTATTCCGTTGCTTGCACAATCGTCAAGTCCCATCTGCGTACAAACGAAAACACTATAGTAATGTCTTCTTTTGCGCATCACGTGAGAGTCCAACGTCGCGGAGGAAGCAGCTGTTTTTCTCTTCTCCGTCTCCTCTCGGCGTGTTGTTATTTGCAATCCGGCAACCTTGTCACGGCGAGGCGCGAATTTGTGGATTTGCCGGTGTTGCAACTGACGTCTGCAGACGATGACATGTACGCTGACATGTTCCTCGTGCCGACGATGAAGAAGACGGGCGGCGTGTGCGGGGCGCGTGTTTACGTCGACCGGGAAACGTCGTCGTTCTCCATTGATGCCGTCAGTGTGATGGGAGGGAACGAAGAACAGCTGCCCTACGATACCTGCGCACCGCTACCCTGCGATACGTACCTGCGCAAGCCCGAGACGAAGTTCAAGGTGTTCTGCCTGGTGAAAGAAACTTCTAAAAACGCCACATTTTACGAGCCGCACAAGAACTACTACTCGGGCGGTGCGGTCTTTGAGGACGACGGAGGTAGCGGCTACGATTCGGACGAAGATGGCATGCAGCTAGAGGGAACTTACTCTGTGACAGAGCTTTCGCAAACTGGGGTGGAGTGGGTGGCCAGCCGCGTGTCGAACACGAAATTGCAGTACGTCCGTGCCCTGGACGATGGCAACTGCCAGTACAGAGCGCTCGCGATCGCTTTCAACAACCACAGAGGAGGTTCTATTATAGTTGAATACAGAATTCGTTTTTTTCTTGCGTATTGATGTAGTTCTATTGTGTAGTATATAACTCCTGGTTTTCTTCAGTATTGTTCCAAATAAAATTGAGTCAGTGTACGGGCACGCATAGACAATTGCTCCGATATTCGCAGGTTCTGGTGTTGATTTACACGCCAGCGACGAAGCCGCAGAGGAGACGTTGGACCTGCATTTCTCGGAAAATCGGCAGCACGTGGCAGAGTTGGTTCAGGAGGTCGCGAATTATTACCGCAGTACTACTACTAGTAGTATGGAAGATACATCCTCGCCGGATTTCATGTTCGAAATGGCGTTCAGCGACGGGGCGCCCTCCGCTGCGTGCAGTTTCATGGATTTCTTCACGAGCTGGGGGTCTCTGACGAAGAAAAAAGCTCTTCTCTCGGTTTGTTCCATCATTCCTGTTAAAATACATAGGCAGTTTGTTCTCATATAAGTAGTAGCTATCTATTACAAAGGGGCTTCTTAACCAGTATAATACGAGCAGAAACAAGCTATAATACCTATGTTATGTAACAAATGATATAAGGGACTGTAAGAAAATATTTCGTAGGATGGTGAGCGCGAGTTCCGCCCGCTGCGCGACATCGATGTTTTCGATCACGCGACCGATTTCTTGGTGGAGAAGCATCAAGACGACCGGTGGTGGGCCCGGGAAGAGCATCTTGTGGCGTTTGCGAAAATATACCAAAAAAACGTGCGGCTGTGGTTTTTAATTATATAATTTGTATACTATAGAATAGAGAGTCTCTACTCTTTTTTTATAGATATCCTCGTGTATAAATAGAAATAGATCTTCTTCCATAGGCTCTTAATACCACGGCTATTGCCGGAGTGATATATGGCTCTACATGTGAAAGAAGTACTGGTAGTAAATGATATTGTGTTTCACCGTTTTTGGGTGGCTCCTGACGGAATGGATTCAACATCACCTTACTAAAGGATCGACTTCGAGTCGAGCTCCGAGTTTGACCAGACGAAATTATTGAGCTACCGCGACTTCGTCGTCGACGAAAATCTGGAGTATGTCCACATCCTGTACACGAGTTTCGGCAATCATTTCGACGCCTTCATCGTGCAGAATTGATTGACTGAGCAAAATCTAAAATATCACAATTATAATACGCCGTAGACCATCGAATGTTAATTAACGCACATGTGGTTTAGTATAATGTAGTTCGTGCTATCCGCAATAGAAGAAATAGAAATAAAAACATACACCGGTTACCTAGAAAAACAAAAATAAAAAACAAATATCATTATACATTTTCATAGCATTTCTTATTAAAATGGGTCGGACTAGACGACTCATTATACCAAAAAACCCAGCTAAATAGCACATGGAACATATACAAAAAAGTAATCGTTGCAAAGCGGTTCCTCGAGTACTATATTGCTGTTTGCTTTTCAATCTTTGCAAAAATCAAATAATATAACAGGTAACTCGCTTAAGAAATATTAACAAGAATTTTTACGTCAAAAACATTTCCCAAACCCACCCAACGTACAAAAAAAAATTTTTTTAGGGGCTATAGGAATAATTATTATATTAGAATATTAGTATTATCAAGAACCGTAAAGCCCGCGGTTCAATAGAAGATTTTCGATTTTGAAAAACTACCTGAATATGCACTTCCAGGGAGTTTCATACACTGGTGGGAAGAGTTGCGAAAATTATGTAAGAAAAATAGGTGAAATTCGTATTTCCCTATTCCCTACGAGTAAAATGCTGCAATAGTAATTTCGCAAATACATTACAAATGCAACTAGATTCTCAGAAAAAAAAAATAAAAAAAAAATAAAAAATCATTCAGACACCTATTTCCCTATACCGTATTTTGTCATATAGAAAAATAGTGCGCATTATGATATACGAAAATTTCCTGCACATTCGAATGGGCCTATTGAATATAAGCGCGATGTATATTAATAGGTTTAGGCTAGTGCTCAAAGGTCATTAGCGTATATTGGACAATGATGGAATATGACTGATGCATGAATGAAATAAGAAACAAGAGTAGCAGAAGAAGAAGAAGAGGATGATAATCTAGTAGTGTTCGACCGACGTATACCTCATAGCAGTGAATTGTTCTTGAATCCCTGGGGGAATCATCATACAACATCATCATCATCATCGTATTACTAATATAGTGATTAATTGTGGGAATTTATAATTGGAATATAGATCGGCGTGAATTTTCACGAGAGGATCAATCGGTCTTTTCGTCCTTGCCGTTGAGGGCTGACGATCCGAGGCAAGTATTCTGCTAGAGAGAAATTCGGCATCCGGTCGTGGAGGATTTTCGTCATAATAGGCATTGTACAGTTTAATATCAGACAAAATACCGCCAGAGTCTGTGTATATGTAATAAATACGCTTGTGAAAAGATAATCATTATACTTTCCAAAATTGATATTGGTAAGAACCAAGATGAACTCGCTGACCTCGTGCAAGAGAAGTATGGGTCGTCCGGTATTTACTACTAGCAGAGGGAGCTGTTTTTGTTGTATTTATCATGTTTTTCTCTTTCTCGATGCCGTTGCATGGCGTCTTCCCACATAGTGCCATACTACTATTTTCGCATGGAAAACTTCCACGACCATATTATAAAATAGGAGTGTGTGGCAGTTCGTGTGTCCACGCAAATTGATTCGAACAATTGTATAAATACATCTGAACTTTATTAAAGTAGTATTAGGTCTCCTCAAAAAACAAGGCTTTTGCGCTCGGTGCCTTGCTGGTCACCCTGTTCTCCGGTCTCATCGGAGGCGGCATCGTTCTCGGGAAAGCGGAAGGTAGACCGCTAGACCGTATCATAACGAAGTAAAATGTGGGGATAATATTTAACCAGGGCGGCTGCGATTGGTAGTTTTTATTTATGGCAAATACTATACTATAGTAGTAGCGCGTCGCTACGCCGGAAAAATAATGAATAAGCTATAATTCCATTTGCAGCAATAATTCCGATCTTGAATTTAGAATATTGTGCTAATAGCATGTGGAAAGAAAAAAATAGTTGCGCCGGGCCCCGGAAAGACCTTCCTCAATACCCGTGAGCGTGCGCAGAGCTTCCTCCAGGTAACGTGCGCAGAGCTTTCTCCATTTAAGTCCCACTCGATATATGCAGAATGTAATGGGGCCGGCAGAAATAAACATTGAAAGTACGATATTCAAACCAGTTCCACCGGGAACTGTGCATGAATGTTCCAGGAAAAAAGAAAATCCCATGACCCAAGTTTCGCGCGTTAGGTGGGTGTTGTCATTTTTGAGCGAAAAAAAATTAAGGCAGCGGATCAGGAACAAGACGCCCTGGAGACTCACAATGACCAGATGAATTATGATGAGCTGAAACATCCAGGACGATGGGAATACGAGGACGCTTCGAGTCAGCAAGGGGTTAGTTTTGTTTTGAAAATGGTGGGATGATCAGAATGAGGGGATTGGTTTCCAAAATGCTCGACCTTTCGGGACCGAAAAGGGTTCCATTACTAATCATCAACTCAACCGGGAAAATAAATGCGCATGGAAACGAAAAAAGGACGACGACAGTGCTGTTCCAACGGCCCCGGCGGCGACGAAGGATGCGACGCCACAGGTTTTTTTTTGGTTCTGAGTGTTATAAATTTGTTGGGAAACCTATTTTCCCGGACACCCTATAATCCCTAAAAAAAAACGCTAACCCACCCTTAAGTAACCCTATAGTATAGTTGAACCACCTGGCTAGTTTGAATCTAATCTGATCTCATCTAAGGTCCCAGTCGAAGGCCGCGCGCCCGACGATAAGCAAAGCTTGGGTCGTGATCCCGTGCCTGGAGAGGTTAATTAAATATTATTATTTTTTGCCGAAAGAAACTTGTTTTTGATTAATTCGTTGTGTACGTTGAAAGTTGAAACTGGAGTTGGATGTGCGGCATGCATCGATTCAACATTATATTTGCTCAACTCCAGATGGACATGCATGCATGATGATGATGTCAAAAAAAAGGCTTCCGACTGCACAGTGAACACCGCTCGATGGGAAGGCCTGGTGGCTGCTGCAATAAAAAAACAACAAGACCTTCATGAACATGCAATGAACATCGATGATGAAAAAAAGCAACAGCTCCACGGCAACAAACGGGCCAGCCTCTCCCAATCACGGCCGGAGAGAATGAACGACCTTGCAGAGCGCGTTGCGAACCACAAAAACAGGTTCAAAAGAGAGGCACTGACGCCGCTCGTCGTCGAGATTAAGAAGATGTACGAGTGCAATTCCAAGACTGGAGAAGTCACCCTCGCGCCGCCTGGCAGCCCATTTGATAAGAAGCTGGACGAATTGGAGGCGCTACTCGAGGGGGTATCGTGTTTCCTTCGCACACTTGTTATATTATTAATTGTAATTGTTTTGAGAAGGCGCGGCTTTTTCGTTTAGGCCTTGAATGGTCATTATTTCTATTTTTGCACTGAATTGTTCCATGCCTGATATCAGAGTAGAGGAGAACGCGAATTTCAAAATCTGGTTCGGCCATTGGGGAGTGTCAGGTTCTTCAGATATTGTAGAGTTTCCCAGAGGAGCTAAGTACAGGCTGACAGGTCATGCCGCATAAAACGATGTTAAATGCAACAGGTTTGGACCCAAATATTTCCGAAAAAAAAAACTGTCACAGGGAGTCGCGCGTCGCGCAAGCATGTTTGCGGGCGAGGGTCTTCAGAAAGGTCGATGGGACATAAGTGGCTACATGGAGAAGAAGGGACGCGACGATCAATAATTCATATAGCGGGCCAGAGACGAAAATGCCGCATGTTCGTAGAGGTTATGTTGTGAATGCCGACTAATATCGATACCACACATCTCCATACATGAAATTACGTCTTTTGACATAATAGTACTGGCGAAATATGAATTGTACACTATAGACTATAGTATACTATAGCCTGATCAACTATGGTGATTAATATTAATGAGTTGCATTTTTTTTGAAACGATAGCACGCTAGTAGTAGAAGTTTCGTAAAAATACAATTCAAAATACGCTGTACACTCGTTCTTGACAAATTTGTGTACCAAAGAATATAACTTATAAGAATTTCGAAAAAAAATTCCGTCTCAATTATTGTGCTGTAGAGTATATCTTAACATCGTTCTTGAAGAATTTTCACAACAAGCATAACTATTAATTTCGAAAAAAAATATTCGTGTCCAATCAATTGTTTCGCTGTAGAGCATATCGCAAGATCGTTCTTGAAAAATTTTCATAACAAAGCTAATCATTAATTTCGAAAAAAAATATTCGTGTCCAATCAATTGTTTTGCTGTAGAGCATATCGCAAGATCGTTCTTAAAAATTTTTCATATCAAAGATAATCATTAATTTCGAAAAAAAATATTCGTGTCCAATCAATTGTTTTGCTGTAGAGTATATCGTAAGATCGTTCTTGAAAAATTTTCACATCAAAGATAATCATTCGTGTCCAATCAATTATTGACTCACTATTATCGTACTTATTAAAACTGAAAAGAATAAAAAAGAAAAATTTTAGCTAACGCGCACGTCGCGGAATTTTTGCTCAGGTCAAAATTACCAAAGAGAGCCCGCGGAATGTTGTGAGGAACGAACTATGTAATTGTAATCACATTATTTCCATGTGTAAGAACTAAGGCTCTTGCTATAGTATACGGTAGTGCTGGCTGAACATTTATTTACATAGATTGATCACCTATGGTAATTGATGTTATATGAGTAAAAATTTACAGACCCGAATGGCTCAAGACAGAAAACTTTTATTATCATTATAGTGTGAATGTGCACGCGACTTGATCTTCTGGCACGATTCCAATTCGAGTAGCTTCCAATGTCTCATTCGCGTTTTTGTTCGGCTTCATTTGATTCCAAAATTCAGCCCTCCATTCTTCTTCCAAAAAGCTTCGGTTCAAAATCTTCCATTCGCACACACCTCACAAATTCATTTTTCTCAAATCTTCACGTTCTTCAGACGGAATTTATTGGGTTGCCTCTAATCTTCGGGTTCTTACACATGAAATAAATTGTAACATTAATCATTACACTCGCAGCTCCGTTTTCCTGTGCCGTCCCCTTATTCGCTATTATGTCATTGCTGCCTACGTATAGAAACAGAACAAGCTTCTCGCCCGCGTGCGTTATCTAGAGGAGTGCTCTACACTATACAGGCTCCGGAAATATTCGCACCAGCATCGTTCGTAATTAATTAGTGTAAGCACAGCACCTCTTCATTAGGAATGATGGCGAAACGCGGCCCGCAAAAGAAATCGAAAGCTGTGCGGAGGCCGAAGACGCAGAAGAAGGTTGCAAAAGGTTTGGGAGAAGAAGTGGGCCGGCGGCTCCCTCCCAAGAAGGGGCCCAGCAAAAGCCTTGCTGAAGAGCGCGCCCCTCCCCTGCAGCGCGCTGGCCGTGCGTCCCCCTCTCAGGGGCCCGAAAAACCCCTCACCGGGCTGCGGCTACCCGACCTGACGCAACAGCTGGATTTCGAACGGGCGTGGCAACGCATTTCCGGCGAGACGTACTCATCATCATCAGCGCCAGCTGTTGCGAACAGCAGTTGTGCACAAGAGGACGAATACGACGGTGAGGCTGTTGAACGCGGTTATGCATCGAGCACGTGGACCGAGCTGCGAGCGCGACTCCCGCTCTTTGACAGTTTCCTGAGAAGAAGCCTTTTTGTGGAGAACTTGAAGGAGACCAGAAGAAACGCGCACCGGATTTCGAGGAAGGATTTCGAGGAAGTTCAAATTGCTTTTGGGCCGCGCACGGAGGGCGCGCAGCTGCTGCTCCGTACGCAAGGCTGCCTCTCTTCCAAAAGCACACAAGAAGCAAAACTAAGTGGTGCGACTAGTGGTGGTAATTCTAAGAAGAAGAGTGGGCAGTTGTTGTCGTTGGACAAGAGGAGTAGCGCGAATCCTGACGCTGCACAGGAGTCATCAGAAGATCTCGATTTCCTATTGCATGCTGATGTTCAAATCGCGGTCTGTGAAGTGACGGGCCAGCGCAAAGTCATCAACGGGTGTAAACGAAAAGTGCTTCCACGGGGCACGGTGATTCTATGCGAGAAGCCGCTCTTAGGCGTGACCAACGCCGAGGGCGACGCCCTGCTGCGGGGGTGGCTGGCGAGTGCCAGCGGCAAAGAAAAACCACGAGGAAAAACCAAGGCGGGTACGAGGAAAAGCACGAAGCAGCCCGAGCTCGAAGAAGCAGAAGAGCTAAACCCATCGGAATTCCCCAGCGGTCGCTCGGAAGCTTTGGTGTGTGCGTTCAGCCACCGCAATTTTGCAGTGCCACACGAAGAATTGCAGAAGAAATCATCGAGTCTGACCAGCAGCAGTATGAACTTGAAGAACGAGGCTTGCGCGACGCGCGCACTGCACGTGGCGGCCCAGATGCAGCCCTTCGCGCCGCTGACGCGCCTGGAGTGCGGGGATTGCGGCCGCGGTTTCCTGGTACCAACCGAAAAAGCCAATTTAGGGGCAGCAGCTGCCAAAAGCGGTCGAATTGAAGAAGAAGAAGAAGATGTGGGTTCTCCTGCGGGGGCGGTCTCGGTGGTGGAATGTCCCCACTGCCAGGTGGAAAAAGAGGCGAACGGCGCACAAAGTGACGCAGAAGAAGAAGGAAACGACGAAGACTCTTCGTCTGCTGAAAACGATTCTGAAACCGACTCCAGTGACGAGGAGGAAGAGGGCAGCAGAAGCGAGAGGAGCACTAGCGAGAGTCCTAGTGACGACCCCGTGACCGATTCCTCGGCGCTGGAGGACGAAAGAGCTGAAAGGGACCTTCAAACCGCCACGCAGAGAGCGACTGACGGCTTGTTCGGTTTGAAAAAAAATCGAGACGTTTTCGGTGCTCAACTAAACGCGGAATCGTGTGGGCAGCTGCTGCGGCTCAAAGTCGGCCTCAATTGCTTCTCTTTCGAGGCCGGGTGGGACTTTGCGTTGCCGATCGAGGACCATACGAGCGCCTCTGGCGGGGTCCTCTCGCAGCAGGCCGATGATGCCGAGAACTGCTCTTCGACACAGGACGTAATTGAAATTATTAGCGACTTGGAGAAAGCCCTGCAGAACGATGAGTCCCTGTCAGCCGAGGTGCGGAGCGCCTTCGTGGCGGGGTTGCAGACCGCTTTGCTGGCGGACAAGGAGGCAAGCAGCGGTGCTGCTCTTGTTGATGCAAACGCCAGCAGCGAAAAGGGTAGCCGAGCGCAGAAGCGGCGGCGAACAGTCGTTGCGTCCGAATCAAAAGCTCATCTTCGCCTCTCCCAGCCCGCCGTTTCTGGTACCGGCCTCTACTTTTTATCGGCGATGCTGAATCACTCTTGTGAACCGAACGCACATAAGTTTTTCGTCGGAGACGTCGCTTTCTTTGTGTTGCTGCGTTCGGTAAAACCGGGGGACGAAATTTGCCACAGCTATCTGCCCCCGGAGGGGCTCATTTCAGACGTCGGGGAGCGCAGCGCCCGGCTGGACAGGTAGTGTATTTCTCATTTTAGTAAACTTGGGGCATTTAAATCTGCTTGTGCATCAAAAGTAATTTTGAGTTATAAGAGTTTAGATGTTTGCGTTGGGTCGTATCTCATGAGTTGGTATGCATACAAAATTTCAAATATTATATAGGGACTTCGTGTGTGGCTGCGGCCGCTGTACGCGCGAACGCCAGGCCGTTTTCCAGGCCGCTTCCGCGAATCCGAATGATGATGACGATGATGATCTTTCGTCTAGCGAGGAGAGCTGTGTGGGGTGCGACCTGGGCGCGTTAGAGGAAGCTTTACGGGATTTGGAAACCTGGGAGGCGCGGCGCGACTATCTGCGAAGCGCCTTGTGTGGTGCGCCACCGGATCTTGATGATGGTTCGGTGGAAGAAGGAAAGCCAAAGGAAGAGGATGATCCTACGGGGCAGTGTTTCGGGGAAGGGTCCTACGAAAGAGCCCATTTGTTGAAATTATTCGCGTTCTGCTGCGTGAAAACTGGGCATCTACAAGATGCTGCGCAGGCTTTCGAACGTTATTTCCTCGCGCTGGCGAGCTACGCGGAGAAGTCTGGATTTAAAGAAAAAGACCGAGACGACGTCGTGCGTGGTACAAAAAAAACTTCTCCTATGAAGAAAAACGCGGTCAACAACAACGACAAAACAAAAAAGAAGTCTGCAACTTCTTCTTCCGACTCTGTAGAGGAAGATGCTAGTGGTGTGAAAAATGCGGAAATCTTTTTCGCACATGACCCCCTTCGAACGGCACACGCATTACTGGCGCAGTGGCTGTGCTCCTTGGCACTCGTCCAACATGGAAATAATAACGCCTCGAATTCTTCCAGAACGAAGAAAAATTCGTCTTCAAAAAGCGGCAATTTGACCTCGAAAAAAAGCATACGACAAGCGAAGGCAGGTGTGGAGAAAAGTTCCGTGAGCGTTGTTAGTGCAGGGGTCCTTCGTGAGCTCGGGATGGTGTACGGTTTTTCTCCGGAAGCCGATTCGACAAGAAAAGGCAGCTACAGCGACATCCCCGCGGTAGCGCGCCTCGTGGCGTTGCGGAACGGGCACGCAATCGTGGAACTGTGGCGGAGCCTCATGGGGGGGAAAAGTTTAATCAAATGAAAGTTTGTTTCCGTGCTGAAATTGACGTATCTGTAATAAGAACAGCGTCAAGGTATGTATAATACAGGAAAGCAGCAGAGCCTGTCAGTTCCAAATTGATAATTTCAGTATCAGAAAAGTGCACTCTGTTCTCAATCCTGAGAACAGCGGTGTTTCTTAGAGGTGGTGTTTCTGAGTGGCAGCAATATGACAATCCGCATTCAATTCAATTCAACTCAACACTAAATCTTTTTCTGATCCGGACGCAAATCTTTTTTGGTCGAAGCCTCAATTGCATCCTCTCTTGGTAAAAAAACAATTTACGCTGACCAGCGTATCAGATTCGATATTTGCTCCGTGTTTTTCCACAAAATAATTTCTTGTGAGGTCTAGAGATTACAATGTCCTCTTGAAATCAGGCACTATAAGATGAATACGGTGTAAAACATCTCTCTAACCCAACAATTATTTTCATGAATTTTTCTCCGAATATTAATTCTCTCCGAAAAAATAATTCTCTCCAATTCTCCTTTCCTATTAAACAATTTCTCTTTCCAAGTTTGTACCACGAAACAACATGAAAAACAAAATCATTATTCACGATCACATCAAACAACAAATTAAGGCAGGATTTTTTACCTGATAGGAGACGGTTTAGCGGGCCCAACAATTAAAAATGGTGAACACTCCGAAGACGCGTATGGCTTTTTGCCGCGGCAAGAAGTGCAAGAAGCACACCACCCACAAGGTTCCTTTTTGTTTTGGTATTGACCTGCAGCATCTCCAAGCGAGGTCTTTTCACGGCTTCTACAAGTTCTTTCTTCTCTCTAACATTGGCGTATGGTACTGTGAAAAATCAATAGTGAAAAAATGATTTTGAATGAAGAGAAAATTTGTTCACATTATATGAGTGACAAAAATAAACAAAAACAGGTGTCCCAGTACAAGCCTGGCAAGAAGACCAACCTCGCGCAGGGCGATCGTCGTTACAACCAGAAACAGAGAGGTACATTGAGAATCATTTTTTTGCTGGCACATCACCGACTTTAGGGAGCGGTGCTTGAGGAAGCTGTTCTTGTATTATCGTTGGTTAATAATATTTTATGAGGCATATCACGGAAGAGGAGCCTGCTGTCAGGAACTCCATGCCCTCAGTATAAGCGAGAACGTATGCATTAATAATAAGCTTGTAATCAAAAATAACTCAGGTCAGGGTGGTCAGACCAAGCCCGTGTTCCACAAGAAGGCCAAGACGACCAAGAAGGTTTTTCTTTAGTATTGCATTTATGAGAAGATTCGCTCGAAACTTATTATGACATGCTTGAGCATGGAAGCCAACAAGACAAATAATATGAAAATGGCCACGGTGCCAATATTATTATAAGAATACGTCCCCAAGGGACGTATTACCAAAAAATGATGAATCAACCTTAACACGCATGTGTTACCAAAAAATGATGAATCAACCTTAACACGCATGTATTACCAGACGTCTGGTAGTTCCAGCTTATTGCGTGGTGAAAAAAATTAGATAGTAGATTCTGAAGAAATCCTCCTTATAGCGGTAAGAATACAGTATTGAAAGAATGATGAGATATTAAACCGTTGTCCTATAGACCCGCAACTATATTGTGGGCTTCTGAGGAATGGTTTCAATTTTGTCACTACCTCTGACATTATCAATTTTATTTATTACAAAAAACATTATATTGCAAAAAGTATTTTCGTGGCTCGTCATGAGATACCATCGTATGACTGGCCACACACGGTATCAATCTGGACCTAGTTTAATAGTAGTAGCAGGCTGATGACAAAATTCTGCCATTCCAAATTATCCGTGCGGATAAAACACGAATGTACGAAAGCTGATAGGTCTGAAACCGCTACTACAATATTATTGGCATTCTAGAGCGACGTGCGCCACACTTAGAATAATTGATTATAAACGCAGTGTATGCCCAGCACGTGGAGGGAGCAGTAGCTGTTTCTAGATAGTGTAGATATAGTGTATTATATGAGTTGTTGCGCAACGCGAACAGGATGATGACACAATTCTGCCATTCCAAACGGCATCTTGTCCTTGCGGATAAAACACGAATTTACGAAAGCTGATAGGTCTGACCCCACTGTCGCGAGCGCATACAACATTATAACTTAATTAGACTTGGAAAAAAAGAAAAGACTTTCAATTTCTCGATATCCCTATATGCTCACCCGCTCTAACGTTCTTGAATGTCCAGCGCACATATTCATATTACTAGAAGACTACTATGCCTAATCAAACAAAACAAAAAACAGATCGTCCTATGAAGCATGATCAAAAACTCAAAAAAAACAGATCGTCCTGAAGCTGGAATGCTCCAAGTGCAAGTACAAGTCGCTGAAGGCCATCAAGCGCTGCAAGCACTTTGAGTTGGGTGGTGACACCAAGAAGAAGGCTGGTGAGTCCCTCTACGGCGGTAAGTACCGGTAAGTGTTTAGGGTTTTCTTCTCTACAAGAAGATACTGTTAAAGAAGACGAAGGAGCCATGAGACCATACTTATCATTAATTATGTGAAATGATTTAATAGATGATTTGATGTTCTTCTAGAGGATGTGAATGATGGCAGCGCGACGATGGCGATTTTTGCCGGAGAGTGAAATTGAGGAAATCTTCGTTACGATATCATTGATTATACAACTCGAGGAGAACACGTCGTACTATTAAATAAACATAATACCGCCGCTTAAACTGATATAGGTAAAAATCACAAAAAAAAAGCCATTGTGGTGCAGCGTGGTGCCACATGTTGTCAAGACCGTCCTAGGGGCCCCCTAGCGTTGTTGGGTGTTCTCCAAATTGCTATATTTCAAATTCATAACTAATTCTGACCGAATCGGGCCCAATGGATCCTCATCTGTTTTTTCTCCGTCCCTATATTTGTACGACATTAAATTCTACGCCACGATCTTAAATACACGGGGCACGATCATTTTCTCATTCAACTCGATTGTCTTTTTACATTTCCTTAGAAATACCCCCCCGCTCGTGTCTCTCTCAGAAATCCATTTTTTCGTCCGCTCCGACGATCAATTCGAGTGCAATACCTGTAAGAAATTCTTCTCTCTCTCTCTCTTCTCGAAGCGTCTAAAAATGTACGATGAAATTTTTTCTCAGGAAATACATTGAGGTTCCTGAATTACATGAGTTCTCAAGAAAAAAACCCAACCCGCAGAGGCGGACATCCCATAATAGGTATAGAAGTG
>Ga0099797_100112_pt1 | contig 50855 bp, 28 predicted proteins | sample Uncmet_Sort48C_1_FD_89871 | JGI IMG/M metagenome (GOLD analysis project Ga0099797, IMG submission 89871) | Marine eukaryotic communities from CALCOFI LINE 67, Pacific Ocean - C012_Sort48C_1 | ecosystem: Environmental > Aquatic > Marine > Oceanic | place: Pacific Ocean: Monterey Bay | collected...
CTGCCAACAGCTTGTGCTTCTAATGTCGGGTCAAAGGAAGGGCTTGTTATGATACCATACTTTGCCATTGTTAATGATAATCCAGCTGCACCACCTAATGTTTTCATGGGTATTAACATAATTAACGTTTGTGGATCTGCACGAAACTTTTCAATTGTATTTTCAATTTTCTTAGACGATGATGCTGATAATATAACACTTTCTATATTTAATTTTTCTGCTATTTTAAAATTAATTAATTTCAAAAATGACACAAATGGTGAAAAAATAATTGTTTTTGCTCCTTTATCAGTTTTTTGTATATTCTGTATATGATATAATATACGATCGATTTTAACGCCATCACTTTTGCATTTAGATACATCAAGTTCTGGAATTTGTACAGATATTTGATTGTGATTGCTGCTACTGCTGCTCCCGCCATTTTTACTATAATCAATATCAGTGTTATTATTTTCTAATTGTAATGAATGTAATTTTGCACCATCGCTATCGCTATTTTCCCGTTCTTGCGTTGTAGTTGTGCTACTATTCTTACTGCGATAAGAAGTATCATGAAACGATAATGCTTTTAAATCTCTAAATGCTTCATCAACTTTCATTTTCGTTCTCTTCACAGTTTGTCGCAACGATTTTAAAGGTTTTAGACTAGTATTATTTGCTAATGCAACTACACTTTGCATGGTTTGTACCACTGTAGTAGCTCGTCTCGAACGTTGCTCATTTCTTCTTTGCCCTTCCGCCAGTCCAGCTTCAACGATATCTAATTCTAATTTTTCTCGAATCTTTAAAATTGCACTTTCACACTCCTTGTCCCCTGGACAAATTGCTTGAATATCAGTCAAACAAGATAATTCTAATTTTTCTATTGTCTTAAACGTTTTCATTTTATTATTTAAAACTTTTCTTTTTTTCTTATTGCCATCAGATCCTGCAGATTTATATTTATTTTCGACTTCAAAATTGTTGACTAATATTTGTTTTGTTTTTTTAATAATTTCAAGACCATCCCTCAAGGTAGTTAATGCTAAGACTCCTCCCGGCATTAACTCTTCGTTTCCTTGCTGTCCCGTATTATTATTGTTGGTATTATTGTTGTTATTATTTTGCCAAGGGCCATTGTTATGTATCATACCGTTTTGATGATGATTCAAATGCATGAATTGTTGTTCTTGTTGCTGCTGTTCTTGTTGAAACTGTTGAAGCTCTCTTACCTCATGTGCATACATACCTCTTCCTAATGCTACCATGCTGGAACAGTATTCTCTTAAGCAATTGACATATTTATCTAAACAACCATTATAGAGGCGCTTAGCCTCCCGTAACATGTAATGTGTATTTTCTTCATCGTTGACATTTATTCTTCTACCCTGTGAAATGGACGGATGACATACAACTTGAAGAAGGCTAACGACTCGCCGATTTGCTAAACGTGTTTCATCAGTTGGTGCCATATTCTGCCGCAACAATTTCCTATCCCAATCTAGCTGCTCTTTTCTGTAAATCAATTGTTCCAATGGATCCATCGATAGCCAATCATCGATTACGTTACAACTATGCAATGTGATTTGATCTTGCACATGCGCTTTCCTATGTCGCCAAAAGACTCGCTGCATTATGCGTGATAACCGTGCCAATCCGTAAAACGATCCACTTTCGTAAGGGGTCAATAACGTCCGGCGTAGTATTACTGGATCTCGCACTGGATCAAAATCCAATACCTCAAATAGACCAATAAGACTTTGTATACGATCACTTAATGGGCTGCCACTGCTGCACCACGCGTGCGAACGATAAAGCTTTGCGACGAGTTTTGAAGGCACTGATGTCACAGAACGTACCATTTGCGCCTCGTCCAAAACAATTCTCCACCATTCACAATGTAACAATGGGGACTGAATAGCAGTGTAATTATTTCTTTCATCCTCCCGCAATACTTTGTATGTTGTCAATACTACATCTGCTTTGCTGAAATCTTCCACCCATACACCATCCTGATTAAAATTATTAGAAGCAGACATACCATTGTAGCGAACAATCTTTAATGATGGTGCATGCTTGTCAAATTCATCACACCATTGTTGAAGTATTGTTTGTGGAACTACAATTAACGTCGCTTTTACGGGTAATTCTTCTGCATTAAATTTTGGCGATTGGTTGATTGCGCCGAAGGAGGTATCCATTAATTGTACATCATCCTGATCATTGTCATCGTGATGAGACCGCAACTTTTTTTTATCAAAAAAATTACCATATTTTAGCATATTTGTCATATTATTTTGATTATTATTACTATCAGTGCTTGAGCTCGTGCCGCCATTTGTACTTTTATTGTTCGTCACAGTTAATACACCAGCTTTCTTCTTCAATTCCTGTGGAATTAGCACATCTTTATATTGTTCCACCGGACGTGAGCGACTCAAGATCAATGCTATAATTTCAACAGTTTTTCCCAATCCCATTTCATCTGCTAATATACCACCAACAGGATAAATATCTCTATACATGTTGGATTCGTTTATATTTAATGAGACAATGTGTGGTAAGGTTGTATGAATAAACAATTTTTGTTGTTGTTTTACGGAAGGAATTGGTCTTGCATTATTAGTATTATGATTGACGCATACAATAGAACGAAATCCATAATAACCTTCATCTTTTGGTATATGCTTCGCATATTCTTTCCTCTCAACACTTAGCATCCAACGAACACACCGACTTTGATATGGCATTAAAGTAGAAATTAAGTTTGGTATTGCTTCATTCATTAAAGGTGCATTTTTACTTGGTTTTGTACTTTCCAGTAAACCTTTCAACGTAAAATCAGTTGGATATGGTCCAAGTTCATTGCTGTTATTGTCATTATTATATGTACATCTTCTCCATGGGTTGTCGGTACAATCATCGCGCTCTATTCTTGGGCGATGTGGTCCCCTTGTAAACCCTGTTGTGAAATTATGCTCTGCAACATGCTCCAACAATTGTAAAAATCCAAGCCATGGTTTTCGATTATGCGACATATAAGGATCTAGTCGCTTTATATCCCAACTTAAAGCATGAATTTTGCCATTTTTCATCCCGGTGTCCGGATCATAACCATCAACCATATGTATAGCCTCATATTGCTGATTACGCCATATTGACAACGAACGCTTTGACAAAGTTAATCGTAATTCAATTCTACGTTCATTTTTTGTACGCTTTCTAAATGCACTTCGGTCGTTACCAACTGGTGCTAATACGTCATTACCATTACTAGCACCATTTCTAATATTTGCCCTTTTTATTTTTTTCTTGATTTTTTTCTGTGTCTCTAGACTTTTTTTACTTTCTTCCAAAGGCTCATGCGTTGCACAATTAATTAATGACAAATATGACAAAATGTGTGAAAGTAAAATATCTGTGCGAAAAACCGATGGTATGGCTTGAAAGTTATTGATAGTTTCATCTTCTTCCACATCCATTGTGTTATTATTATTATTATCATTGTTCGTTGTAATAGTCGTTGTTGTTGTTGTTGTTGTTGTTGTTGTTGTTGTTGTTGTCGATGTTGTTGTCGTATTTACATCATTATTACCAACTAAATGTTTATTTTCATACCATGCACTGATACATAACAATGTAAATACAATATCCTTAGCATAAGATGGCCATAAATATAATTCCTTTTTATTTGCACTTAAAACCCATTCATTCTCGACGGGGTAGGTCCATAAGATAGATTTATCAATTCTTACATGTTCCGATTCCACTGCATTTAATAATCTTATCAAGTCTTTATTTTCTTGTATACAATGCATTCCACGATGTCTTAGTTTACTATTTATTACTCTCCCTTCTTTATCTTCTTTTGTGCTATACAATGGCAGGCAACCGGTAAATGTTGAGCTTAGCTTTTTACTTTCATATTCTAATTGAAATCCTATCATGTTTTCCGATACTGCTATTACTCTTGCTGTAGTCCACCAATTTAAACAGCGTTTTAACCAGTAGCGTACGAGTTTAGATTGCCCTACATCACTAGGTTCAATATATACGTCAATGGCATCTCCGACTTTAAACTTTTTATTCGAATCTGTTTCACGATTAGTGTTTTCGTCGACTTCGTGTATTGTGACATATGTTTCAGCATTTTCAAACAATAAATTTTTATTTGGAAATCTAGTGCGTTTCAAAACGATGTATTTTATACCATTTTTAGCTGATTTTTTTTTCATGTTGTTGTTTTTACGTTTCGGTGTACTAGAAGGTGATTCAAGTAATTTTTCATCCTCCTTATCGTCGTCTTCTTCATTATATTCATAGTCATCATCATCATCATCATCAGTTTTTCTTTTTTTCTTCACTGTTTTTCTGCCACTTTTCAACGCACTGCCTACAAATGATGCATCTAATAAATTTGGATTATTATCATCAGCTGCTTCAATATCTTTTCCATTATTTTTTACATTACCACTTAATTTACGTTTTTTTTTACTCGGTGAGTTTTTTTGTTTTGTCGACTTTTTCTTACTATTTACATTGCTATCTACATTACTAATAGTATTATTATCGTCTGCATGTAAAGATTTTAATGAATCGGTTTTTGATGTAGATTTACTATTGTTATGACGTTTGTTACTGCGATTGTTGTTATTGTTGTTGCTATTGTTGTTGTGGTTGTTGATACTGAAACTGTAAAATTCATTGTATGTTTCAATTGTATCTTTTACATGTTTAATACCATTATAAGAGCTACTGCTACTATTGCTAGAATTATTGTTCCCAGTTACAGTTGTTAACATTGCTATTGGTGGCTCCACAATTAAGACATCATCTCCCCGACTACTGCTGCTACCATTGCTACCGATACTCTTTCGTCTCGATATACGATTACTTGATTTTACTTTAATGCGAAAATGCATTTCTCCCAAAGAGATATCTGGTAAATTTATTAAATCTTGTACATCTTTTGATAAGTGATTTGTTGGTGGCAATAATAATTTTCTAGTTGGTTTATTATTTTTCTTCTTTTTTTTCGAGTGAATTGGCATTAAGTTAGAGAGAGATGCCATGATCAATTGTTACTTAGTTTGCATAAGCATGTGTGTGTAGATATATATATATATGTATGTTTGTATGTGTGTTTGTGTGTGTGTCTTTGTAACTGTATATCTGTATATATCGATAAGTAGATTTTGAATTTCGTATGTGTTAGCGCTGTGTATACAAGAAGGTGTAGCCTAACAGGTAGCTAACTGGCTCTAACACTGCTGGTTGCTGGTGCTTTCCAGGCTTTCCATCAGGCTTTCCATTTTAATTTCCTGGCTTTCCAGCTTTCCTTTCCAGCTTTCCAGGCTTTCCAGGCTTTCCTGGCTTTCCAGGCTTTCCATTTCCTGGCTAAGGCTGGCCTTACCGGTGGTAGGCTGGCTTTCCAGCTTTCCAGCTTTCCAGGCTTTCCTGTGGCTTTCCACAACTTTCTTCCGTCCAGGTTTCCTGATGTGGATTTTATATTCTTCTATTATTATAGCTCTACAGTAGCGAGCTATAGTATTAATACATTTAATATGTATTATTATCCAATGTGCTAATATTAAATATATATATATAATACGTAGAATAGTTTATAAACGTATAAAGTAACATAATAAATGAAAGTAAAACTTCATTAAACCTTTAATTCACATATATGCAACATTGATATATGCAAAACAATGTCAACCACACCACCACCGCCACCCATACCACGAGAGGAAAGCTTTGATACCTCACAACAAAATAATACCTACATACCAAATAATGTCAAACATGATCCTGCTTTTCTACGTATAGAAATGTTATTAAGTGATTTTATTGAAAATAGTAGCATGGAATCATCTAAACAGGAACAGCTAGATACTATAGTGTCTTTGTATATATCGTATTATGAAACGCTAATGCAGAAATCTTTATCTAAAGAAAGGAATTCTCAGACCTTTATACGAAAAATTTCAGAAGCAAAAACTGCGTCAAATTTAAAAAAGGAGTTTGGGGAAGAACGGGAAATGCTAATAGAAAAACTAACTAAGGCTGGCAGGCTGATAGATAAATATGTCAAGAAATTAAAAATAAATAAAGCGAAGGCAAAACAGAAACAAGGAATTCTGAAACAGTTTATCGTAGATAAAGATGCTGAGATAATAGAACATAAAGAGAAAATTATACATTTAGAAGCACTCAACGATGAGTATTTGATACAATATCAAGGAGTTACTGAATTGTCAGATAGTTTACAAGAACAATTAACTACTAGCGAGCAAAAGTTATTTGATGTACAAGAACAATTAAGTGAAAGTGAAGAGAAGTTAAAAAAGCTACTAAGTGTACAAGACCAATTGGCTACAACTGAACAAAGGTTGAAAAAATTACTCAGTGATAATAACAATGTAGAATCTATACTAGATGAAACAAACAAAAATAATGCAGCATTAATGGAACAATTATTGAAAGAAAATACTCAAAGTCATGAAATAATATTACAGCAACATTTGAAGGACTCAACTGACGAAAAAAAAATATTAGAAACTAGTTTACTAGAATCAATAGAAGAGAAGAAAATCTTACAAGCTAAAATAAATAGCTTACAAAGTGAATTATCAAATCAATATATTGATAAGTTAAACAACAACAACAGCAGCAGCAATAACAAGATCAACAATAATGATAATAATAATAATAATAATAATAATAATAATAGCAACAACAATGAAGATGATAATAATGTAAATAAACAAGTAAATCGCAATAGCAACAATGAAAAAATTGATGAAAAACCCAGAGGCCAATCTCAAAGTCCTAAACGTGGAAAAAGAAGTTTAACGAAAAAAAAATCAAAAGCTGAGATTTTAAAGGCGACAAAGAAAGTTCAATTTTTAGAATCAAGTATTGAGAAAGCAGTTAGTAATACTAAAATTATCAATGATAACAATGGTTCTTCTTCATACGCTACGAATGCAGTAGAGAAAAACTCCAAACATGGAGGTAAAAAACCATCTCGTTTTAGAAAAACACGTCGTTCATCTAGCATAAAAAAAGTATATGAAACGTCATCAGTAGTAGTTGCTACACGTATACGTCCGATGAATAAAATAGAAGTTGAACATTCTGCTGCTAATAGTAGTGATTTTGAAGACAAAGCTGTTGTTTCGACTAGTGATGGAACAAATTTAATATTAGATGTAGATTGGGATTTTGATGAAAGTGGGAAAAAACAATATAAAGCAGGTAATAATAATAACAATGATGATAATAATAGAAGCAGCAAGGAAATTCGTTCTTTTACGTTTGATGCAACATTTGGGCCTGATGTGGGACAAGAAATAGTATATTTGTTGACTGGGAAGCATGTCTTAGATCGTTTCTTGAATGGATATAATGGTACAATTTTTGCATATGGACAAACCGGGAGTGGGAAAACATATACAATGATGGGAGATCCAAGTAACACAAATATTGGCCGTGGTGCAGAGTCGGATGGTATTACGCCACGACTTATACGTGGTATTTTTGATCATTTGCAACAATTAGAAGATAATGCTGCTGAACATGGTGAAATTCAATGGACATTGTCTGTAACATATATTGAAATATACATGGAATCTATACGAGACCTATTAAGCAAACGTAATAGTATTAAAAATAAAAGCAACAACAACAATTTCAAAATTAACAAAAATAGAAACAATGTTGTCGATATACGAGAACGCCAAGATGGTTCAACGGCATTGAAGGGTGCAATGGAGATAAATGTACGTTCATATGAACATTTAATGGCCTGTATTAATGAAGGTACACGAAAGAGATCAACTGAACGTACAAATGCAAATGAAACCAGTTCTAGGTCCCATAGTGTCGTAACGTTAAAATTGACTGTAATTGAAGGTAGTGAAAATGAAGGCTCGTTAAGTTCCTCTCGTAGATCTATGAATGGAAGTAGTAGTAGTAGTGGTACAGTTGTGTCGAAGTTACATGTTGTAGATTTAGCTGGTAGTGAAAATGCAGAAGCAACTGAAGGTGTATCACAACAAAGGCGGCAAGAAGGTTTACATATAAATAAAAGTTTACTTGCATTGCACCGTGTTATACGAACATTAACGAAGGAGAAAGAAAGCAGTAATAGTGCAGGCACTTTCATTCCATATCGGGCAAGTAAACTCACTCGTTTATTGAAAGACTCTTTAGGTGGCAATTGTTTCACGCTAATGATATGTAATTTATCTCCTTCATCAATGTCATTTGGGGAGACTAAGCGTAGTATACAATTCGCACAAGGCGTGAAAAATGTTAAAAATAAAGCTGTAAAAAACCTTGATCCAAGAACGGGGCGAATTAGACAATTGGAAGCGGAAAATAAAAAATTACGATTATTAGTTGCTGAATACAAACGGTTAATGATGGAAACTATTGTTGGAGAGGATGATGATGACGATGGTTATGAAGATGATGATAGGGATGATGATAGTTTACTGTCGGAAAGTACAAGTGAAAGTACTGTGTAATACTTCGAACTTTGTAAAACTTTTTTTACAACAAAATGTTTTTATGTGTGTAACAAAGATTTTTTTACTAAAACTGCGCGCATCATATTTTTTAATTACCAAGTAAATTACGAATATTATGTATAATGCACACTACCATATCATACCCCCCAATATTTTATTTCTCTTCATAAACGCGATGCTGCTGATGATGAAACACGATTCTCAAAAGCAGAAATCAATTTTTTACCAACAGTTTGTGTTCTCCACATTATTCTAATCTTTGTTTCTGGAAACGGTTCGCGATAATGCAATAAGACCCGATTATCCATTACGGCAACATCACCAACTTGCCATTTATGTACAAATGTATACTCGTCATCAATCATCAGATCCCATAAATTATTTATAATTTCTTCATTCTGTTTATCATCGATATTTGGCAACAATGACTGTAGAAATGCATTCTTTCGTCTTCCTGGGAAAATAATTGGTGTGTCGCCATATTCTTCAACACGTATAAACAATGGATGTACAGCACCTGGAGCTTCTCTTGGTGATTTTGGATGTGTCATCCTTGGCCTTAACACACCATGGCTTGCATAGCTAGAGTCATGTTTCAGTCTCGCACTAAATAACTTTTGTAGTCTTGTTGTATTACCTTCATATTTTTCTAAAATTCGTTGATATGTTGGTAAAAGCGAACAAAACATTGTACGTCCGCCTTCTTTTGTGGGTTGCTCTGCGTATAATAATGAAAATTCGACTGGGGTAGCTGTATAATTCATATCGCTATGCCATTCCCAAACATTTTTTGCAAATTGGTTCTTTGAATCGTGTCTTGAAGTGCCAAAACTCCCTGCAAAACCTTTATTTGATATTACTGCTACGTGCGGGTCTCTATTATAATGTTTCATCCACAAATCAACTTGTTCGTTGATACTAGGAGTTGGTGATGAGCAATATTTCGCAATATCAGGATGAACTCTATCCCCCATGCCAATGCCAGTTACCATCCCCGGACCAATCGCGCATTGACCAAAACATTTTTCCGTCATCAAGACAAGCTCCGTTTGTGTCATCTTTCGACCAAATCGAAATACAGCAGCACCACCATGTTTCACTACTTCGCTACGAAATTTTAACGCTTCTTCTGGCGTTATATTTTCAACATTATCAATATGTTGACAATTAATAAGTATTCCAATATTAGATTGTTTCACATCTCTGTTTGACATGGTTTATTTATATATATATATATATGATGGGAAGAGACAGCAGTGAAAGTATAGGCCTTTTATGTATTTTGTTTTCTACTGTAACTATGGTGTTCGAAGTGATGGTTTTGCACCTTCCTTATTATTTCTACTAATAAATTTTAAGTAAAGAAGTGCTTCGTAAGACGGAAGAAGAAGGTGCTGCGAAGAAGACTGGAAGACGGAGGCACAATTATTATATTGAGGAGCGACCGGAGATCGGAGATAAAACTTATATAGGTTAAAGAAGGTTATACTTATAGTACAAATATTTTCACCGAATAAGTATTCTAATAAGTATAATAAAAACAAGAAATATTTAAATAGATTTACAGCGCACACGAAACCCGCCCTGGAAACCTTGAAGCTAGAAAGAGTCGACGCCGAATACCTTGAAGCAAGATATTTACAAACTTCTGTGATATTATAATTAGACAAGAAAAAAGAAACAATTTTTACAAAACAGAAACGAAAAAAGAAACAATTTTTACAAAACAGAAACGAAAAATGAAGTTCACGGCAACAATCCTTCTTGCACTGCTGTGCGGCGTTGCAACTATCACAACAATAGAAGCAAAGTGTACAAAAGTATGTGTTGTAGGATGTCCATTTCGTAGAGATGATGAAGGGAAGGGCAAGGCGATGGTATGTTTCGAAAGCCTTCCTTTATGTCCAATGGCTACTCAGTACTATAGAGCTCCATGTAATAGACACGGAAGACTGGGCTTTACTTCCGGTCTGGGTCCCACTATACTTTCGCGTATGGGCGTAGCCACGGTGTCGGACGAAGATGAATATGTCGGTTGGGGCGACTCAAGTCGCATGAAGAAGATCCTGAACGGCCGCGGACCCGGCTGGGACGAAATGGACGAAGACGACGAATCTGTTGGAGGTTGGGTCAAGGTAGCTGGCGGCTTGATTGGGAGAGATCTCAACCGCGGGACTGCAAATGGCGAATGCAACGGTCGTTGCCAAAGACGTTTGAAAGCTGCCAGTCGCAGAAGACTTCGAAAACGTAATTCCATGCCAGAGAGAATCTCTCAGTCATGGCGGCCGAAGGCGAAGTGTACCCGACGCTTCACAATTGGCCGCAAAAAAGGCCAGTGTGCGGTTTGGATTGTTCCGAAATATAAAACCTGGGACGAAATGGACGAAGAAGAATCGAATGTCGGTAAAGCACCACGACATATAATGTATAACAACTGGGATGAAAATGCTGCCCGCGGACCCAGCTTGGACGAAATGGACGAAGAAGAATATGTTGGTTGGGGCGACTCAAGTCGCATGAAGAAGATCCTGAACGGCCGCGGACCCGGCTGGGACGAAATGGACGAAGACGACGAATCTGTTGGAGGTTGGGTCAAGGTAGCTGGCGGCTTGATTTGGGATGATATCGACAAAGGGGTTGCAAACGGTGAATGCAATGGTCGTTGCCAAAGACGTTTGAGAGCTAGATCATAATTTACACGTATCATATCATATCATACGAGTTAGTACGATATCATATAATATTATTTCTCTTACTCATACTTCGTATATTATATGCCATATATTATTATAATGTACGAAGAGGGGGTTCGAATGATATTAATTAATGCCAATATAACATGATGATGGTTAAAATCTAAAGTTAAATATTTTTATAAAATATATATATATATTATATATAATAATGATATCATATATATTTTTTAATTTACTCATGATAATTCCTTACTCTCCAGAAAGAATACAATAACTGAGACAATAAATATCTATCTCTCACTAAACTGAAAGATGGACAATGAATCGTATCATAACATTGCGATAGAGTTCATTGAAATCCACAGAAATATTATTTTATTTTCTCTCAAGAAAAATACAGAAATCCTTTTATAAAATAAAAAAAATATTAGAAATTGCTTACTAAGTATAAAAATGACTAAATACTATAATATTTCCAGAGAATACCATGGAAATTCTTAAATAATATTCCAGAGAACACATGTGGCCATATACTGGTTTTGTCACCCTCAGAAGATGTTGCGTGTATCATACTGTTTCTGTTTGGAGTCTAGATAATAATCAACTTAGTGCTAATATGAAATCACAATTAAAACGTACCTAGTATAAAACGATATAAAAGAAAATATCTATATTTATATACTACCAAGTACAATATTTCTATCTATTTATATCTGCTTCTGGAAAGGGACAAAGTAAATATTTCCATAGCACCATATATACCGTGAAATAAAATAGTAAAATAGTCAAGTCCAGAGAGAGAGAGAGAGATTTTCTCACGCGAATGTTTTTTTGTATAACACTACCTCTACACCTACAAACGAAAAGAGGTGATGAAGAGTATCATCAAAGACACGACAATGAATGAAAACGCTCTATTCGCATCTTGTTTATATCCCAAAGAAGTATATGCAGCACATTCAACTTTTGCAGAACCATCATTACCTGTTTCAAAACATTTAGTACCAACTTTTGAAATTATTTTAGGTTTCATATCACTGCCAGTTCCTTTACATCCTTCTTTTACATACTTTTTACCAGTCAGTTTTGAACCTGCTTTGCAAGGGGCCGGTGCTCCTTTGTAATAAAATGAATAAGACGAGTTTACTCTATTCTCATGGCATGTATTATCGTACAACATTAGACTATCGTAATAACCATCACAATCGTTTTTTGTATCATATGACGTATACTTAACACTTGATACTTCACAATCATTAACACCATTTTTTTCATCGTAATTACAACTCTTTGTATAGCATCCTGAATCACGCACTGGCTTAATATTGACATTTTTCACATTATCATACAACTTTGCCCAATAATAAATATAATGTCCATCATCACAAAATGTGTTTCCTACACTGCTATCACGGCAATCAGGACCACATTGTTTTTCACACTTTCCCTTGGCACGATCAAAATTTGATGGGAAAGGAATACTACTTGCATTGTTACAAACTGGATTTTTTGAAATATAAAATGTTTTTATACTATGATGCATAGTCTTCATCTGTTCAGGTGTTGGTAATGATGAAATCATATTGTTTCGTAAATCAACTTTTCTTAAAAGTTTTAAATTGCTAATACCGTCCACCGAGGTTATTTTATTATTGTAAGCATAAAATTTGTACAAACTTTCAAGCTCAAAAAATGATTTTGGCAACGTTTTTACATTATTGTTTTGAACTGTAAGATGATACAATTTTTTTAAATTACCAATTTCACTGGGAAGGTGTGTCAACATATTATTCGTAACGGATAATTGTAGCAAATCTTTCAATTTCGATAAGCTTTGTGGTAACTTTTTTATTTTATTATGGTCCAAGAATATACTTTCCAAGTTTTTTGCGTCACCTAATTCATCTGGTAAGGTTTTGATTTCATTACTAAACATTCGGATATGTTTAAGATTTGCCAATTTACCAATACTAGGGGGTATCGAATTTAACTTTGTCCCAGCCACAAAAATAATTTTTAAACTTGGGTGTTTTGTTCCAATATTTTCTGGGAGAGATTTCAGCTGACCAGTGTACACTTTTAGAATTTTTAGTGACTTCATAAGCTTTATATTTTCAGGAAATTTTTCTTGTGAGTAGTTCCCCAACACTAATTCAAGACAATCACATTCAGGTGGAGCTAAATTATTGCAAAAGTATGCTGGTTTTTTGCATCCATCCTATAAAAATAAATGTTGTTAATAAGAGGTTAGTTATAGATTTACAGGATTTTTCTACCATACATATGTTATATATATACCTACCCAAATTTCTTTTGTCAATTTATCTTCACAATTGTTTGGTCCAGCAGATATAAGCACAAATAACAAAACTGCAAATACAATCCCAAAACTAATGTGTGAAAGTAAAAACAAACGTTTAACCCATAAAGGCATTGTGCTTATCTGTATCCGTACCGTAGTACTTCTTCGTCTTTTTTTAAATGATGTTTGACGTAGTCTTTTTAATGTGATCCTCATATTTTCACGAAGTAAACTTCTTAATTTCAATCCTAACCAAATACTAGGTAACAGTATTACTTGTACACCAAGTTTCTCATAGAGTCCTGGTGCTTTAACGAGTCTTCTTTCTGTAAAATCTTTAGTTAACTTTGCAAGTGTTGGAACTACCAAGCAGCATAAATCAGTGAAGACGTCAATTATAATTTGTCGATTACGCTGATGTGAAAATTTGAAATATCCCAGGTTAAATACCGAAGACAATGTTTCTACAAGTAACAGGGTCACTAAAACCATACACACTTCAGGTTGAAACTCACAAAAGTAAAAAGTAAAGAGATTAAATGTTTGCAAACCATGTTCAAATATTTCGCTAATGTGCAATTTGAATATAAAATATTTTCCAGTAATATTAAAATTACTTTTAAATGCTAGCAACCAATTGCATTTTGATGCTCCCAATTTGCGTTTACGTTTGTTTACATTTTTATTTGCAAGAGCAGGATCCATTAATAAATTTATAAAATCAAGCAAATATGCGACAAACATACAAATATATAGTAATGATATTGGCAACAACACGAATGTGTAAAATGGGTTTAGCATCATAAATTGAACTTTGCCCGTAAACTCAAACGTTAAGATAAGAAGGTATATTCCTATCAAAATACATGCTAAATATACAAGAAATACTTGTATATTGCAACCAAAACGCATTGCTTCGCAAAATGATTTCTTTTTCACCTCAACTTCACTTCCCGCCCGTGAACTTACTCTTGCTCTTGTTTTTGGAACACTATTGCCGTCTTGTTGGCCATCTTCGTTCGGGCAGGAGGAGTCACTATCTCTTGCATTATTATTCTCCATCTTATCACGAATATTTAATTTATTCGCCATGGGGTTTGTCTTCCAGGCCCAGCCTGTTATTTTTTCCCCGCCGCGATTGACGTTTCTGCTATCATTTGTCAATTCCATCTTTTAATGTATACCTAAATAATCATGCAAATATTAAATGATCTCACAATTTTTTTTTAACACTTTAAACTTCAAACTCAACAATAAACAATAATATGGTCATACCTGTTCGGGGTTATTACATATTGTTCTTCATGTTGTATTATTGATTGAAGAAGAAGCGATCAATATAATAATAATTATATGGATTACTATTAACAAGAAATGTATTTATTGGCAGAGTAATAGATAAGAGAGGGTGTTGTTACTAGATCTACATGTAAGTCAATATGTACTAACCCCGAAAAGAAAGAAAGGCTGGAGACACACACTAACAATTAGCACTGCACAGGCCTTGAAAAAGACGGTTTACCTTAAAATATTCCCCAAATAACGTCGCTACGATCAGAGAGAATCTCTCTGCTACGATTTTCTGTGAAATTGTAAGCTCCCAGGGAGCTATAATTAGAATCTAATAGAGGCCGTGTACAAAGCAATCCAGGGCAATCCAGCAATCCAAAATATCCCATAATTGTTTTATCCAAAATTTATTAATATAACAAAAATAATATATATACAGTAATTTTTTACAATCAATGTACACATATATATACATATATATAGTACTACATACATATACAAATATAATATATAACAATAACATGAATGAATCCGTAAAAAGCGCATTATCGATTGTTACTCGATCGCATTTGCGATTTGTATCATTGGTAAATTCCAATGTACAATGTGAACGTGCATTTACTGATCATCTGAATGGAATTAATAATAATAACAATGATAGTCATGATGACGATATGGATCCAGTTGCTATTGAACTGTCCAAATTATATTATTTTTGTTTAGGAAAACATAATTTATACATTCTTGCTAGAAATATGGAGGCACGGAAAGAGTTAGGAGGATTTTTAATTAAGATACAGTACAATTTTATGTTTAATTTCGTAGAGATTTGACGTATCCCCTTCTTTTATTTTGACACTTAAATTTTTTAATAAATTAAAGATATGGAAATATAATACGGCTAATGGTTCATCATTGTTGTTGTTTGCATCGTCATTAAGATCATTATTTCCATCTTCATCATCTTTTTGTTCCATATCATCATCATTTCCACCGCCATCAGCAGTACTTTCACGTATATCAGCTTCTTCATCTAATAGCTGTGCAAAAATTGTTATTACCGTTGGTATAAACGTTGTATGCGGTATATATTAACAGATGCATTTCGTATATTCAAAAGTTCACAAAGTATACCATTAAAAAGTGTGATTTTAGAATATTTTTATGTACTATCGTTTGATCAATCTGTATTGCATGATATGTATTCAAATCATAGTTTGCGTTTAATGTTGGATAAAATGGCTGAATCAAATATTGAAGGATTAGAAGGTATCGTGAAAGATATAAGAAGATTGCATGAGGGCTTATTAAACAATTAAAAAGAAAAAAAGAAAGGAGAGAAATTTTTACGAGAGAAACGAAATATACACACGCGCGAGTATATTATTACTCGGTACGACACAGTATATAAAACATACGACTTAAAACACTAAAATAAAAACATAATGTTTGGTTTTTTGGTTTTTTAATACGAACTTCGTATATATCTAGAATATATACTTCGTATATTTTTAAAATATGAATTTTTTTTTAAAAAGTTTAAATTTGTTTGTGTTTTATTTTTTATACATAATTTTTTTTTTTATTTTTTCTATATTTTTCTTTTTCAAAAAATTTTATTAAAAAGTGTCTCTCTGTCGTGCTCCAAAATGCAATTCACACACCACGCATTTACACAAAAATTGCGTAATATTTTCAATATTCAATATCTTTTTATTATATATATATATACAACAATCTGGTACACTGCTTCATCTCTCTCTCTCTCTATCTATCTATGATATCTCTCTTTCACTTTAAAAACATGTAATATTACACACGAAAAAACATGCAAATATAGTCCATTGATGTCCATTTTATTTTTAATATTAAAATCTATCTCATCATCACCATTAGACCTATCATATATCTTATATATAATATATATACTATAAAATATATATGCATATATATTATGCATATTGCATATTGCATATGCATATTTTAATATATATATGCAATAAATACAATTCTCCTTATTTCACTTCATTGTATGCCCATGTTAGCCATGGCATTAATTTCTCCATATCACTTGGTTCCACGGTAGCACCACCCCAAATTCGAAGTCCAGGTGGAGCATCACGGTATGCACCAATATCATATGCAACATCATTTTCTTCCAACAATTTAGTCATTGATTTGATTTGATCTCCATCAACACCATTTAATGATAAACAAATACTAGTATTCGAAATCGTGCTTTCATCAGTTGCTAAAAAGTCAATAAAATCATTTTCACTTACATATTTTTTCAACACATTTAAATTAGCATTCGAGCGCTCCATCAAACCATTTAATCCACCAATGGATTTAGACCAATTTAATGCATCAATGTAATCTTCCACTGCTAACATGGATGGTGTATTGATAGTGCTGCCAACAAAGATAGATGAATCGAATGCACCTTTTTTCACCATTCGGAAAATTTTTGGTAATGGCCATGATGGTGTGTATGATTCCAATCTTTCAACAGCACGTGGACTTAAAATCAATATACCATGCGCACCTTCTCCACCAAGTACTTTTTGCCAACTATATGTTACTACATCTAATTTTTCCCATGGCATATCCATAGCAAAACATGCTGAGGTAGCATCACATAAAGTAAGACCTTCCCTATTGTCTGGGATCCAATCGCCATTTGGCACACGTACACCTGATGTTGTACCGTTCCACGTGAAACAAATATCATTGGAACCACTTGTTTTGCTTAAATCTGGCAATTCGCCGTATTCCGCCTTGTGGTGGTTTAATCCAGGGCCACCACGCGTTGCTTCCAACGGTAACTGTGCGGTCGCATCGGTCATCCAACCTTTGCCAAATGATTCCCAATAACACATATCTACGGGGCGTTCGCCTAATAAAGACCACATAGCCATTTCATATGCTCCTGTATCACTTGCTGGCACAATACCTAAATGGTATCCTTCAGGTAAACCTAATACTTCTTTTGATAAATCAATTGCTTCTTTTAACTTTGCTTTACCCAATGCACTACGATGCGATCTTCCAAGTGCACCACCACTTAACGCATCTGGTGTCCAACCAGGTCTTTTTTTGCATGGTCCAGAACCAAAGTTAGGGGAATCTGGTTTAATACTTGGCATGCCAGAAAAATTGGCAAATAAACATTGTTTATTTTTCAATATTGGTGAAAACGCTTTATTTGTCGAACGTGCTATAAACATTATTATTTTTCTACTTGTATTTTATATATATATATACGGATGTATGTAGTTAGTGGTAGTAAATAACGTATGATTTTATTGTCACAATCAATAACTTTATCTTGTTGTCTATAGATAGATATACAGTAGATATATATAGAGAGAGAGAGAGTCAATAAATTATTATTAAAAAGATATTTATCAATCCAGCAATTATTTACCTGTAAATGAAGAAGTAAATTCAATCTACAAAACAATCCAAAATCCAAAATAATAATGGTGCAAATGTGCCAACAAAGGCAAAACAAAAAAATAATTTATAAAAAAATGTTATAATAACAGGTAAATACCATTATGGAAACTGTAGTAAATTTAGCTGCATCACCAACTACTGGCACACTGTAAAATTATGGTGTGATTGAACTTTGGGTCGGCGGCATTGGGGCAGATGATCCTCGTACAGTTAAGCCTATTGTGCTATTGGCCACCAGCCGCCTATTACCTGGATTACTCATAACGAAAGTACGTTATTAACAACCTTAATTTTACAAAAGATCATTGTACACATCACATTTTTTTATACTGTATTGATTTTTTTAAAGTGTACAAACAAATTGAATCAAATATTAAAGAATACATAATCCAATCGGTATTTTGGTAAAAGAAGTCCTCTGTATATCAGATATATATATATAAAAAAAAAATTGCTATATAAGATATTGTACCTACTTTGTGGATAGAAAAAATAAATCTAGATATATAAACAACAATAAAACTATAAGAACAAATGTTTAATAAATTTATTGAAAGTAATAATAATAATAATAATAATAATAATAAAAACAATTATATCGATGGTGAACATGAGGAGAAAGGATATTATGGTAATGTACCGTTGCCTTTAAATAATTCCATGGATCGATTATCGATTTCATCATTGACGCCAGTGAAACAAGAAACTATAGGTATGTATTATGATGATGACACAACATTAAGAAAACAAACAAATTCATCAACATTTACAGATAACGAGATGACTGTAAATAAGCCGAAATTAATAACACCTAATAATATTGTTACTAATGTTAATTTATTTGACTTAAAAGAACAAATTAATATAGCTATTAAAAAAACTAATACGCGTATAGAAGATGTACTGAAATTACTAGATGATGAATTAAACAATTTATACGCAAATGTAGCTGAATTACAAGATAAACAAGCAATACATGAACAATTAATACAACGATTGGCTAATGAAGTAACAATATTAAGAGCAGAAAATAGGGAAAAAAATAATTTACATCGACGAAAGGATGCATTTTGTAAAGAAAATTGTTTAGAAATTTCCTTAGGAAAGTTAGATTTGTTTGTTTTCATTTTTGTATATCAATTGCATTTGTACATGAAATATTAGATATATATATATGTTTGTATGTACGTGTGTTTATTTCATTTACATGTATTGTTTTACCCGAGATGTATACATACATCAATTTGGAGGAGGCGGCAATGGTATTTGCATGTATTTACAAAATAAAAAAACATGACAAATTTGGAAAAATCCATTCATGCACTCATCATCTGCTCATCTTACGTATGATTGTGTATTGTGCTACCACCAGTGGTAGCCCGGCTAGTAACTTGCTATTAAATGCAATATTGATGAACTTTTTGGAAAATATGGAACATTGTACGTCAGGATTGGAGAAACAGGTTCTACAAAGAAACTATACGAAGTACCTCGTAGATAAATAGCTTGGAAAGTTACGTAAATAGCAGGTTCTACAAAGAAACTATACGAAGTACCTCGTAGATAAATAGCTTGGAAAGTTACGTAAATAGCACTGACATAGCATTACCTACAAAGCATAGGTTTTCATGTTACAGTATATAAGGCCTCAACCGAAGGTTTTTTTGTAAAATATGTTTTTTTGTTTTGTATACTTATAAGTAGTGTATATCCTATTAATGAAATTAAAATGTATTAACAATAAATTAGTTTTTTTTGATTTTATACATCTTTGTTTTAGGTAATAGCCGCATTTTTTTTTTACTACAGACAAAAAATAAATACTATGATATACTTGTCAATATAATTTTACATATAGACAAAAACGGATACACCAATGGATGATTTAGATGATATATTGCTACATAGTATAGCAAACAGTGGCCATTTGTTATTTGAGAATGCTTCCAACGACTTTCGTCGATGGGTACGCGATCCTGATCAATTGCCTCATTATGAATCATTCTATGACCGCCAGGCCCTACGATGGGGGACACTATCTGGTATAGATAGACCAGAGAAATGGCTAGAGTTTATTGGTATGCCTGAGCATGTCCTTGAACACATTGCAACAATAGTCGAACCATGGATGGGAGTGCACGAAGCAAATATTGATACATTGCCTTTAAAAAAGCGTGTATGTATGTGTCTGTACCATTTGCATCATGGTTGCTCTTTCATCAAATTTATCTTCATCATTCTTTTTTTCCACAGCTTGCCTTTTTTGCTGTTTTGAAACATAATTTCTGGCTTTATGGGCTATTGCTTTTAATGATACCATCTTTGCAAATATTTGGTTCAACCTTTGTTTGTCATCCCCATCCCATCCTACAGCTTTTGCGAGTTTCTTTCGTTGGTCCTGTTTCATAGCCGGGTTGTCCTTGGTCCAATCTAGCTTGTAGCTTACAAATAATCTGATTAAAACGTCATATTTACCCTTGGTCCATTTGAACTTTTTTGTTGCAACTACTGTTGTTGGTGAAGTAGGTGTTGTTTTCTTTTTTTTAGGTGTTCTTTTTACACCATTTGTTTGATTACGTTTGGATCCTCGTGTTTGTGGCATGTTGGATATGTATGTATTGATACTTGTTTTTGTTTTTGTTTTTTTATGCTTGCTTCATTCATTTTTTTTTGCTTTATGTCTATTTACATGCCTCCGGGCATGCCTGTGTTCAATTCTCCATTTAATTTTGACCATGTGCAAACTACTTTTTTCCTATAATAATCCATTATAAAAAATTTCTACCTACAATTGCCTTCTGTAGCAAGTAAATAGTGTGCATAATTTTATGAAAATTTTAAAGTATTCTTTTTTCAAAGCAACCGATAGTATAACTCCAGCAACCGAAATGCAAGAGGGGGTCACTTGCAAAACTATTTCATCAAAAGATATTCAAAATGAGATAAGTTACTGTAATGCTGAACCAATGCTATGTGTACAAAAGCATGATATTTCATAGTAATAATAGTGGAATGTAAGTGAGATCTTTGGCAATGGCCTGGGAACACTTAAATACAGAAATGGAAATTTTGTAAAAGGAAGTGCCTTAACACATAGTTTGTGGAATAGACTGATGTTTAAAAAAGTAGGTAACATCTTATCAATTTTAGTATAGTGATAGCACCAGCACCATCAAACATCTTTGGGGATTATTACTCCAACAATTATTTCTAATGCTATTACCATGCTAATAATATTGTAAAAGATCATGATCGTCCGGACATGATCTAATGATAAATACCTATTAACAAAAGAAAACATATACCATTCTTCAACAAACTATTTACTATTTATACTCTACACAAAGACGAGAGGGCATATATCCAAAATATCTTATTTGCAATATAAAACAGAAAGAAATCGAAAGAGAAATTATACAAACTATTTCTAATATCATATAAAAATTCAACGTAAGATATATATAAAGACATTAGTAGTATATCTAATAATACGTATAATACAATAAAACAACATTGCAAATCTAGATTTTAAGATTTGACCATTTCGAATTTAGAACATTCAGAAATTCAATTATGTACATCGTTTACTATCAAGCGGTTCAACTTTTTTTATTCCTATTCTCGTTATTCTCTTTAATTTTTTTCGCAAAGTTAAAGAACGAGAATAGCTATGTTCCATGGCAAGTGTTGTATGTATCATTTGTAGAAACATTAGTATACGCTATATTTTGCTTTGCAGGAAGAGATTTAACAATCGTCCAAGAGAACATTGCATTATTTCGATATGTTTCATGGTTGATTACTTGTCCAGCTATCTTAACAAACTTGCTGAACATTATTGGAAGCTATGATACGGATGTTGTCATCCAAATGAATATGTTACTTATTTGGACAATTTGTAGTGGTATTCTTTCTGCATTTTATCCAGGTGTTATGAAATGGGTATGCTTCTTAATCGGTTTCTGCGCATGTTCCTTCTTATATACAACTATAATTTATATATGGCAAAAAAAAAGTATGAACTTAACACATCGACAAGAACGAAAAGAAATTTTAGCGTTATTTCTAGTTTCCTGGATTATCTTTCCAGTATTATTCGTGTTGGGTCCTGAAGGCACTAATGCAATTAGCCTTGGTACCTCGATGTTATGCCATGCTGTTGGAGATATGTTAGCGAAAAATTTGTGTGGAGGTTTAATGTGGAGACTACAATCAAAATTAGTAAACAACACTGAAGAAGACGAAACTACAAGTAATGACTTGACAAAAAAAATTATGACCATGGATAAGTTAAAGGGGGAAGGTCAAACCCTTGAAGATTTTGTCGAAAGTGGAGTAATTGTGCCAAAATTTACGCCTCGTACTTGGGAAGTTCAACCAAAGCAAAATTTTCATGATCTTGAGGAATCAAAACACAGTCCTACGAATCACAAGCAGCAGCTTGTTGAGCTGGTGACATCAGCAAATAATCCGGAGGCGCTATGGAATAAATTGAGAGTTGAATCATTACGATCTAAAAAACAATTATCAAGGCATAGTTCTTTCCGTTCAGCAAATACCAATCAGCATGATGAGGAACATAATAATAGTAGTCCACGAGGCAATGATGTTATTACTAACAATGCTTTGGAACAACATGAGGAGCTGGCGAAAAATATTCCATCTAAAAGAATGTTGAAACTTGCTTTGAAATATCATACAGAATTGGAAAAACAGCGTTCGAGAAATAGCAACAACAATACGGATTCAGATTCAGACGCGCATGAAGATTTGCCAGCATTTGGTCTTGAGAAAAAAAATGCAGATGCGACAAACCGTCCGCCAAGTCCTACATGGTCCATTGGCGGAAGAGTCAAAAAGTCCTTCGGTCCAGAAGCTTAAAAAATTAAAACAAAAATATGGCATTACCGGTAAATACCACAAATTTTTTTACAAAAATCACATCATGAGGGAATGGTACGGGAAATTGATAATTTCCTCTCTCAGCATAATATTATATATATCATATCATACGAAGTAAAATTTTCTTTTTTTTTAAAAAAAAATTATATATAAATAATTTAAATAAAGATTTATACATATCGTAATATATATGTGTGTACATAATTAATATATGAATGGTTAAAATCTAAGCTATAATAACCACCATTCGCATTATATTCGTCCTGTCAGCATTGTATATATAATATTTGTTGTTTACCTTTGTTGTTTATCTTTTTGGACACATGGGTGCAGATATTGTGGATTCCACAGCAGAAGAATTGTCTTTGACATAGACGGGTGATTTCGATGTATCGGAATATCCTATCCAGGTGATGTTGCACAAACAGAATGGCATTCTGGTGTAAAACGATACATACTTTCCGACTGTGTTGTATACAACAAATAAAATTATAAAAAATTTAAGAAGTGCGCCCGTCGGCTTCTATGGTAGGCAACTATACCAATTTCTTTTAAAAAAATATATATAACTACTTTTTCAGGTGTTGCCAAAACTATGAGATATCCTCTCTAACTTTACCAATCTCAATTTCACTTACACGGCGTCCATTCAATGGATTGGGTGCCCATGTACGATTCACTACATCATCTCCTGATGTAATTTCTTCACTTTTACTCTTTTTCTTCCGTTCCATATACATGTACCAAGCGGAAAAGAATAAACTACCAACAAATGGACACATCACTAGAATCAAAAGAAATGGATCCATTGGATGAGCATAGGTACCATCCGTATTTTTTTGTAATCTTGCTGCTCTAGAAGATGCAATTGCAGAAATAATGACAAGTAAACCTAAACAAATATCTTCTGCATAATTTAAATATGCGTGCGGAAATGGTTTTAAATATGAATGTGTAGTACGAACTACTAAAAATCCAATAGTAAGCATGACTAGTTTATTCTCATTATCTATTGGTAATGTTGCGATAACAATTAAAAATAAACGGCGTCCCATATCAGCTGACGTATACCACCAGCATTCATCCCGATAGGATTTCGTAACTACAAGCATCCATCGGTTGTTCTTCACCTCATCTTTCTCGCGCTTCAATTTTGCATAACGATATAATAAATATGGTACAAATGCAATACCAATAATACCTATAATGGCAGATAGTTGCCATATCCAACTCGTATCTTTAAAACAGACAATGTTAGGCGCACTATAAAGTTTTAATTCATTACCAACCATTCGACAATTAACAAGTTGAATTAAAAATTTTGTCATGGATGCATATAAGGATAATAAACACGTCATTAAAGCTGGTCCAACATTTGCATTTTTTTTTTCATTTTTACGAAATATATAAATGCATATTGGAAAACATACGAATATTAATATACCCATTGGATATATATTAAATGCTAATTTACCAATTGGTGTTAAATTTGGTATTAAACAATTGAATGGATTTTCAGTCATTAGTTTATCATTACTATTACTATCTGAATGATCTGCTTCATCTGTAGCAACATTAAAATTAAAAAGCATCAATAAAGGTCCACTAACACGTTTTCCTAATTGCGATGGATTTAATACTAAACCAACTACTTGGTAAAAAAACGTTAAATTCTTAAATATTAATGTGAATAAAATATTTTTTGTTGCTGCCATATAAGTTTTACGTAATAAATATACAATAAATATCATACCTATTGGAAATGGAATGATAAACCAAAACCAATTTATGTAGGTACATTTACGACATATGGAAGTACCTAAAACTTCACTATAACCGGAGATGCAAGAACCACATAATGGAGTCGATGGATCTCGATTTTTTGCACACTCCTTTCCACTTCCAATACGACACCCTATTCCATTTACATCAAATGTAGTGTTAAGAGATGTACCATTTAAATGTGGACAACATTGACCACCACTGCATTCTAATATTGAAATTTCACCACCATGACTTTCATCTACATGCCCATAATATCCTGGTATTACATACACATCATCTCTTCCTGTACATACAGCACTATTAGTTGGACAATTGTGGCATTTTCCATCTGGAATGATGTTATATTGTTGCGCAGGACATACCTCGCATCCAAACCGATTTTTTTTTGTTAATGACGATTTATAACCTTTTAAACATTTAACAAGTTTCACTGTAGCGTTTGTTGAAAATAATGATACATGAAAAAATTCCAACGTAATTGTTTTATCAACCAGCTTTAAATCTGCATCTTGGATTTCAATTGTATTACTTGAATAGCCTATCTCTATTATACCTTTTCCATCGATAATAAAAGAAGTCAAACCTTGGAATTTTATATTTTCACTAGTTCTTAGTTCAACATATGATGTTGCTGCTGCATACGTTTTGTGTGTTATTTCAGTACATTTTCTACCAAAAACATCAACTACTTGTAAGATACCTTTTATTGCTATACCAGGTGCTATTGGTGCCGGTGTTATTGATTGTTCAATATGTAATTTGTATGGTGTTGTAGCGACATTGTTTCCTCCATATACTGCGAGATTGTTGATGTAGCTTATTGCATTATTATTTTGAAAACATGCAGGAGTAAAAGAAACTTTATATATTCGATAATTGACATCTGTTAAAAACGGTTGTACAATTTTAATGTAAATTGCCCCACCACTTTCACCGGCTTTATTATGTTGAAATATGTTTTTGTTCATGAATGTACTTGGTGTGGCGCATGTTCCGGTGTTCTGGTGTGGTTTGTCAGGATACACTGAAAGTACCATGGCGCCACCACTTTTAGTACTAGTATTGTTTTGGAATTTGCAATTATTAAATGTTGGATTAGTACTACCTGAGCTATAAACACCACCACCACGACCTTGTGCTACATTGCGAATCCAAATGACATGATTAAATATAGGTTGAGCTCCATATGCAATATATACACCACCTCCAATACCAATATCACCATCATCATTACTTGTTGCTATATTTTCTTGAAATGTACAATTATTAAATCTTGGACTGCCATTAGGATAGCCGGTATAAACACCACCACCAAGACCGTGCGCTATATTACGAAGCCAAATGATGTGATTAAATATTGGGGTGGCATATGCTGAAATATATACACCACCTCCATGAAAAGCACTCCCATTAGTAATACTAAAATGACTCAATGTAATATTCCTACCTTCGCTTTCTTTACTTTTAAACATAAATGCGCGCGTTTTACGTTTACAGTCATATATAACATGATCATTTCTAGTATTGATAGTACCATGTATATGTATATCGCCAATAGGTGTAATTCCATCACGTTGTAAAAATCGTATACCACCCTGCTTACCCTCAAAACTGCTTGTCGTAATATTAGTATCACACGTATGAATACCTTTTAACAATACAATTTCATCACCGTCGTTGGATTCAAAAATTGCAAATTGTGTTGTATTACAATAAACATTTCCTTCAATACCACATCCACGTACATCAGCGCCTTGTCCGTTTGCTGCAACTGTACGTTTGACTCTCTCTCCATGCACACCATGATGGTGCGTGCTCAAAACGATTACATAAATAATTACAACGATACAGCTAAACTTGCGCATTTTTAACAAATTATGTTTCATATATTCGTGATATAAATAATTTAACATATAATTCTGTTTTCTAGATTGTCTCTTAATTCTTTCAATGAATATTGCGTAAGCCTGGTAAGAATTAAGATATTGAACGTTTACAACAAATGATCCCTTCTTCAATATACGAGAATGCCAGAATGCCTCCTGGAATGCCAGGAATGCAAAAAAAAAAGGACAAAAGGACAAAAGGACTGTCGAAATGCTCAAAATCACCTTAATCACACCTCATGACGACCAAAGAGAATTCTCTTTGTGACGACAGCCTTTTTTTTTTTTGGTTGCAAACTGGCAAACCCAGCCAGCCAGCAACCACAGGCAACCACAGGCAAACCAGCAAACCAGCAAACCAGGCATCACAAAGTGCCAAAGAAGAAGAAAGTGCACAAAAAAAGTCAGAAGAAAGTCGTTGTGTGTGTGTGAATATTAATATTATTATATTTATACAACGATAACTATTTTATTAATATACACAATACAAATTTACATCAAGAATTAATATTAGAATCGTGTATGTTTATAAACTTTGTAAATTTAGAAGAATAGTTCATATATATATATACATAAATTTGGTTTTGTCTTTGAAGCAAAAAAATTTCTAAAGAATGGGTTTATGTGCATCTTCATCATCAAATAATAATTTTCCTGCACCTAAATCACCAGGTAGCAAATTACCGGTTGTACCTGGAGGTGGTGGTAAATATGGAATGAACCAAAATGGAAATGGGAATAGCAAATTTATAATTGATTCAGGAAATTTTTCAACTACAAAATTGATAAAACGGACAGAAAATCCTGCAGAGTCTTTAAAATTGTGTAAATTTAATGGCCAAGGTGATCGCAAAGTATGTTTAAAGTTATATAAAAAAGAAGTATTAGAAGGTAATACCATGTTGTTAGAAAAAATAGTTGATGCATCGGAAACATCCGCTGAGATAGAAAATTTATACGTTATAAGATTGTATCATTCATTTCACAGTGCATCAAGCCGAATATGGTACTTAGGAACGTCTCCGTTCATTATGGATCTGGTACATTATATAAATTCAAATCAGAAAAATGGATTGGAATCGAATGTTGCCAAGCAATTAGGAGCAGAAATTGCATTAGGGTTAGAAGCATTGCATAAAGCAGAACAAGTGCATGGTGAGTTAAGGCCTGGAAATATTTTAATAACTCCAACTGGCCATGCATCAATAAGTTTATATCCCGTGGAGGTACTCTGCAGTGGAGCTGCAGATCTTTATAAATTAGATGATGTTCGATTCGATCCACCAGAATCACCTAGCGGAGATGATACCATGATGATATACACGCAAAAAGATGATTGGTGGTGTTATGGATTAATATTATATCAACTTTTTCATGGAAAACCATTATTTGATGGAGATACGTCAGAGGCGATTGAAGCGCAAAAAAATGTTAGACCAGAAATTACTATAAATCCATCAGATAAAATGCTTGCCAATGGCCCGCTCCATGAACTGATAAAAGGTCTTTTAACGGTTGATGAATCGAACCGTGCAAGCATGAAGGAAGTAAATAATTATTATGTCTTCGAAGAAAGTAATATTGTGGATTGGAAAAAAACACGTTACGGAGAAACAGAAGGTATCAAATATAGTATTGACGTAAATAATATATTAAACAACAGTCCTAATATTGAGAAAGGTGATAATATAGATAAAAATTGGGAATATGATGTATCACTTTTAGATGGTGAACAAAATACAGAAGCTAATGAAGGTGTTGATGCAGTATTGCTTGGAGTTATAGAAGATGGTGCAAATAGTGGTGCTAAAGGAAACGAAAAATCGGAAGAAATAGAAAACAATGCAGGCATAAGTGAAGAAGAATTATTTGATTCATTATGTAATCGTTGGGATCAAAATATAGAAGTAGACACATTAAATCAATTTAGTTTAAATTTACAAGCCAGTAAATTCGATAAATTTGTTGCATATGGTACAAAGGTAAAGGCCAAATCTGGTAGGGAACTAGATCCTGAAAATCAGAAACAATTTAAATTGTTAAATGAAACAGTGGGTAATACAAGTACAAAGGTAGTAAAAACTTAATAAATATTTTTAGCGGTGATACATTAATTTAAATTACACGTAGTTCTTTTTAATTCTCTAGGGAGATCTACTCTACGTACGATTTTAATAAAAAATAAAAAGGATCTAGAAATTATTTTATCATTTTATGATAAAAGTGTATTTTACACCTGCTGGTAATATATTTTTACTCTCTCTCGCAACAAAAATTTTATACGCGTACACGACTCGTAATGTTTTTATGATACGATATTTAAACCAATTTTTTTAACCTGTTCCTTCTCTACAACTATCATAAATATTATGCTTTCATCAACCTTATACAATACATGCACACATGTATATTTATATATCTAGATCTAGATATATATACACACACATTTAAAAATCACACGGAGACTTAGCATTTCTTCTTCCAAATGCGACGCTCAAGCAATATGACATTACTACAACAGCATATGCACCAAGGAAAATTTTACCTTTAAATTTTGTTAAATGTGCTTTGTTAGTACGTTGGTACACAGCTACACCAAGTAATAATATAAAATTCATTGCTACGGCACAGAATTGGAAACTAGCAGCAAATTGTAAACTTATATGGTCAGTCACACATACACCTCCTTCACGCCCGCCGAAAGCGTCCACTAATAACCATGGTAATCCAAGACCTATTAATATATTGATAATTTGGCTGCCTAATGCATTAGATACGGCCATACTGCCATAACCACGTTTCGCCATCGTAACCGATTGGATAGTGTCTGGAATCTCTGCACCAATTGCTATTGTTATCAAACCAAAAAAACTTCCTTTCATCCAATCTGGTGTAAATAATACCCATCGTTGCACGCATGTTCCAATTATAAAACTGAAAAATGAAACCCAAATAAATGAAATGAGAAAAGTTAGTGGATAATAATTTTCATATTTACTGCCTTCTTCGCATGGAAAGCATGTCCATTCAAATATTACTGTCAAAGGCTTTGCAAGAATCGAAATACATTTTCCAATAGGACCACTCGGTTCATCATCGTCGTCGTCATCGGAGCTACCTCCGTTTAAGCTTAGTCCTTCGTTTCCGTCTTTAGCGTTTGTATCGCCTAATATGGTAACATCAAGAGGTCCATCATCGCCGTCGTCTCCGAACCTAACACGAGGTTTTGAATCATTGCCTTCTTCGCTCGTGCTTCCGTATGAATCATCAATTGGCACTTCCTTTGTTTCAACATTACTATCATCTCCAAATAATAATGGTTGATCCATCACGTTACTTAAATTACTACCATCACTTTTTTTCTTCACGAAGCTTTTGCGCTTTTTCTTTGGCTTTTTCAAAATCCTATGGCGATATTCACGGCGTACTGTAGGTGCAAATACAACTACTATAACGTATACAATATAGAATGAAACTAACGTTGCTGATTCATAAAGTTGTATTTTTCCATCGTGAAAAAATATGCATAAAAGTAAAAGTGCTATTGCATATGCTCCAACATCCCGTAACAATGGTCTTCTTTTTAACAATAGCTGGATGCCATCATCTGTTGACAATGCGCATGCTCCTGGAATGATCAAGAACGCTATCATTCCACTGCCTAAAATAGCACCCACACCGGTATTTGTAGCATCGATTGCACTAAGATCGCCTGGCTTGGCTTTCGCTTGTTTAAGCGTACTAACTGCATTTACTATAATTTCAGGTGCAGCTGAACCAAATGCCATAAATGTTGCACCGGCAACGTCCTCTCGTATGTTATATACATCGCACAGACGTTCCAATGCTACGCATAGATAGTCATCGCATACGATGGCTAAACCAAGCATTGCATATAAAAACATGCAGATTTCTATAAAGATGCCAATACTATTACCAGGGCAATTCGGTTGAAAACTATTTGGGACATAATCAATATTATCTAAACACATATTATCTAAGAAACTACATGGTTCTGCTACACAACTCACTTTAGTTACATTAGCAATCAATTTGGTGGAAGATACATAGTTCGCTACGGTATGTAATATCGTAGACGTCATAATTGGGTATCTATTTGTATATTTTTTTGTATATCAAATTATCTGTATTGAATCTGTATTGTATTGTATTGTATGTGTGTCGTCTGTGAGAGAACACGTACTTTTATTTATTTATTTTAGTGTATATGATACGTATCTATATCTATCTAACAACACGTATTGCAAAAAAGAAAAGCGTGTATTATACATAGTGGATGTTTGTGTTGTATCGGTTCATCAATTCTAGTTGCAATACGGGGAAAAATAAAAATCGACAAAAATTAACAAATCTCCCAAGTACAAAAAATACCTGATATAACCTATCAAATATATCAAACACTACAAATCTACTGAGTATATGAAAAGGACTAAATTAAGTATAAATATGATAGGAAATGAAAAACAGAAAACATGGCAGAAAAACACAATTTTCATGAGTAAAATGTTGAAAGTGCTCTGCCCATGCTAATTTATACAGTGCTATGTCCATATATGAAAAAAAACTTCATAGGGACAATTATCATTACTATATAAAATAACAAAAAATCTCCATACTATAGTTTTAAGTATTCTAACAAAAATATGTAAATTAGACTACCAACTTTATACTACATTTCTATAACACCTCAAACACAAATATTTTTGCCAATTTTATTTTCATTTTTCAAAGTTCCGCCAAAATGGGTACGAAAATTGAGAAATTTCATCAGATATATAAAATTTGCATTATGTCTCCAAACATCATTTCCAACATTTTGAAGTCATATAAACTTCCGAATCCTTTCTTTATATATATAACTTGTATCTCTAAACTCCAACCAAAATAAATATTATATTTACATGAAACGCTAGACCCAAAGTGAATTTTCATTAAAAAATGCATATTTTTTGACACTTTTATTAAGGTTTTACAAGCCTATTTGATAGTAAGGGTACTTTGATATGCAATTGAAACGTCGTTAGTAAAGTATGTTCCTGACACTCAGTTGTCATCAACTTACTCTTAGGTTTAGCTTTTTACATGTAGAAATGAGAATCGAACCTATTTTTGTATCAATATTTTCATTGACTTGAGATATATTGTTTCAATTATACCCCATTTTTCAATGTATTTTCACATGCCTGAAAATGGCCTAGAATTCCAAATCGATTTTAAATCACAACAATTCTAACTAGAGCTAGAAATCTTCATTTTGAACATGTAACATAAAAAATTTTGATAAAATGTTGTAGTTTCTATATCGTAGATGATATATTTAACTTTTCTCCTAGAGTTTACATGTATAATTATGTTTTTAAAGAAAAGTGCTGAAAAAAATATTTTAATCGCACGTTAGCATGGAGTTAGTATTAGAGCACTTTTCATCGAAATGGTGAAAATCATGAAAGGTTGAAAACTTTCATTGAAGTTATTAAAATTGGACTTTGAAACGTTGCATATCCGTCAATTATTATATATACAATGTCTGTAGGTCGTGGTCTGGGGAGTTTAGCTGTAGAACCATGTTTACTAAAAATATCGTGCATTTTGATCATTTACATTAGGGTTAGAGATGCTAGCATTACTCAGCACTGTGGGGTCATACCCGTACATGACGGGACCTCTCACTCTATTTTTCAACACCAACATACACTCACACGAATGCCATTTACACACTTTCCCATTATATAGAAAGCTGAAACCAATACCTAAAAGTCGTATACTGGTCACCTAAACAATCCCCGACCGTTCTCCTGTCCATACAATACATATAAGTCGAGCTTGACACCGATATGTGATTTTCAAGATCGGGTTAGTTTAGGGTTAGAGACCAAAAAATCACCAAAATATTGAAAAATTATCAGAAATATCACCAAAATACAATGTATCGATTTTTTCTATCTAAATCTTCTACAAATTAATTCGATTTAAGACACGTCTCTCAACACATGTCTAAAGGAAAGAAGTACATGAATATTTTGATCTAATTATGTTTTAAATGAAACTGACAAGGTAACGAAATTTTTTCAAAATGGTGATTTTTTTTCAAATTAGTATGGACATAGGCTGGACTAAAAATGGAAAATTTGAAAATTACAAAAGGTAGTTTTTTGGGTATACAGATACATAACTTTAGCAAAACAAGTATCCACGATCAATTTTTATATGTTTGGTAATAAACATACGAGATATATCAATATTTTTGTATCTACTTCATATTTGAATATCCGTTAAAAGTTAAAAAAAACGCGTAACCCTATAGCTGTAACACTACTTGATAGGTGATTTTCACTTGTAGTGTCGGCTCTGCCTTACACTTTTTAGTATAAAAATATTATACAAAAATTTGATAGGTTTCTATCTTCCAAATACGATATTTACAATTTATGTAAAAAAGTGAATTTCCAACTAAAACATGATATTTTGTATGATTTCATATTTGGTCGTATTTATATGTAATTTTATGAAAAGGATGAAATTGTTAAAATGACGATGTAATTTTTACATGTATTTTGTGTTTTAAAAAATGGATATTTTCATAATTTAATGATTTCTATGAATTTTATTGTTTATTTTAGTCATTTCTGTAAATTAATAATTTAGTCAAGTACAAATTTTAGTGTAAAAATTTGATGCCAGAAATTCTGCTATCCCTAATTTCTGAAAACGTGAAATGTCAAAATTATTTTGCCAATTGATAGGAAAAATAGTATACTAGTGGAGCCTAAGTTTAAAAAGGTATTTTCAATGTTTTTCCTTTGTTTTCATGTAATGAAATGAAAAATCCATGTGATTGTAGACGAATTACTAAAATTTTGGTTGAAAATGATGATTTTAATGAAATTTGATGAAAAATATGCGCGATGTAATGGTATTTAATGTTAAATGATAAAAAAATTGGACCTCTCGCTCTATTTTACATCTTATAATAAACATTACACTTACTGGCTTAAATATAACCCTTAACATAAAATAAAAAATAAACACACATTACACTTAATTGCTCTTCAACACACATGTTTAACCCTTCTTTTTGCCTTTCTTTTTACCACCTTTTCCTTTCTTTTTACCTTTTCTCGCAGTAGTTGCTTCATTTGTCGCATCTTGTTGGCCAATACCAGCACCATCAATCTCAAAACTAATCTCACCTTTCCCTACGCGATTTAAATCAGTTAATAATTTTTCAAGGTCTGATGCAACAAATGCAACTCGCATTTTACAACCAACAGCAGTATATTCCTCCTTTGTTACTTTGCACGTGCTATGAATAATACCTTGTGATTGACCTAAAAATGCATGCGGTACTACTATTGTCCCTTCCAATGCATTAGATTTCATTGGTATGATATCTCTCAACTGTTTCATAATGTTTTTTGCTTGTTGTTCTACTTGTTCATCTGGATGGATCCGTAATCCTTTAATATCACTCAAAGCAGCTTCAATTCGTGTAACAGGATGCGGCAATTTCGACTTTGGATCCATATAGTTTTTATGGAAGTAATACACTATTTGTTTCCTCATTTCTTCGACCTTTTTTTTCCTCTCTGCTGTTGATAATTGGAAATCACCTTTTTTAATAATTTCATCTAAAGCTTTTGACATATCTTTATGTTGAAACACTTTCATTATATCAGCATCACTTGCACGATCAGCTTTTTTTGCATCTTTAAAAATTTCCTGTGTTACTACTGTGTCGTCTAAACTAGATTTTCCATCTCTATATGATGTGATAGTGCCTTGATTACAAATGATCTCTAGTTTTTGATATTTTACAACCGTCGTTTTCCCGGATACAAGTGACGACATCTGTTTAATTATTTAATTAATTAATATCAATTTATTCTTTATTCTTTCTTGTCTTGGTTAAATATCTATTATTTTCTATTTTTTTTTATTTAATTATGCCAGAGAGAAATCCAGGAGGAAATATATGTTGTTGTATACATTGTATATTACGTATTACTGTATGCCAGCCTAAAAAAAGGCCAGCAGAAGAACACATCTTAATCTCTGTATCTGGTTTTAGTGGCCATGCGGTATATATGCGGTTCACGAATGGGTTTTAGCTTAGCATGTAAATAGTGGGGCCGATTTATAAAACCTTATTTATGTTGTTTTTTGTTAAAAGAAAAGCCGTTGACAATTATTAGGTTGTAGTAGAAAAAGCCAATAATAATATAAATATATATATATTATATTGCTATTATTATTGGACAATTGATAAAACGAAGTATTTATTAGTTTATTTTCTACGACGAAATTATATAGTATTGTTGTTCCATCTTTTGTGTATATACGTACACACATATATAAATATTTAAATTATATATATATATATATATATACACCTAGAGAAGAGTCTCTCTCTCTCTCTATATATAAATTAATTATAGCGAATTAAAGAATATTAATATTAATAGTACAGTATATATTAATAGCAAAAATAATTATGGCATATAAAAGATCTGTATCGCAATTAGGTTTTGTTGATGTGGAAGAACGACATGCACCAATTGCATTTGGTAGAAGACCGGCAAGTTTGTATGAAGTACAAGCTGCTGGAAACGAGTTAGGAATAGATGTATTTTTTGAACCTCAATATATGTGGCTCGCAGAGGAATATTTAAGCGCTGCTTTGCCACCAAACTGGGAGCAATGTTGGGATAATAGTCATAGTGCTTGGTATTATGAAAATAATAAAACAAACGAGGCAACGTGGGAATCACCAACTGTTAAATATTTCAAATCGCAATATGAAAAACAACGCAAACGAGATGAAGCAGAAGGCCGTAGTGTCGTAGGAATGGCGTCTCGATCCAAAGCACGCGCCGCAAAGGAGAAAAAGAAATTAAAATCAAAACCATCATCAAAAGGTGGAAAAGTAGTGCGTAGAGGGTCAATAAGTCACGCAAAAGAGTTTAAAAAATCGAAAGGTCACTTATCTGATTTTAGACGGATGGTTAAGAAAAGTGTAGTAGTCGCAAATGCTGGAAGTAAAAAAGCAAATAAAGACGCAGAAGATGCTGTTTACACACCTGAATCGTTTATTGAACTTGCAAAGTATCTTGGAGTTCGTATTGGTGGTAATGATCCAACTAAAAGTGAGTGTCATTTAATACGTCATGTTTTGGAGTTTATTGACAGAGTACATGGTGATGAGTTACCAAGTGGATGGGTTACAGACTACGATGAACAAGGATATCCATATTATTTCCACGAATCAACGCATGAAAATACATATGACCATCCACTTGCCAAAGAGATCATGGATCATATCAAACGAGCAAGGAATAATAGATCAGCGGATGCGTTGCGTACATCTGCAGCCGATGAGTGGATTATATTTGGTGGCACCCGTTGCTCTTATTACAATATGCGCTCTGGAAAATCTTCCCCATCACCACCCCACGTATCTCAAGATGCAGCGAAAGTAATTACCCGTATCATACGTAGAGAAACAAATGGAATAACCAAAAAGGACATTATGAATGCATTTTATTCATTAGATAGTGATCATAGTAGCTCCTTATCAATTAAAGAAATCCAACCTGTCTTGAAAAATCTAGGTGGTATGAATAAATCAGAATTGGAAAAATTTGTAAATTTAGCAAATCCAAATGGAACAAAACAAGAATTTACATATACTAAATTTGTAGATGAATTGTGGAAAAGCGCTAAAAAATCAGGAAAAGGTTTAATAGGAAAAGAGACATATAATGTCCATGGCCATGTCCATGATTTAGAAGCAGAATTAGAAGCACAAATATCAGAAGAGGAGGCATGGAAAATCGAGGGAGAATTACGTGAAGTAAAGAAAGGATTAGATACGTTTCTTGCAAAAGTTGAGCAAGCATCTGGAAATCCAGCGGATGCATGGACAATTATTGATTATAACCAAGTGATGGATTTACTTTCACGTGGAAGAGAGACTGATATTTTTAATGTCAACGATCCGTATAAAGTCAAAGCTTATATTAGCGCACAAAAAGCCCAGAAAATGACAGAAACATATGAAGAAGCGGAGGCATTACGTCAAGCTCGTGAGATGTTGGCAAAAAAAAATGCAGAAGCAGGTCAATTAGCCAAACAACGTGATGAATATATGAAAAAATTAACTGCATTAACGTTGCGTATTAAAGCAATTAAAGTCATGGAGTTTACCGGCGGAGTCATTAATACTAATTTAAATGGTTTTCTTTTTCCGGAAGTAGCGGAACTCGAAAAGTGTCTAGGTACAGCAGCTGATATTTTAATAAACGCACAAGAAAAATATGATCGATTACCAACACGAGAACAAGATTTAAAACCGAATATGGTAAAAAAATTCATTCAAAAAGTTTCAGATTTAGATGAAACTGTTGTTAACGCTGAGAAAATTGCTAGTGACGAAATAAGTAAGCGCACACGTGCTGAATCTAATGCAAAATTAGAATTAGAGATGAATCAGAGGAAAAAAATTGAGGAGGAGCGTAGAGAAAATGAACGTAAGAAGAAACAAGAGGAGGAAAAAAGGAAGGCGTTGCAGCAACTCGACAAAGAACGTATTGCTGCTGAAATAGCTGCAGGGAAAGAAGCGGAGAGAAAACAAGCACTTTTACAAGAAGAAAGGGAAAAAATGAAAGCAGAGATGGAGGCAATGCGTAAGGCACAAGAGGAAGCACATAAAGACTTAGAGGCATGGGCTGGAGGATTCAATGCTGATGAATTTGCAACACCGGAAGAATTGGAAGAAGCGGAGATAAGACGTGAAATTGAATTGGAAGAACGTAGGGAAAAAGAAGCTGCAGAACGCGAGGAAATGGAGAAAAAACAAGCGCAGATGGAAGCTGAAATGAAAGCAAAAGAAGAGGCATTACAAAAAAAATTAGAAGAGGAAAGAAAAATTAGAGAGCAGGAGGAGGAAGTCAAACGTCAGCAAGAAATCGAGTTGCAACGATTTGAGGATGCAAAAAAACGTGATGCGGAAAGGAAAAGATTAAAAGAAAAAGAGGAAAAAAGAAGAAAGCGACAACGTGAAAAAGCAAGAGCAGCAGTAGATGCTGATGATGATGATACGGAAGAGGAAATTCAAGCACGAAAAGAAGCTACTGAGCGATTAAAACAATATAATGGAGATGTGTGGGATGCTTGTAAAGCTGGTAATGTAGAGATGGTACGTGCATTTTTCTTAGTACATGGAAGTAAAAAGCTTTTAGAAGGCAAAATGTCACGATGTCACCATAAGGATGAATGGGGTCGTACATTGTTACACATGGCTAGTTGGTGGGGAAATATACGTGTAATTGAATTTTTAACCGTTCTTGGTGCGGATGTAAATGCTATTGATACATCCGTATCCAATACAACTCCTCTTATTGAAGCTGCAAGGGCTGGAAAACGGGAGGCATGTGAAGTTTTAATTAAACATGGTGCAAATGTACGCTTCAAAGATGCGCAAGGAGATACAGCAATTCATTGGGCGGCTAGGAGAGGATGGGGAACATTATTAAAATCGCTAATACGGACAAGCGATGAAGTGGCAAAAGGTACATCACGACATTTATTGACAGCAGTGAATAATAAAGGGCATACTCCTGTCCAATTGGCAACTAACGAGACTGTACGAGGATTAATACAAAAAGAACTAGATCGTCTAGGCGCACTGGCCGGAGAAAGAAAGGGTTTACTAGGTAGAATGAAAAAAGGATTTGCAAAGGCTAAATTCATGGGAAATAATGTTGGAAAACATGCAGTGCGAATGCAACATAAGAGATATGGTAAAATGCGGTCGAAGAAGAAAGGCCATAAAGATTCACATCATAAAAAGAGTGGAAAGCGTAGGAAACATAAGGAAAAACATCATGAAGAAAAATTATTAGACAAACATGCAAATGCTGCAGTTCATGATGTAGGTGATGGTGGGGTTCCAGATGAATTACTAGCAATGGGAATTGGATTAGATGATTTCCATTATGGTAATCGTGAGCATTAAAAAGGGTAAATTTTGTTTACGTACATGATACGAATATAATTTTTTTATAAAAATTTACATCGCAACGACATATTTATTAGTAGCGTCATCCTTTTTGTCACCTTCTTCAACATCTTCACCAGTTGTATTTTTCGATGTATTTGTCTTTTCATAAATATAATCCTCAGGATATACGATATGTTTTGAATTTATTATATTTGAAGATATAAACATTTGATTTGATGATGGGGAGGATATATTTTTTTTCCGGATGGATGATCTTCTTTTCGATGGTGATAATAACGATGAAGATGCTAACATTTCTGATAATCTTGAAGGCTTTGCAAGCACTGGTGGCATTACATCATGTTTTGAAACTTCGGAAGTTGGTTCCCAATTAAGTTTTTCGTATTCTACATTATTTGTTATCTTAACATGTTTCCTACCATAATCATTCGGATTAATATATGAGGGGTCCTCGTCAATTTCTTCTACTTTTTTGCCTTCATCAATATCCTTTTTTTTTACCATCTTTTTCTTAACTTTCTTCTTACGTTTTTTTTTCTTCATCTTCGTACTTTTTGTAGACATCACGCTGGATTTACCTTCTAACAGATTGGTATTGCGATTAGCCATATGAATATAATCAACATCATGGCATGTTTGATATGATAAATCATAATGTTTTTGAGCAATTGACATATTTGCTACAAATGTCATCATTTGTCCAGGCTTTAATGCTGAAGATAAAACCTGTGTCAAAGGGGAATTGCGAATTGGTAATGATCGCTTAGCTTTCCCAGTTGGAAAAGCATTTAATCTGGCTTTTGCTAAACATTCTAACAACGCAGATTGATTACTATGTCCTCCGCTCGATGCAGTTTGATCCGTGTGACAGCATTCCACGAAATAATATTTACCAGTCTTCTCTTCACCTTCAGACAATCGATCTCCACGTACATCCCATCTATCGCTAACCCCAGTAATTTTACATTGAATTAAATATATTGTTGTTAATCCTTCCATTTCCAATGTATCGCGTGCTAAATATCCACGATAACATTCATTTAAGAAAGATTTATAATTTTTTGTTTCAGTAACTACTAAATCGTCTGGCCAATACGACTCTTCTTCAGGACTCCATCTCAACGCTTTTGGTTCTGTTGGATTTAAACTTAGCATATCATACGCAACTGGTATTGATGTGTCATAATCATTCACAACAATGATGGACAAACTGGTGACAATATTTGTTTGTTCGTATAGACCTCGGTGACTAACTTCTTTAAAGATATAGCTAATAGCGCGTGGAAATATCCCATCAAACTCGGAACAATCAGGTATTTCTTCATTTAATTTCTTATTTTGCACAGCCCTTTTATCACCAGGATATGTTGTGAACAACGACGATGGAACACTACTGACTTCAGATGCACGAGATTGCGGTCTGGTTGACATCGTACCTCGTGATTGTGGTCTACTAGAAACGTTATTGCCACGTGACTGTGGTCTGCTGGAAATGTTATTACCACGTGATTGAGGTCTACTTATATTATTTATATTTACATTATCTAAGTTTAATTGATTATTTTCAAATAAAACATCCAAATTAGATGATCCATCATCCAACATCATTTCATCTCTGTTCATGTTGTCCAAAAATTTTGAATTATTTTTACTGCCTGGAGGTACGTATATTGCTTCTAAATAATCCCAAAAATCAGGCCCAAATAATGTATGATTTAAACCAGAGTCACTTGCACCATATGATACAAATGCAGCATTTCCGCCAGATAAATAATATCGTAAGGATGGAGGCATGAAATTGCCAAATAAAGTTGGTTGATCGACGTAGTCACCAAATACTGAAAATGCGTTAAAAATGGTATATTTACCTTCTGTTGAAGCGGTAACATTTGGATAAAAAACCTTTAATCCATCTTCCTCAAAATGCGGGATTGGACCGTCTCCACCTTCTTCCTCTTCTTCATGAAGTAACAAAGGTCTAATTCTTAAAAATGCACGTACGTGTAAATTGTGATTACCAGAAACACCAAAAATTCTTTTTGTCTCATCCATTTTGCTCCAATAATTTCTACCAAACTTATCTTTCCGATCCTTTACTAGCTCTACACGTATCCTACGTCTAAAGCGGTCGAGTTGTTCATCCGTTGGGTATCCACTACCACGAATTTTTCTAGCAACTCCTATCCCACCTTTATCCTTTTTTTTACTTGTATTAGTTGTACTAGGAGTAGATGGTTTTGATGGAAGACTTTTACTTGGTGTAGATGGTTTTGACGGGAGACTTTTAGTTGGAGTAGATGGTTTCGATGGTGCTTTTGTTGACATTGTGTTGAGAAATTATTTAGACAGATTTGGTGGTATTAATAGTAGTACAAGATGACAAAGTTGTAGATTTGCGGTTATCTTGTATACGTGTACAATATAAATGTTGCTATTTGTTTTGCAAATTGCTTTACTTACAAATTTATCTCTAGACTTTTAGTTATATTTTGTTGTTGTTGGAAGGAAGGAATAATTTTTTAACCGCAACAAGAAAAAAAAAGGCTGTTGTTGTTGTTTTTTGTGATGTTGCTGATGCTATAATAAATGAAATAAATAGTATTATAATATTAAATAAAAGTTAAATTCAATGCTATTGCTATGCTAATAAATATAAATGGAGGGTAATAAAAATTATAATGATAGGGATAATTTGGATGAAAATGAACTGCAAACACTATTGAAGCATTAGCAACAGCTGTTGGATTGGATTATGATAAAATTATGCAGGAACAAGGTTACAGTCAAAATCCAAAAAAGCCGGGTGAAGCAACGTTTCTGTTTAAAGATCCGGATGAGAAGTTATGTACTATTGCATTAATTATCATACGAACTATATGCCGACTATCTTGTGGAGTTGGCGCACCATGTGCTGATCTAGTAAATTTTGGTGGAGTTGCCGTTTTACAAGCGATGACGAAGGTATATTACGATCATGTTAAAGACAACAAAAGAATGTTTCAGCAAGTAGAAATTATCAGGAAAGATATTGCACTAGCGTTTTGTGGAATGACATATAGTGGGGATACCCGTAGGATTGTTCGGGAAGGTGGAATAGCATGTTTGATTCAATCTTCATTATCAAACGATCATTTGACACAAGAATTAGTTGCCATTGCATTTCACAATTTGGCAACAAATGAAAGTAACCATACGATGTTGGTAAATGAAGGAGTTGCTGAAGCTTTAATACAATTAGGGCGACGGGCTAGAACCACAACGACATTACGTTACGTGGCTTCGTCTTTATGTTCTTTTTCAATGGGTGAAAACGTTCGTGAGTTAATGGCAAAGACAAAATGCGCCAAGGCATTGTCCACATTGTACACCTTACTGAAAACAATGAGCACAGATGAGGTGACCCCACGATACGTAGCATTAGCATTATCTAATTTATCACGAGTTCCAGGAGCACAACGTGAAATTGTGAAAATCTTAGATATTGTTCCACTCATTACTTTGGCATCGAACGTAAACGATGCGGAACGCGCAATGCTAGAAATTCGTGAGCGCATATCGCCAGAATATTTCAAAGATGGATTTGCAAACGTTGGAATAACAGGTGAAGGATCGAAATATCTGCCTCCAAAAGTATCTTCTCGAATGCGTGGAATGGGATGGAATACACACGATTTTGATCCTCACAGAACTCAACCACGTGAACCGGTGTTGCCGTCAGTTATACCAACTAAACGAGGGAAATTGAAGCGATCAAAAAAGAAAAAGAAGAAAGAGCAAACTGAGAAACCACAATCTCCTAAAGTAAATGAACGACGGAATAGTAAAAATAACAACAAGAAGAAAGAAGAGAAGGATGTTGTTTCGGGTGGTAGAGTGAGTCGCTATGCCAAAATAGTTAATCCAGATGGACCTCATGTTCTTACGAACAAAACATTGGAGGATTTAGTAAAGGAAATGTTCAAGCGACATTTCACAACTGTTGCACAATTAGATGAAGAGGTAGAAAAAAGTCATAAATTATATCGAAATTTACTTAATTACGACATTGATCAAGACTCTACTGATGAGGATGATATGAGTCGTCCTTCAACACGTCCATCAACCGCTGGTTTACATGGAGAAAGTAACAATATTGGTGATGCAAACATAGAGGAAAAGGAAGAAAAAATTTCGTCGTCTGTTACTTTCGATATGTCCAATTTACACGGTAACAATGTTGATCAAGAACAAGAGTTGAATAATAATAATATTAAACAAGAAAAAATGGAGCAATCAAGAAGCATTTTGAAAAAGAACGAGGAGACTGCAGAAAATAATAATATTGAAGAACAGTACCAAAGTAAAGAATATGTAGCTGAACAAATCGAACAAGCACAAACTAATATGTATAATGATAATCCTATGCCTTCAACACTACCCCCACGCGTTGCTGTTACTCCAACTGTACGTGTTGCAACTGCTGCCAAATCAGCAATTCGAGTTGCAGAAATGGAACGAAATAGGAGAAAAAAATCTGCACAACAATTTGTTAATGATATGCGGAATCGTGCAGAGACGAAAAGGGCGAAGCAAGATGCACAATTGCGACGAACTTTGTTAGAACATACATATCGGTGGGCAATGGCTGAGCGTGATCGTATAAATATGACTGAACGCGGGGTTTGGAATGGTATACTTGTAGGAGAAAAACGCGGAAATTCAACAAGAGGCAGTATGGCTATGTCGCTAGGCCAAGAAGACGTATCCAATGGTGATTTTACATCGGTACCAAAATTTATGGCAGATGGTTTAGAAAGATTGATTAGAACAGCATCACGTTCATCAACAATTAATGGGGGTGGTGATGGTAGTGATTTACAATTTCCAATGACACCTTTGAAGCCACTTTCCGTTGGATCAATTCGTGGTATCACACCAGTTGAGCAAGATGGAAGGGGTAGAAACAAAAACCAAGGACGTTCAATACGACGTAGGATGAGTGATAATGACCGTTTCGGAAACAATTCAACATCGAGACGTAGAGTTAATAGTGGTAGTAAGCGAAATGGAAGTACCTCTCGATCGAAAAGAAAAGGAGGTAGTAGAAAGAAGTAGTTAATTATAGAATAGGTATATGAGGGGGGCAAAAAGAGAATTTGTGTATACGGATAGAGCAAATTTAAAAATTTTATATATATATATGCATTACATTTTTGATATGTATGTATCGCTCTCATGATATAAAAAATAATAATATATCATAGTATAATTAATGATTTAATTAATTAATGCATAACTTATACGAATATGTAAAAATAGACTAATATATAAAAAAACAAAAAACAGATGTTTTAATAGAGAACTTTCTACACTTCTACTGTCCATGTGACAATGGATCTACCAGGAACTTTACCTAAATATGAAATATTCCTACTATCAAAATTAACTTGAATCATCAAATCATTATGAATTAAATTTTGAATTACAATGACAATTTGATTACCTTCACCTTGAACATCAAATACATTTGTATGAACTCCAGTTCCATCAAAATAATCCCAATTACCTACAGTAACATTATATACACGATCCCCTGGAGAGACAAATTTTGAAAATTGTCCAATAGTATAATAATCGCTTGTTTTGAAAACCTCACCAGTTTCACGATCGATTTGAACTAAACCAGAACATTGTTTACATCCATCATTAAAACTGACATCATATCTCGTTGATCCCCCCAAGGTCCATGCTAACGCTCCACTAGCGCCATGTGTAACAGGTCGGCTAATAAAAGTCGATAAATCAAAAAAATGCTCACCCGTATTTAAATGTGTCCAGCATTCTGTCATAATTTGTTCAATATCTGGATTTTTTATACGAAATTTAGACAAGGGACTCCATCTTTCTTCATTGTTAAGAGCTGCTGCATAGCAATGCCACGCAACTGTTGTTATATTTGTATTATCAATCACATATTGGGGATAATCTGGACGATCAGTATTATGATCGTATGCATAAATTTTTGTTTTTCCCAACTTTGGTAAAATTAAATTAGCAAGTTCAACTTGTACTTTTGCACTCATGGAAGTTGTCCACGCTGGATCTCCTGAATGCAACGGTTCATTTTGTAAAGTAATTCCATCAACATCAACTCCTTTGTCTTTAAATGCTTGAAGATATTTAAGCATATATTCAACCCATGATGAATATAATTTTGGAATTAATGTATTATTTTCATTATATTTCATCCATGTTGGCGGACTCCATACGGATCCAAATAACGTAATGTTTGGGTTATATGAATACATTTTTGTTATCCAATCTACCATGCGATTTCCGGGATCTGTCAATCCGAAATGAGATAATTTCGAATCGTCTGGTTTCCCACCATTTTCATCATAACTCCATTGTCCTAGTGAAGATGGTGTTAAATCAGATTGTCCAATTGTATGTCGCATTAATGATAACTTAATACCATTTTGATTTGTTGGGTCAAATAAATCTTTCATTAAATTGCTTGCATTAGTTGAAGATAAAGTGTCAAAAACATTTACTGTAGCATCTGTCCATGCAGCTCCAAATCCTCGTATTGTTTGAAGGTATTTACTATCGTCAACATGTATTTCCCAATTAGCACTTGGATTTTTTTTTGTATTTGCTGTTTTACTTGGAATTTCACATGTATTGGATAGTTGTAACGAATTATCTTCTGTTGTAATTGTACATGTTATTGAATGTACAGTACATGATGAAAGTGACAACAACAGCAATATAAATAAAATTTTTGTTGATAACATGATTATATATATATATTGGTGGTAAATAATATAAACTAATTCCTTTAAATCCAATATAACAAGTTGATATACATTTACCACGGTTTATTTTATATATCCACCAGAATAACAACAAGTTTTTTGTGTGTTGTTGATGTGTTGTTTGTTTTTTTATTATATTTCAGTGCTGTGTAATGCTAATAGCCGCTATAAACGACTAGACTCAGTTGGACGGAAATACGACGAAGTAGTAAAAAATCATACTTATAGGACGAATTTTAGTATACTTTCATAAATATCATAGGAAATACTTTTACCATGCTTTTTTTTTGCTTTCCAGCTTTCTGGCTTTCCAGCTTTCCAGCTTTCCCAGCTTTCCTTCTCTGGCTTCGCACTTTCCAAACCACCACCACTTACAAACTTTCTTGTGTAATGACTAAACCACTTTCAATACGAAATGCTGGAACGATAAACAATCCATCTTCATCATCATTGCCATCTTTTGTTTTTGAATCATTAGTAGTAGTAGTATCACTCTTCAATGGCACGGTTGATAATCCACGCCAATCGTAATGTCCTAATTGTAATTTACACATTTCATTTGCACAAGATATTGGTCCACTAACATTATCTAATTTTCCCATCCATTCCATAGGTTCTATGAAGAAATGTTTCCTACCACATACATCTACGGCACGTGTTTCATCATGTCTAGCAATTAAAGATGGTCGATGCTGACGATCGTTTGGTCGTGCAGTACCACATTCTAATGCTTTCATTCGTGATAACCATCGTTGTTTTTCCTTTGATTTTGGTCGTAATGGTGGTGTTGATGGTGGATATGTATATTGTGATTCATTAGTATCAATTGCTTGAGTTTTTTCTTCCCTACTTTTATTTTTAATATTTCTTTCCATTACTTTGCCTTCATCAATATTATTATTAGTATCATTATCACCAACATTCGATGAAGTTACTTTTTCATCTTCATTATATTTACTACTACTACTATTATCATTGCTATCGCTAGTATTGTTTTTATCATCATCATCTTCTAAATCATGGAAACCTCTGCTTTTACCATCATCTTTCTTTCGACCACGTGACATTGGTGATGGTGGAACTAAAAATCCAGCATCATTACTATTACTATTGATATTGTTTAACATTTTACTTTTCATTCTTGGCTCACTTGCTACCATACCTCCTCTTTTCAATTTCGATGGAGATACTATTTCCATATCCTCATTACTACTAGTACTGGTTATTTCATTTAATTTAAATTTATTTAACTCCTCCTTTGAGAAAGATGCAATTGTATCCGATGCATAATGTCTACGTAAACGAGGTGGCCTTGGATTTGTACTATCTATGCTACTTTTTCGACGTGGGCTTTCTCTTTTCTCATCACTATTGCTTCTACTAGGCAAGACGATACTACAAGTAACAAACAATGGTGTCTTGCATTGGCGGCATACAAATTGCATATCAGAACCACGTAATGGTGGTATAATTTGCACACCGGAAGATTGCGGCCGTGTCAATCGTAAACGCACTGGTGTCGATAATGCACATGATGCTAATTGTCTTACAATAACTTGTCCATTGGATTCATATTCTTCTAAAATATTATTGAAATGTTCTTTTAATAAAAATTGATGTGCACCATATACGTCCCATTCTGATCGTCCATATGCAATAAGTTGCTGTTCGAATCCTTTATTTACATTAACTATTGGACGTTTGCTTTTCACCATTTGAAAAGCTTCATCAAACAACAACCGCCTCGTTGACATTATAAATGCAGATATAAACGCAGCAGAGCGAGACCTGCCACCTTTACAATGTACTAAAATTTTACCATGAGCATCTAATGAACTTTCAATAAATACATTTGCAGCTGGTATGGCACTAAGTAAATTAGCATATTCTTTATCTCGCATGGTGACTTGTAAATACGTAAAATTGCGCGGGTATGTAGCCGGCACACCAGATATATTTAATATATGTGTAATACCATATTCAGCTAATGATTCTTTATTAAACGCACAGTGTACACTACCTATATATACACCATTTATTATTTCCGTCGGTACGTTATCTTGTACCGATGCACTATCTAATGTTAAACCAGGTCTTGGTTTTTTTAATCTACTTTTTTTAAACATGTTGCTATATACTATGATTCTTATTTCAAATCACACCCGTTTATATCAATGTAAAACAAGATATTCTATATAGGTATATATACATTTATATATCTATATCTATATCTACGATAAACGACTCTTCTAACAACAACATGCATTACCTTCTTCTTATCAATTATTATTAATATTATTAATCAATATTATCAACAAAAAGCACAAAACATCCAATCACAAATTATTAGACGACGACTATTCTTCATCATTCTTCTTATTCAAAAACCTCTCCCCTCGATCTGACAGATGTTAAACATGAATTTTATATTCAAAAAAATAATTTTAGTATCGAGTAACAATTGTTATTGAATAATATTTTATTTCTACATTACGGATATTTATATTATAATAATAAAATAAGGAGCTGTGTAGTTGTATTATGTGGTAATTATTTGGAATTTTAGTATTTTAAAATTGTGCACTTCAAACTTACTGATCGTTGAAAAACGTTAAAAAAAATACTTGTGAAAACATTTCAATCAATTCTATTTAGTGCTAAATAGTCTTCTAATATGTGGATATATATTTATTGAAAAGTTCTTACCTCCTAGATGCATACAGTATTTCATTTCGAATATATATATATATGTATGTATATATGATTGTTTAATATATCATCATCATTACATTGTTAATAAGAACCACGAAAAAAATTGTGGAAACAAATAGTATAGCAATATGTCGAGACAACAACAACAAAATAATTATGCAACGGAAGAAATATTAAGACGAAAACAACAATTGGAAGCTCAATTAGCACAAACCGTAAACCAGTTGGACCAAATTAATGGTAGTCGTCACCATAATAGTAGTAACAACAAAGAAAATAACAGAAATATTATGTCTTCTACTACCACTATGAAAAAGAAAAGCAAACGAAACAAACAACCTCCCAGTGCACGTGGAAGTAAATCTCGTAAATCAAAACGGGATATAACACCACCTGTACAAGCACCTGTCAGACATCGTTCACCACCGTTTGTACCAACTAATTTATTACAAAGTGCAAATAACAACGGCAACAATAGGAGTAATAGTAACAATAATAATCGTAATGCAAACCAACAAAATATGATGTATCCACCACAACCTCCAGCATATCCTCAAAATTATGCTTCAACTCCAGGTACTGGCCCACCACCATCATCTAGATTAATGGAAAACAATAATAACCAATATGCTCCTCAGCAACCACATCAATATGATAATAATACTGCTAGGGTGCAACAACCACATGCTAACGCTGGCGCAGCTGTTGCAACAAATGGCATTAAACTATTAGCAAGTCCATCTGGTGGTACTGGTGGAAACACTATTTCACATCGTATATTAACAACGCATGGTGCTACTAGCGAAGTGTTTTTAAAACATTTGCAACAAACATGGGATTTACATCAATCAATGCAATCAGAAACGGAAACGATGAAAAATGATGTTAATATGTATAAAACAGAAATGAACAATGCAAAAGCAGATGCGGAAAAAGCAAGGCAAGAATGTAAAATAGCACGTTCACAATTAATCAATTTGAAGAAATCGAATGAAGCTATTACAAATGAAATTGCATCAATGCGCAACGCATTGAACAACGTACGTGGTCGTGCACAACAAGTTCAAGAACGTTCTCGTGCAGAACGTGAAAAATTTCAACAACAAATTGAAACACAACATCAAACCATCATGAACTTGACGAGTAGATTGGAAGAATCTCAAGAGCAAAGTAAACGTGAAGCGGCATTTTTACAAGGAAAACATCGTGAAATGGATCAAATGAAAATTAATATCGCAGATTTAAAAAAAGAAAAAGAAAATGCAATTAATAAAATGAACAATATGTCCATTAATGAATCAGAAATGGAAGGACATTTAAAACGTCTCGTGAAGGAATTGAAAGATTGCGATGGATCACGTAATAAGTTACAAAAACAAATTAACGGGTATGAAGCCGAGTTAAGCGAATTAAGAGAACGTGGATCTAAAATATCAAAAGAACGAGGAAATTTGTTAAAAGAAATGGATATTTTGAAGGAAACACTAGAAAATGAAGAGGCGAAACGCATACGTTTAGAAAGTAAAATGAAATCGATAACAAATGATCACGTGCAAGAAGTTGCTGAAGTCCGTGGCGAATTACAAAATGAAGTTGAAAAATATACGAAAGAAAAAAATAGATGTTTGCAAGCAATTGAGGATTGTCGCCATGCAGAAAAATGCACGGAAAAGGCAATTGAACGTGCGGAAAAAGCGGAAGATTCTATCGATCGTTACAAAACTAAAATTACACATTTAGAAAAAAGTTCGATCATGATTAGTAAAGAAATGGAAGATCAAAGTAATCAAACACGTACGTTGCAAACAGAATTAAAAGCAAAAGATCGTATTGTAAAAAATTTAAAAGATGAAATGGAAATGTTACAAATGCGCATGAAAGAAGCACAGGAAGAAACGGAACGGGAACGTACTAAATTTGCAGAGGCGAAGAAAAGTGGCCGTGTTACGAAAAAAACAGTTGAAGCATTAAAAGAGGAAACACAGAGATTACAAGAAAAATTTTTAAATGCTACAAATCAATTGAAACGACAAGCGGATGAAATCATACAATTGGAAGAGAATGCACGTGCAACAGAAGAGGAAAATCGTACTTTACGCATGGCAGCTGAAAATGCAAGGAGAACTTGCAACGACGTTGAAGTTTCATTGCAAAATGCTGCAAAAGATCGCAAAGAAATGGAAGTTTCATTTAAAGAAGAGTCGGAACGTATAAAAAATGAAATGAAGCAAGAACATGGTTTAATACAAAAAGCTAAATTAGATGCTGAGGAAAAATTAGTAAAAATGACCAAACATGTAGGTAAATTAGAACGTATGAAAATTGATTCAGAGCAAGAATTGAAACGTATTAATGAGGAATTAATTGAAGCAAATGATCAAAAAGGTAAATCCCAACGTTCGCTAGAAGCGACACTATCAAAATTGGAGGAAGTAACTGTTGAATTAAAATCTAGAATGGATTCAGA